>Ga0306921_10004802_pt1 | contig 13945 bp, 10 predicted proteins | sample sta12Cox44000080_FD_203760 | JGI IMG/M metagenome (GOLD analysis project Ga0306921, IMG submission 203760) | Lab enrichment of tropical soil microbial communities from Luquillo Experimental Forest, Puerto Rico - statoxic.12C.oxic.44.000.080 (v2)... | ecosystem: Environmental > Terrestrial >... | reverse complement strand
AGACAAACATGCGCGTTTTGCGCCAGCGTTGATTTAGGATCGCCGCAAATGGCGATGATGCGGACTTGGAACCGCGTGATCGCCGGCAAAATTCGGAGCATTTCTTCAGTCTCGCCACTCGCGCTCAACGCTAGCACCACGTCGCCGTCAGCGATCATCCCTAGATCGCCATGAAGCGCGTTGGACGAATCCAGCACCACTGCGGGAGAGCCAGTGCTGGTCAGCGTAGACGCGATTTTGGCGCCGACGTGCCCGGATTTGCCTACGCCCAACACTACGACTTTGCCTCGCGCATCGACTGTCTCTTTGATCAATTCGACCGCGCGGGAAAAATTTTTATCCAGCCGCTTGCGAAGTCGCTGGAGTTCGAAAATTTCTATGTTCAGGACGCGTGCGGCCTTTTCAAGAGAATCCATCGAAAGATATATTGTGCGCAGGCGTGGTTATGGGCAACATTGCACACGCGTCGAACGAAAGGGAAACATGAAAACATTGACGATCGCAATCCTGGCCGCACTGATGACCACTGCATCCGCGCAAGAATTCAGAGCACCAATCGGTCGGCAAAAACCAGTACGCGCGATGGAGAAGCCGCCGCCGGCTCCCGAAGGGGCAAAGGTTGAGGGCGCACTGCCGAAAGCCTTTGGGCCGGGTCGTAACCCGCTTCAGATGCTTAATCCATGGGCGCCGGCCCGCTATGGGATCTGGGTGGAGAACACAGCGTTCGATCCCAATCATCCCGGAAAATGGAACGGCATCAAGCTGTTCGAAATCATTTTTTGATTTCTTTGTAGAGGCGTTCGCAGCGGCGAACGCCTGATCAATGCAAATCGGTGCTCGGCGCTCGCTTACAACGGGTGCAACCCGCGAATTCAGCTTATTGCTTACAAATTGCGGTGCGGCTTTGTTCAATTGGACCTGCTCACGAACCTTTGTATTTGTGCCGCCTGCTGTTTGAGCTGCGCCGTGACAATCTCCATTGCCTTCTGTTGCTCGGCGATGATCGCTTCCTGTCTAGCCACGGTCGATTTCAATTCCTGTACTGTTTTTTGCAACTCAGAACTGGCACTGCGCATTACGATAGGCTGGTGCCCAATTCTGTTGCCAGAGAGACGAACAGTAACAAAAGCAACGCAGGATTACGCACGAATGACCTTGCCCGCCGTTCCCGTTTCCTGCTAAGAAAGCCGACAGAAAACCCCATGTCGCGGCCCGATCAATTCAGCTTAAATGCATTAGCATCGTTAGGCCTGACGCCGCGGGAAGCTGAAGTCCTCTTCTGGATTTCGCAGGGCAAAAGTAATCACGATATTGGCGTTATTCTCGGCGCAAAGACCGGCACGATCTGCAAGCACGTCGAACACATTTTTGGGAAGCTCAATGTCGAGAACCGCACGTCTGCTGCGATAATCGCTGTCGAAACATCTCGTCCTACCGCATCCATATCTGACACCAAACCCCATCAAGCCTGGGCTGCGATCACCGGTTTAGTTACGATGCAGGTCTGCAGCTTGTGGTCGGGTGGTTGCGAATTTTGCGATGAAATCGCGCGATTGATCGCGTGAGCGCTGATCATCTGAATACTAGAGTTTCGGACTGATCGTGCCGTGGGCCTCAGAAGTTCTGGTTGGTTGGCGTTCCCCTTGAGTGAACTGAGCAAAGAACTTTCCCAACTGCGAGCGCACCGCTTCAAATGAGAGCCGTTCTCGTGCGCGTATTTGCGATTCGGCGACTAGCGCATTGCGTAAGTCGGCATTCTTCAATAGGTCCAGCGCCACTGCAGCGATTTCGTTAATGGTTCGGCCTTCGCCACAAGTTTTCGAAAACGCGGTTCGTTCGATTGCGCCGTCGCCTCCGACGCACGGAATTCGGCAGAGCAGCGCGTCCCCTGCGACCTGGCCTGGCACATGGCTCCGGTCGAGTTGCAACACGATCTTATGCCGGGCCACATCACGCAGATAATCCGCGTAAGCTTTCCATTTCTCGATTAGCCGGAGTTTTTCTCTAGGAAAATTGAGTTCGCCTAACAATCGTCGCCCTTTGTAGCCATCGAGGTTAACGACCGTGACTGGTTCGCCTGTGGTTTCGCACAACTGCCGCGCGAGCAACAGCGCGGCGAAATGATTGCGCGATGGCACGTCCCATTCGCGAGTACCGATGAAAATGCCGGATTGCTGGTTGCGCGGCACAGAAAAATCCCACCGCTGATCCTCGATCGGATAGGGGGTCGGGATAAACGTCACGGTCGCGGGATCTTGTTTGGAGCGGACGCGCTGATAAATTTCCGCCGCCTCTGGCGTTGTGGCGATGCAAGCATCGGCTTGTGTCACAATTTTTCTGAAGCGCGACAGTTTCACCGGGTTTCGCAACTGTTGCGCGATCTGGTGCAGCCCAGTTTCCTTCAATGAAACAGCGACGGTGCGACCTTCCCGCTTTAACTCAACCAATGCGAGTTCTGACGCGCGAAAATCGCTGCGCAAAAGCAGAAGCACCGGTGTGCTTTCGCCGAGGGCGTGGCGCGTATCACGATGAAACGCGCCAAATGTACACGCAGCAAAAGCATGAAAATTGATCGGTGGATGCGCACCTTCGCCGGGTGCAGGCCGACTGTGAAATTGCTGCTGCGAATCGCGTCCTCCCGGATTGAGAACAGTTAACCGAAAATTTTCTGCGGGTTGCGACGCCATTACTTACCGAATTACCAGCCATCTCATAACCGTCACTCCGAGCGCAGTCGAGGAATCCCGTGGCATAACGGTTAGGTAATTTCGCGGGATGTCTCGACTTCGCTCGATATGACAGCCCGATTAAACGTTGCGCTTTAGTCGTTCGGATCGCCTGGGGGCTGCGCCGCGGATCTCAATAGAGTGCGCTGGGTGTCTTCTTGATCGAGCGGTTTCACCGGTATCGCACGCCGAATTTCCGCGGGCTGCCCTTCCTGTGGTTGGACCGGGATCGCTTTCCGAATCGTTTCGACTGGGATCGCCTTTCGAATCTCTGCAGCGGATTGTGTCGTTTGTGAAGTCGGGGGATTCACGGTTGCGGTGTTGCTCGCAGACTTCACCCCATTCGTCCCGGCTCCGCTGTCACTCTTCTGGGTTTCGGCCGTTTCCGTAGCCGGCTGCGGCGTTGCGTCCGGTATGACCGTTGGCTTGATTGAATCATACGGATCGTTGTCAGCTATTAGCGTGGGACTTTTTATGGCGACTGGCATCACTTCACGCAAGTTCACAGCCAACTCAGCGCGCGGCAATTCGCTGGAACCAAATTCGCGAGCAAGTCGGGCCCGCGGTTCACCGTGGATGTTGCAGAGCTCGGTCGGCGCTTGCGCCTGTGTCGCAATCTCCATGTAAGTGGAGCGTCGTTGGACCGTATCACCGTTGGCTGATTTCACTGCGTCGTAACATTTGTCCGTGGCCAATTGCCCGGACCGCGAACAAATCTCAATCTGCTTCAGAGTGGACGGCTGTTTGATCTGTCGCGGCGGATAACTCTGGGAGGCGGCATTCATGATATCGGCCCAGATCGGCAGCGCCAGCTCGCGCCCGAAGGCGCCGCGATAAATTTTCTGCGGCTTATCGAAACCGGCCCACACGGCGCAGGTGAAATTGGAATCGTATCCGGCGAAAAGCGCATCAGTAAAGTCGTAGGCTGTCCCGGTTTTTCCGGCGGCCGGGAATTTCTTTAGTCCAAATTGTGTGTAAGCGGTTTTTCCTGTTCCCGATTGAAGCGCATCTACGAGGCACGAATTCACCTCATACGCGGTCTCAGGTTTGGTCACGATCTTCCGGATGCTCTGCTGCTTTCCATCCCACACGAGTGTTCCGTCTTTTTCCTCAATCCGCTCTAAAATATGCGGCGTGCTCGGTCGCCAGCCGCCATTCGGAAAAATCGTGTACCCCATCGCGAGCTCGGCAAGCGTAACTTCGCTGCTGCCGAGGAATGTCGCCGGATAGGGACGAAGAGGAGAGCGAATACCCGCTGAGGAACAAAGCTGCAACACCGCCTCGATTCCCGCATCCATCCCGATGCGGACCGTTGCGCCATTTTTCGATTTCACGAGGGCCTGCCTGGCGGTCATTCGACCTTCGTATTGGTTGTCGGCATCTTCGGGTCCCCATTCGCCGAGGATTCCCGTTGTGCCCCCAATCATCACCCCGCGATTATCCAGAGGCGAATCTTCAACCACCGACCCCGGATACATTCCTCGTTCGAACGCCGTCGCGTAAACAAAGGGCAACATTGCCGTGCCCGCGGGCCGGCGAGCCTGCAACGCTCGATTAAACTGGTTGTGCTCGAAATCGCGTCCGCCTACCAGCACAAGAATGTCGCCGGTCGCGTTATCCAGACCGATGGCCGCGCCTTGCAAGTACTCCGGCGCAGGTTGCTCAGCCATCTTGCCGCTTGCCTTGGCCTTACGAAACGACGCTGCGTACTCCGCGTAGGTTTGATGATTGTAATCGGGATGTTGCTCGGCTTGCTCCAGGTGTGCCTTTAGAGAATCCTCGGCCGCGCGCTGGAGATTAACGTCGATCGTGGTGTGAATCCGATAGCCGTCGTTGATTGCGCGATCCCATCCCACCGCTGCGATCACTTGCTGGCGAATGTAATCGACTGCGTAAGTCTGACCTTGAGCATTTTGCCGGCTGCCGACCGCGATCTTTTCGACGCGCGCAGCCGCGCATTGTTCACGGCTGATGAACCCAAGATCGCGCATCCGATCGAGCGCAAAATCGCGTGTCTCGCGCGAGTTAGTTCGGTCAGACCACGGGGATAATCGGTTTGGACTTTTGATCAGACCTGCCAGCGTCGCGCACTCCGCCAGCGTCATATCGCGTGCCGACTTGCCAAAGTACCCGCGCGCGGCTGCTTCGGCTCCGTACATGCCGCCACCGAAATAAATCCGGTTCAGATACAGTTCGAGGATTTTCTGTTTGTTGAAATTGTCTTCGATGCGCTTGGCCAGAAAAATTTCCAGCAACTTGCGGCGGTATGTCCTTTCTTTGAGCGAGAAACTGTTGCGCGCCAGTTGTTGGGTGATCGTGCTGGCGCCCTGGCGGACATGGCCTGCGGTTAGATTTTTTAGTGCTGCCCTAATGATGCCCAGCAAATCATAGCCGTGGTGCTCGTAAAATTTTGCATCCTCGACCGCAATAACGGCGTTGATCAGATCGGGAGCCAACTTCTCGTACGGGACTGTCTCCCGGTTCTCGACGTAGATTTGGCCAAAGATTTTCCCGTTTCGATCGAGAATCACACTGGCCGATTCCATTTGATCGAGCTTGGTGAGGTCGAACGCGTTGGCCTGAGCTTTTAAGTCGAAGACGACGCTGGAAATGAAAACGGTTACAAAAACTGCCATCACCGCCAGAATGGCGACAGGGATATAAAACCACGGCCTGAAATACCATGGCCGCCGAAAGCGATAGCCCGGTGGCGGTCTGAGGTATGTGGTAGTCGGTCTCACCTGTGAAAGCGACGCGGGGGCAACTTAGAAGGAAAACGCCCAACGCTCAACGTCGAATGGAGCCCCAGGCATGATCGGCATCTGTGCGTTTCGCGATTGGACGTTGAGCGTTGGGCGTTGGACGTTTCCCAATTGAATACGCCTCTCGCTGACTTCATCCGTCAGGGCATCCGCGCACGAGGGCCGCAATCGTTCGCCTGGTTCATGCAGCAGGCCCTCTATCATCCCGAACATGGCTACTATTCGTCAGGCCGGTGCGTCATAGGCCGCAAAGGAGATTACTTCACGAACGTGAGCGTGGGGCCGCTGTTTGGGCAATTGTTGGCCGCGCAATTCTCAGAAATCTGGGAGCGCCTCGGCAAGATGAATGATTTCGTCATTGTCGAGCGGGGGGCGCACGACGGTCAGTTCGCGCGGGATGTCCTGGAGTTCCTGCAAAAGCGTTTCCCGGAACTCTTCGACGCGTTGCGCTACCGGATACTCGAGCCATTTCCAATTTTGGAAGCGCAGCAACGTCGGATGCTCGAGGCGTTTGACGATAAGGTCGAGTGGCGAGAGTCGCCGGAACCATTCACGGGCGTCTATTTTTCCAACGAACTGCTGGACGCTATGCCGGTGCGCTTGATCTGTGATGGAACAGAGAAATTTGTAGGTCTCGACGGCAACAAATTCGTGTTCGTCGAGCGGCCGTGCAATGAGACGATGTTCAATCAAGCTGCACTCGAGTGCATCGACCGAATCGCAGCGAACTTGCAGCATGGTTATCTGATTGCGATCGATTACGGTTTTTTGGACGAGGCGTTTGAGAGAACCGTTCAGGTTCGCGCTCGACATCGAAACTTGAATTCACCATTTGAACAAATCGGAGACGCGGACATTACGATGTCTGTGCATTGGAAAAGCATTATCGAGCGTGCGCAGGCGAACGGATTGCGCCTCGTCGGATTTACCGATCAGAATCATTTTCTGACAGGAATCATTTCCCAGCTTGGTAGCGGCGGTTCACCCGAACCGCCTGCATGCGGTTGGGGTCAATCGCCCCTACCTGATTGCGCTCAGGCCAAGCGCGAATTACAAACGCTGCTCCATCCGGAAATACTGGGCCGCGCTTTTCAGGTGCTAGCGCTTGCAAAAAAAGTCGACGTTGAGGCATCGCCGCTCGCGGGTTTCAAATTCGCGCGCCATCCGGGCCAACGCGGCTAAAGATGCCGGAGCATTTTCTTAAGACCAGGCTTGTGTGAATGAAGCGCGGAACTTTGTCTATTTAAAAAGCGCCGGCAATTTCAGGAGCGTGTTCCAGATTCCCCATGCCAGTGGAATGCCGACGATGAGCCAGTAAATGAAAAGTTTGAGCGCGTTACCGTTCGATTGATTTCGCTCACACATGGAAAACATTCCGCTGATAGTTATTGATCACGTTTGTGAAAGTAATAGCGCTCATTCACCGGACGGACAGAAAGGTTGCAGATTAATCCGATTAAGAGCAATCCCGCCATTAGATACATCGTCGGCGCATACAGGCCGACACCCGTTGTGCCGCGACCTTTCAAATATTCCCGGATATAATTAACCAGAACTGGACCAAGGATACCGGCAACCGACCATGCAGTCAGGAGACGGCCGTGAATTGCGCCGACCTGCGTGTATCCGAACAGATCCTTCAAGTAAGCCGGAATAGTGGAGAACCCTCCCCCGTACATGCTCAAAATAATCACGCACACCGCCACGAAGAATAATGTGTTGCCCGTATAACCGGAGAAGGGAATCAGGCAATAAAGCACGGCACCTAACAACAGGTAGACGACGTAAATGAACTTCCGGCCGGTATAATCGCTGGTGGATGCCCACACAAAACGTCCTCCCATGTTGAAGAGGCTCAGCAAGGCAACGAAGCCACCAGCTGCCGCCGCAGTAATTTTCCCGGGGAACATCTCTTGAATCATCGGTGAGGCCTGCTCCAGAATTCCGATTCCGGCAGTAACGTTGAAACAGAGCACCACCCACAGGAGCCAGAATTGCGGCGTGCGCCACGCGTTGTCGACCGAAACGTTCTGCGTGGTGATCAACCTCTGCGACTCCGTCGGCGGCTCGTAACCGGCCGGTTTCCAATCGTCAGCCGGTACCCGCGCGATAATCGATCCAAAAACCATTAAACCAAAATAGATCAGGCCCATCGCTAGAAAACTCTCGCCTACGCCCTCGCTGGTCGCCGATTTGAAATGATCCATCAGCAGCAAACTGAGGTTCGAACCGATGAAGGCGCCCCCGCCAAATCCCATGATGGCCATGCCCGTCGCCATGCCCGGGCGATCAGGAAACCATCTCACCAGAGTTGAAACGGGGGAAATGTAACCCAGGCCGAGCCCGCAACCGCCAATCACTCCGTACCCAAGGTAGATGATCCAAAGTTGGTGCCACCAAACGCCGAAAGCGGAAATGACAAAGCCGCCGCCAAAACAAAGAGCTGCGGTAAACATGGTCTTACGCGGTCCAACGCGTTCGACCCAGCGGCCAAAAATCGCAGCTGAAAGTCCGAGAAAAAAAATGGCGAGGCTGAAAATCCACGCCAGCGACGGCTGCGACCAATCTCCAGGCGCGGACTTGGTAACACCGATGATTTTGGTGAGCGGCAACTTGAAAACGCTGAAGGCGTAAACCTGTCCAATGGAAAGATGGACGGCCAGCGCCGCGGGAGGAAAAAGCCAGCGATTATAGCCAGGATTTGCTACGGTTTGTTGTCGATCAAAAAAGTCCATCCGACGTAAAATCCGCATTCGAAACGATTTCGGACGTGACGATCAAGATATTTTTGTCAGTTTGTGTTACGATTGCGTGAACTGATGGCTTCGCCGATTGAGCTTCTTTCAAAGTGGCCGCTCGTTAGGCAAATTCGCGAGCGCAAGGATGGCACTGGCCTCGAGTCGATGTCGGACAAGACGCGTGCGATGCACGCGCGTATCGATGACTCAAGCGTGGCGCGCTCCATTTGCCCATATTGTGGCGTCGGCTGCGGACAGCTGATTTACCACAAAAATGGGAAACTGATTTCGATCGAAGGCGACCCGGAATCTCCGATTAGCCAGGGAAACCTCTGCCCCAAGGGTGCTGCGTCATATCAGTTGCTAACGCATTCGCGGCGCGAAACGAAAATGAAATATCGCGCGCCGCGGTCAAAAGAGTGGACGGAGATTTCACTCGAGCGCGCCATGGACATGGTTGCCGACCGCGTTTGGGAATCGCGGAAGCGCACATTTGTGCACGAACAAGACGGTGTTTCGATCAATCACACAACGGCGATATGTCATCTCGGCGGCGCGACACTGGATAACGAAGAAAATTATCTCATCAAAAAGCTTTTCACTGGAGGCCTGGGCATGGTCTGTGTGTCCAACCAGGCCCGGATATGACATAGCAGCACGGTGCCCGGTCTGGGCACCTCCTTCGGCCGGGGCGGAGCTACAACCGCGCAACAAGATCTCGCCAACGCCGATTGCATTCTGATCGAAGGTTCCTCCATGGCCGAAGCACACCCGGTCGGCTTTCGCTGGGTCATGAAAGCGAAGGAGCAGGGGGCCACGATCATCCATGTCGATCCGCGCTTCTCGCGCACCAGCGCGCTGGCCGATATCTGGGTGCCGATCCGCGCCGGTACGGACATCGTTTTTCTAGGCGGGCTCATCAATCACTTGATCGAGTATGAGCTGTACTTCCGGGAGTATGTCGTTCATTACACGAACGCCTCCTGCATCCTGTCCGATGAATATCGCGACCCTGAGGACAATGGAGACGGCTATTTCTCAGGCTGGAATGAAGAAAAGCGCGCTTACCAAGGCGGCAGTTGGCTCTACAAAGGCGGCGATCTGAGTCGCCCGGAGCGCGATCTCACCTTGCAAGACCCGCAATGCGTTTTTCAGAAATTGAAACGGCACTTTTCTCGCTACACGCCTGAGATGGTGGAGAAAATCTGCGGGATTCCACCAGATCTTTTTCACAAAGTCGCGCACGCGCTCGCGGCCGCGTCCGGGCCCGAGCGGACCGCCGCGGTTTGCTATGCAGTTGGCTGGACGCAGCATTCCAAGGGCGTGCAGATCATTCGCACCGCCGCGATTTTGCAATTGTTGCTTGGAAACATTGGCAGGCCGGGCGGCGGGATTCTGGCGTTGCGCGGTCACGCTTCGATCCAGGGCTCCACTGACATTCCGACGCTCTACGACATCCTTCCCGGGTATCTGACCATGCCGCATAAGGGCGACGAGACTCTTCAGCAGTATCTCGATCACTACACGAAAAAGACCGGCCTCTGGTCGAATTACCCAAAGTACCTTGTGAGCACGCTGAAGGCCTACTACGGGAAACACGCAACGGCTGAAAATGATTTCGGCTACGGTTTCATTCCCAAACTCACCGGCAATCATTCCTTCTTTGAGTACCTCTACGACATGCTCGACGAAAAAATGGAAGGCATGTTTTTGATGGGCCAAAACCCAGCCGTCGGCGCGCCTAATTCCAGGCTGCAACGAAAAGCGCTTTCGAAACTGAAATGGCTGGTTGTCCGTGAGCTGGTCGAAATTGAATCCGCGAACTTCTGGCGCGAATCACCTGAGATTGAGCGGGGCGAGCTCAAGCCCGAGGACATCGAAACGGAAGTTTTCTTTTTCCCAGCTGCCGGGCACGCGGAAAAAGCGGGCGCGTTCACAAATACGCAGCGACTTTTGCAATGGCGCGAGAAAGCTGTGGACCCGCCAGATGACGCCCGCTCGGATGCGTGGTTCATGCATCAACTGGCTTTGCGTCTAATTGCAAAAGCGAACGCATCAAACGATCCCCTCGACAAACCGCTGCGCGCGCTCGATTGGTGGTATCCGGAGGATCAACTCGGCGATCCGCAAATGGAAGCTGTGCTCGCTGAGATCAACGGCTGGTACACCCTGGAAGGTAAAGAAAACGCCCAATGCCCAACGTTCAACTCCGAAAGCTTTCGCGAGCAGGCAGCTCAACGTCCAACTGAAGACCCTGGAAGCGCTGAGGACATAGTCTTCGGTCGGGATCGCGATGGCAAACGGCATCATGGGCCGCAGGTGAATGGTTTTGCGGAACTGAAAGCCGACGGATCCACTGCGTGCGGCGCCTGGATTTACTCTGGTGTGTTTGGTCGCAATGGTGTGAACAGGGCCAACTCGCGCAATTCCAGGGATTACCTCGGTCATGGCTGGGGTTTCGCATGGCCAAGCGATCGACGGATCATTTACAACCGTGCCAGTGCACGGCCCGACGGCGCACCATGGAGCGAACGGAAAAAGCTGGTGTGGTGGGACTGGGACTCGGATAAATGGACCGGCATCGACGTGGCGGGATTTGTTCAAGGCAAACCTCCCGACTATGAACCTGAGGTTGGCGCCGAGGGCCTCGACGCGATTCCCGGCGATGCGCCGTTCGTGCTCCACGAGGACGGGCTGGGATGGATTTACGTGCCGAGAGGTTTGAAAGATGGACCTTTTCCAACGCATTACGAGCCGCTCGAGTCGCCAGTCTCGAATGAGCTTTATTCTCACGATACCAATCCCGCTGAGCAATGGTTTGCGCGCCAGGAGAATCGCTTCGCTCCCCCGGGTGACCCACGATTTCCTTACGTTCTAACGACCTACCGTTTGACGGAACACCACACAGCCGGCGGCATGTCGCGTTTTCTGAGTCATCTCGCGGAATTGCAGCCGGAGATGTTCGCTGAGATTTCGCCGGAACTAGCGACGCAGCTCAAGATCGAGAACGGCGATTACATTTGCATCGTTACATTGCGCGCGGCCATCGAAGCACGCGCACTTGTTAGTCGCCGGATCCGGCCGTTGCAGCTAAACGGGAAAAGGCTGCACCAAGTCGCGGTGCCGTATCACTTCGGGACAGCCGGCTTGGTCCATGGCGGTGCCGCGAACGATCTTCTTTCGATTTCTGGTGAACCGAACGTCACAATCATGGAAGCCAAGGCGCTTACCTGCAACATCGTACCTGGACGTCTGCCACGTGGACCAGCGTTCGCTGAATTTCTTCACAAGTATGCACCGCAAACTGGGCCAACGATCTTGCATCCAGAAGAGCGGTCTTTCCGAAAAGGACAAAGTGGCGGGGGCCACGCGATCGAAGGAAAAGAATGAGAATGCAAGCAATGGTGGGGCGCGACGGCCGGACGCGTCGGAATTCTGAGCAACGGGTTACGGACGGCTCGGCGATGCCTCACTACCGACTGCCATGATCGGCGAAGGCACACATAGCACAAACCAACGCCGGAACACGTACGTGCGCGACAACGTTGAGGTTGGTTTCTTTACCGATCCGACTGTGTGCATCGGTTGCAAAGCTTGCGAAGTCGCGTGCAAAGAATGGAACCACGTGCCTGATGACGGGTTTGTTTGGTCGGGAAATTCCTACGACAACACCGGCCACCTCGGCGCATCAACATGGCGTCATGTGATGTTTGTCGAGCAAGATCGACAAAAAGGCGGCCAGATTGTCGGTTCCCATTCGTTAGGTAATATGAACGGAGAAGATCCGTTCCGCTGGATCTTTCTCTCCGATGTTTGTAAGCATTGCGAGGAAGCGGGTTGTCTTGAAGCCTGTCCCACGGGAGCGATTGTTCGCACTGAAGTTGGCTCGGTGCTTGTGCAGAACGACGTTTGCAACGGCTGCGGGTATTGCGTCGTCTCGTGTCCATTTGGCGTGATTGACCGGCGCCCGCAACCTTTGCCTGACGCCGGCGGCGCATTCAAATGCACCTTCTGTTACGATCGGCAAAAAAGCGGCCTTCCCCCCGCGTGTGCGAAAGTTTGTCCGACTGAATCAATTGTTTTCGGGCGTCTTGACGACTTGCGCGCCCGTGCAACGCAACGTGTGCACCAACTGCGAGGACACGGTTACGCCGACGCGCAACTTTACGATCCTACCGAAACGTCTGTACGCGGCACTCACGCATTTTTCCTGATCCTCGGAGAGCCTGAAGCATACGGTCTTCCACCAAAACCGCAGATTCCGACAGTTCATCTGAAGGCCGCGTGGATAGCCGCATTTGCCACCGCCATCGGTGCAATCGTCGCCACTCTCTGCGCATTTGCTTTTGTATGACGCATGCGCCCGCCCAACCACATGCCTAACGAATCGCGAATTGACCAATTACGTGAAGACGCCTGGACAAAGGGTGTAGTGACCGGCCGCGGGACAGATGTGGCCAGCAGCCCGATCCCGCGGAGGTCGGGTTACTATGGTCAGCCAGTTGTTAGGCCGCCAGTGTGGACGTGGGAAATTCCAGTCTACTTGTTTGTGGGTGGCCTCGGTGGAATGTCAGGGGTAATCGCGTTTGGCGCGCTGCTGTTTCACCACTTCGATGTTGTGCGGACCGCAATGTGGGTCGCCGCGATTGCATCGGTGATCTCGCCGGTTCTGCTCATTTTGGATCTGGGCCGGCCTCGTCTTTTCCTTAACATGCTGCGCGTATTCAAACCGCAATCAGCCATGTCGATGGGTGCCTGGATCCTAGCGGCTTTCGGAATGTGTGTTGTTCCAGGTTTGATCGCGCTGGAGTTTCACACCTTCTACGTGTTCGCTGGCGCAGTTGATCAAATTCTTGGCGTCGCTGCGGGAATATTGATGTTTGGATCGGCGATTTTTGGAATGTTGTTAGCGACATATACAGGTGTGTTGATCGGCGCGACGGCGATACCGGCCTGGTTTTTGCATCATCGGCTTTTGCCGATTCACTTCGGGACAGCGGGATTGGGATCCGCTGCTGCGCTGCTGGAATTGCTGGGTCATCGAATTGCGCCGCTCAACGCGATCGGCTTATTTGCGGCTGCGGTCGAAACGATTCTTCTAATTTGGCTATCACTTGATAGGCATGGAGCAGCTGATCGCGCGATCCACCAACACCGTTCCGGTTGGCTCATTCGGATTGGCGAAGTATTAACGGGCCCGGGCCCGCTTGTGCTCCGACTTTTTGGTGTCATCCCATTGGCGGCGATTTCATTTTTGCTAGGTGCCCTCGTTAGCCGTTTCGGTTGGATTGCGGTGGGAAAAATTTCCGGGCGGGACCCAGAATCAGTTTTCGCTTCGCAGCGGTGATGTTGTAGCCGCGGACGCTGATCACGGCGGTATACTTCGTGATGCCTAATCGAGGATTACACGCTCGATGTGCGTATAAACGTTGAACGTGGGCGGGCGCAAAAAACCTATGAGCGTCTGGTTGCTGTCGCGCGCGAGCCCGACAGCGAGACTTGAAGGTGCTGATACAGCGGCCACGATCGGAATTCCGGGGGCGAGCGCCTTTTGTATGATCTCAAACGATGCGCGGCCGCTGACGAGAAGAAGGTGCCCGTTCAATGGTAGCAGCTCGTCGAGAAAAGCGCGCCCGACTGCTTTATCCACTGCGTTGTGCCGCCCGATATCCTCGCGCGCGATTTTTAACTTACCATCCAGGTCGAAAATTCCGGCGGC
>Ga0306921_10004800_pt1 | contig 13946 bp, 10 predicted proteins | sample sta12Cox44000080_FD_203760 | JGI IMG/M metagenome (GOLD analysis project Ga0306921, IMG submission 203760) | Lab enrichment of tropical soil microbial communities from Luquillo Experimental Forest, Puerto Rico - statoxic.12C.oxic.44.000.080 (v2)... | ecosystem: Environmental > Terrestrial >... | reverse complement strand
AGATCGATCGGAACCGTTTCGCTCGAAGCTTCCAACCGCCCTGTCATGCTGGCTCCGCTTTCCATCGAGAGCTCATCACCGCGGAACTCAAAAACGCCCGGCGTAGTGATGGAGCGAAGGCCCAGCCCTGGCCTGACTAGACAGTTTGATGCCCAATGCGATTAAGTTGATCGACAAAGTTCGTCCGATTGAGAAACATTCTGTCCTGGGAAGCTCGGATTTGTTGCAACGTAAATCACTACTTCGCTGCGCTATGCGTGTTGATCTAAGTCAACGGCCGTTTGATACCCGCGAACCGCGTGGTCCTTTTGGTCCGAAGAGGCTTTCACCGAAAAGGGCTGCCCATCATGTGCAACGACCCGCACTTGAGGCAGGTGAGATCGGAGATTTTCGTGACGCGATACTCAAACCGCGTGGAAATTTTGGATTAGCGAACGGATGCTTGACGTTGTAGAATTGCGGTGGCGCGATGCGCTTCGTTGTGCGGCGCGGCTTACGCCGCAAAATTTATCCTGCTACGTTGCCTTGTATCACCGGCTCGGCTTTGCCCAAAGGCGTCGGTGGCTGAGAGACCAATAGTGCTCCCGCCTGCGCAGCATGGGGAGCACCTTTTGGCCGACGCACTCAGGGAGAAGCTGGTTGCCCGTGCCAGCGCCGCAAACGCTCAGCGCATGTGCCGCCATTTGCGAGAAGCAAACGCGGAGCACTTCAAATTGATGCTCGAGAGCATCAGCAGAAGCCGCGAGCTTCTTGAAAGTGTCCCGCTGCCGGACACGTTCGTGGGTTGGAAGACCCATGAACCGCGCACATGTGAGACGATGGATCGCTCGAAGCCATCCGCAGCAGGCAGGTTGCATCGACCAAAGAGATAAGCCGCTCTTGAGATGGCACGCAAAATCCTGCGAGACGCCGTCGGTGCGTAACCGAGATGGTCCCAGCCGGAGCCAGCGATCGTCGGCTACCTCCTGCTGGCGGCATTCGCATTGGTGAATGTGGGAATGTTTCGTATCACCGCCTTCACTTGCTCGACCGTGATGAGGCGCGTGCATTCGAACTGGCGCGGCGTGTCCTTGTGGCGTGGGCACCAGAGGAAATCCTTGTGATCGAAGCGATGGCGCGGATCGTTCCAGCAACTGTTGCAGGTGTGATAGTTGATGACTCGATAGGGGGTGACGAACTCGTTGAGCGGATGGGTGAAGCCCGAGATCATCACCACGGGGGTTCCCACCGCCCAGGCGAGCCATGACAGGCCGCTCGACAGGCCTACGAAGAAATCCGCGTGCTTGAGCCAGCGCGCCCGCTCCTCGAGCGGGCGAGCGCCGGTCTCATCCTCCGCGCCGTTGGGAATGTGGTTCCAGATGAGCCCCGTGCCATGCGCCGCCTTCTCGTCGATGCAGATGACACGGTAGCCGCACTCCTTCAGAAAGCGGACGATCTCGCGCCAGCCGTTCGGATTGTTCCAATACTTGGCCTGGGTCGTGCTCTGCACTGCGATGCAGACATAGGGCTCGGCGATCGGCCGGATCGTGTCGGTGAGGGCAATGCGCGGCGGCGTCTCGGCCGGATCGACGCCGAGAATGTAGCCGGCGGTGCGATGCAACCCGACGTGGCGGAAGTCGCAGGGCTGATGGATGCGGTCCTTGTCGTCGAAGAACAGCCCCATGCTGTAGGTCGCGTAGTAGCGCTCGGGCTTGATCTCCTGGTGAGTGAGGAAGGTGATGTCCGGATAGGCTTCGCGAAAGAGTGGGATCAGTTTCTCACCGATGCCGCAGGTGAGCCGGCATCGGTGCTGCTCCTTGAATTTCACCGCGTAGGGAAGCCAGCCGAGCGTGTCGCCGATCGTGCCGACCGGGAATTGGATAAGCACCTCGCGATCGGCCGCCGAGTAGTCGTGGGTGAGGAGGACTTTCTCCTGGGAGAAAACCTCCAGTCGGAGGCGCACGTAATAGCGTTTGGTACTATTCACCCGGCCGGCATTGATCTGCGTCTCGAACAGGATGTTCCCGGTATCGAGATCACTCAGCCGCACCCGCCAGGGATGCTCGCCCTCGGGCAGGAAAACTCGGCAGCCATCGTTGAAATCAAAGCAAACGCCCTCTGGCGCCGACTGCGTCGGCGTTTCGGCCGCAGGCGGATAGGCGCGCTTTGGTGCCGGGCCTGAATTGGAGGTTGCCGATGCAGCCGTATTCGCAGGAGGAGTTTCAGGAAGTGGCGCAGGGCGCACAACTGCAACGCTCATCCACCTCCCCCACTCACTGCCGCGGACTTCAACGACTGATTAATAAGGTCATGCCCGAGCCGCATCAACCAAGTTTGCGCACGGGCTCTCCTCAATTGGATACCGCCACAAGGTGGTCATCATACAACACCATCGCTGAAATCGACGCAGCCTCAGGAATGTGCCGCATAATCCGCACCGAAGTGTCGCAAACCGGTGCTTTGATGCGGCCAAACAAACAGTGGGGGGCGTCGTTGGCATGATCAGGTTCCCTGAGATCGGGATAGTCTGATCAAGGCCGCCGAACCGCCGGCCGCGTTCATCGGCCGGGACCGCCAGTTCCGCCGCTTCGCTCAGATTGCCGCGCGCCGGAGCGTCAGTCCTTCGCCCGTAGAGGGCGATGGGTTTTGTCGATACCGGGAAGGATCAACGGAGAGGTCGCGATGCCCACCATTTTTGGCGCCGTAGAGGTGGTCGAACCGGGAGAGGTGGTCGATGGGGCCACCGTCGGCCCCCAAGTTCCGATTTACGCGCTGTATGCCGCTTCAGGCGGCACGATCATTTCTACCGAGCTTTTGAGCGGAGGGTACGTCGAAGTCGATCCCGGCGCCGTGGCTGTCGACACGATCTTTTCCGGCGACAGGTTTTCCCGCGGCCTGGAGGAGGTCTTTGGCGTGGATAGCGGCGCGCAGATCCTCGGGGGCATGCAAAACATCAACTCGGGCGGCGAGGCTATCGGCGCGATCGTCAGCGCCTTTGGCAGCCAAACCGTCTCCGCCGGGGGGCTCGCCATCGGCACGACCGTCAGCAGCGGCGGCGAGCTTGTCCTGTCGGGTGGCCAAGCCAGCGGCGCGACGATAAGCCAAGGTGGCATTGAAATCGTCTCCGCGGGCGGCGTCGACGGTAGCACGACGGTCGCCGCCGGAGGCGTCGAAACAGTCGACTCGGGCGGGGCAGCGAACGGTGTCACGGTCCTCGGCGGCGGAACCCTCCGGCTGGATGGGGGAGCCACCACAAATGGATTCACCGTCGCCAGCGGCGGCACCCTGGTCATCGGTAGCGATCCGTTCGCGTTTGTGGGCTATACGCTGAGCGGTTACACCGTCAGCCCCGGTGTGCTGCTCGACGTCGAGAGATTTGCAACCGCCATCGGCACGATGGTCGACAGCGGCGGTGAAATCACGGTCAACACTGGCACAGCGAGCGACACGACGATCGGCGTCGGTGGCCGGGTCGTGGTTGACTCCGCGGGAACGGTGAGCAGCACCACGGTCGGCAGCGCCGGCACGCTTATCCTGTCCAACGGCACCGCCAGCGACACGACAATCGGCAATGGCGGCACATTTGTCCTGTCCGCCGGCACAGCGAACAACACGACGATCGACAGCGGCGGCGAGCAAATCATCAGTCGCGGCCTGGCGAGCGGCACCACAGTCCTCGGCGGCGGCGAGCAGATCGTTGGCGGCTTTGGGGCCTTCGACCTTATCGGCTCTGCCGGGCTGGCGGTCGGCACCACGCTCCTCAGCGGCGGCCTCCAGGTCGTGCACGGGGTGGCAAGCGGCACAACCGTGCTGGGCGGCGCGGAAATGGTCGTCTCCTCGGGCGGCGTGGCGGACAGCGCGACCATCGATGGCGGCGGGACGCTGGTCGTTCTCTCCGGCGGGATCGATGGCGGCGACCCGGCCCTCAACGAGGGCGCCTCGATCGTCACGGTTGCCAATCCTACGACCGTCAGCAGCGGCGGAACGGAAATCCTGATGGGGACGTCGACCAGCGCCACGCTCGACGGCGGCGCCGTCATGGTTGTGTCGAGCGGCGGGGTCGCGAACTTCACCACGATCAGCAGCGGCGGCGTTCTGGTGGTGTCGAGCGGCGGACAGGCGGGCAGCGATTATTTCAACTCCTATCTTTACGGCGGCGCGCAGGTCAGCAGCGGCGGCGAGCTCGTGGTAAGCAGCGGCGGGACCGATTTGGGCGCTCAAATTGCAGGCGTCGAAATCGTGGCCAGCGGCGGAAGGGCGATCCAGGATGTAGTCGGCGCCGGCGGGTACGAACTCGTCCAGTCGGGCGGTACGGCCCAGTCCGCGGTGATCTCCGGAGGAACGCTGGAGGTCGCAAGCGGCGGTATTTTGGATGGGGTTCGTTTCGAAGGCGGCACCCTGGTACTCGACTCCTCGGCAAGCCTCCAGGGACTGCTGGTCGCCGGCTTCGGTGAGGGCAGCGCGCCGGACCAGATCGACCTAAAGGACATCGCCTTCGGGACGACGACGACCAAGAAAAATCCGACTCACTTCAGTTTCACCGAGGCGGCCAACGGCACGAGCGGTACGCTCACGGTCACCGACGGATTCCACACCGCAAGTCTGTTGTTGGCCCAGTATGCCGCCGCATTTACCTCCAACAACTTCGTCCTGGGGAGCGACGGACACGGCGGTACCATCGTCGACTTCACGTCGGCAACGTCCCTCGTCGGGGGCCACGGCCACGGCAATGTGGTCGCAGCGCCGGTGACCTCCTCCGGTCACTCCTGACCAGTTATTGTTGCGCCTGTTCTTGGCGGCGCGCCGGGCCGGCCGAACCTCACGCCGAATTGAGGGCGGCATTTGTGAAGCAGTTCACAGGGGAATCTGGCGATCTCCCTTAAGAAACAAGGCGAACCCGGTCGAGGGAGGGATTTCCGTGGCATCACGTGTGAACGAGAGTATTGAAAGCCGCTGGGAATTTTGCACGTCAATCGTGCGAATCTTCGTGATCGAAGTCCTGGTCCTGATCGCGCTCGCGGGCGCGATCATTGGCTATCTGAACTGGTCGTCAGAGGTGGCCTGGTCCGAATTCCTCGCCGCGAGCCAAATGGCGGCGGCCGGATCACATTCGGCGCTTCGGACCGTCAAACACAAGCTGCGCTGCGGTCGAGATGCGCGAGCGCGCGTTCCGAGCACGGCTGACTTCGCCTGATCAGAGCGAGATGATTTCGGGCGGCCTCGCCCCAACCCTCTCAGGGCGAGCCTTGCTCGTCGCGTCCCCGCAAGCGGGGCGAGCGAGCCTACTTTCGTCTAGGTGAGCGTTGAGCCTGATCTCAACAGGCCAAGGTCGATCTACTGCGAAACCGTCTGAACCACGCTGCCCAACGGTTTCGTGCTCGCGACCGGCAGCTTGATTTCCTTGATCAGCGCCTCGTCATATTCGGGCAGGGTCTGGACCGTCGTCTTTGCTTTCATTAGCACGACCTTGTAGCCGCCGGCCTTCAGGCGCCGCAGCAGGGTCGGCATCGCCTCGGCGGTGTGTTTCTGGAAGTCGTGCATCAGGATGATGCCCTTGCCCTGCTTGTCGAGCTTGGTCATCACGGTACTCACGATCTGTTCGGCGCTCTTGGCCCTGAAGTCGAACGAATCGAGGTCGCATGAAAAGATCGCGATGTTGCGCGAACCGAGATAGGCCATCGCGGCGGGGGCGTGTTGCAGTTCCGGGAAGCGAAAGAATGGCGCCGGCGCCGCACCGAGCGCCAGGCGGACCGCGCTGTAGCCTTTCTCGATCTCGTCCTTGGCGAGTTGATCGGTCATCTTTTTCGAATTGAGGTTGGCGTGCGACCAGGTATGGGCGCCGATGGTGTGACCGGCGGCGGCCACCTGTTTGAGAATCTCCGGGTGATAGGTTGCATGCTTGCCGATCGGGAAGAACACCGCCTTGGTGCATTCGTCGGCGAGCGCCTTGAGCACGGCGGGCGTGTTGCTCGGCCACGGCCCGTCATCGAACGTCAGCACGACTTCCTTGTCGGTCAGGAAATCGAGCTGCTTGAAATGCTCAAACCCGAAGCCAGGTCCGCCCGTGGTGTCGATTTCCACCACCCGCGCCAGGCCGAGTGCGTCGGGATTGGCGCATGTGGGCTTCACCTGCGGGGCGGGAGCGGCGGAGAGTTTTTCCGAGATACTGCCGGTGGTCTCGATCTCGTCGCGCTGTGCTGTGGGTTTGGCCGGGTTTGCGGCGGCAGGCGCGGCCGGAAGCGGTTTGGCCGGCGTCGCGGCGACGGTCCGCGGGGCGCTGACATTGGCGTGCGGACCGACTGTCCAGTACCACACGGCGGTGATCATAACTGTGGCCACAACACTCGCCATCATCAGGCCTAACGCGTTACGCATGGTAATTCTTTCTCAAATACCGAGACCGAAAACGTCGTCAGGTCATTTATCGGAAATAGTCGTTAACGACCTGCCAACACGCGCCGCTGTTTTGTTGGGCTGTCCTGCCGCGTTCGGTATCTGCATCCCGATGAACGCACCTTAGCGTCGCGGCCCGATAACGCCCGTTTTGTCGGGGGTCTCTTGCCGTGAGGCGGCTTCCTGGTCTGGTGGATTTGACAATCGCTTCAGTATTGCCGCGATTCCTCGAGGCGAATGTCAAATCCAAAAGCTCGAATGTCAGAACCAAGGGGACACCAGCGGCCGGCTTATGTGCCTATCGCGGATTGACATCGTTGCCGCGGCGGAATTTGATCGCGCCAAAGGCACGATCAAAGGCCGCAATCAGATGTCCAGATTCCTTTTCGTTTTGCTGCTTGCGCTGATCGCTGCGCCGGCCTTGGCACAGCAGGGTCATGACGCCTGCGCGCGCGACGTCTCGCGGCTGTGCCGGTCGGTGATCAACCAGGGCGATCAGGTTGTTCTGGGCTGTCTCAAGCAGCATCGCGCCCGGCTCAGCCGCGCCTGTGATCGGGTTTTGACCGAGAACGGTCAGTAGCGGTTTCGGCAAGCGAGGTCGCGTTGGCACGCTCCCATTCTGTAGATGCGATGGCAGGAGCTTGAATGATGGCTCCTGAATCGAGGAGTCGAGAAAGGTGAGTGCGATCCCAACCCCACTCACTCAGTACCTCGGACGTATGTTCGCCGACGCAAGGCGAACTGGAGCGGATCCTGGCAGGTGTGCGGCTCAATTTCGGCGCCGGTGCGGGATGAGCCACGCCGTTCAGGTCAACATACATGCCGCGAGCCTGGATGTGCGGGTGCTCAGCGGCTTCATCCATGGTGAGCACCGGCGCAAAGCACGCGTCAGTGCCCTCCAGCAGATCACACCATTCCCTCCGCGTTTGCCTGGCGAAAGTAGCTTGAAAAATTTTCCGCTGCTCCGGCCATAGCTTCCGATCGGTATGAGGCCGCATGTGCGGGATCCCCGAAATGCCGAGCTTGTCGAGAAGAAGATTGTAAAACTTCTCTTCCATGGCGCCGACAGCGACGTACAATCCATCGCTGGTCCTGTAAGTGCTGTAATATGGTGCCCCTCCATCCACGAAATTGTCACCTCTTTCGAGAGTCCATAGTCCGGCACGCCGCCAACTGACTACCAAGCCCATCATCGCGGTTACGCCGTCCACCATCGCGGCATCCACGACTTGCCCTTCCCCCGTTCGCTGCGCGTGCAAGAGGGCGCCGAGCATTCCCACTACGCAATGCAGCGCGCCACCGCCAAAGTCGCCCAGCAGGTTCATCGGAGGCTGCGGCGGCCCCTCAGCCGGTCCGATCCCGTGCAGCGCACCGGCCAAAGCGATGTAATTGATGTCGTGGCCGGCAGCATGAGAATAAGGCCCGGACTGTCCCCATCCGGTCAGTCGGGCATAGACGATCCTGGGGTTCACGCGGAGACAAATTTCCGGACCAAGACCGAGCCGCTCCATCACACCGGGTCGGAAACTCTCGATGGAGGCGTCTGCGCGCGCAAGCAGCCCAAGCGCGACTTCCCGCCCCTCCGATTTCTTGAGGTCGATCGCAACAGACCGGCGGCCTCGTCCGAGAATATCGAACTCGGGCGCCACTGCCACACCGAGCCCGGAAGGGGTCGGACGATCGATCCGGATAACGTCGGCTCCCATATCGGCAAGCATCATCGCGCAGTGTGGTCCGGCACCGACGCCTGCAAACTCCAACACTCTCAGCCCGCCGAGCGGTCCCATGCTTTTTTTGCTGCTAAGACTGAGGTGCCGAGCGTTCGCGCAGTTCCCGGCGGAGTATCTTTCCCGTCGGCCCCTTGGGTAACTCGTCCAGGAACTCTATCTCTGCGGGGAGCTTGTAGTCGGCAAGACTCGCAGCGCAATGAGCGAGCAATTCCTCTGAGCCTACGGTGTGGCTTCTCCTCACGATGAAGGCTTTTAAGCGCTCGCCGAAGACGGGATCTGGCAAACCCACCACAGCGCACTCCGCTACTCCTGGATGCGAATATAATACTTCCTCAATTTCGACCGGATCTACGTTAGCTCCACCCCTTATGATCAGGTCCTTCTTCCTGCCAACGATGAAGAGGCGTCCCTCGGCATCGGTCAAGCCAAGATCGCCGCTTCTGATCCAGCCATCGATCATCGTTTGCGCAGTGGCTTCGGGATTCCTGTAGTAGCCGCTCATGATCATCGGACCACTCAACATCACCTCTCCAATAGTCCCAACCGGTGCGGGATGGAGCTGATCGTTGACTATCCTGAACGCGCATCCTGGTAGCGCTCGGCCGCAGGAATCTGGGTAGCCACGGTCATCTCGTCGGGGATCGTAGGATGTAACAGGCGTGCACTCGGTCATTCCCCAGAGATCGAAGATCTCGAAGCCGAGACTTTGCTTGGCCCTTCGGCAGAGCGCGTCAGGTAGACTGGCACCGCCAGAAATTGCAAGACGCATCGTTGAGAAGTCACACGCGGCGCTTTCGCAAAAATTCATGATCATGACGTACATCGTAGGCACGCCCATCGTCACCGTCACACGATGCTCCCGGATCGCATCGCAAACCAGCTTCGGATGGAATCGCTTCTGAAGAACTACTGTTGCTCCTCCTCTGATGGCGGCGAGACAGTTGATCGCCAGGGGATAAATGAATGCGAGCGAACCCATCACAAGCGAAACGTCTCGAGGGCCTATCGCCATGTGGCTCGATGTCATTTCGGCTATGTAGCCAGCAGCCCGATGACTGATCATGACGCCCTTCGGCGCGCCGGTGGTGCCTGACGTGTAGAAGATCATTCCGGTCTCATCGGGTGCCGTATCCGCGACCGTCTGATCGCAGCCGGCGTGGGTCACCGATGCCGCCCAATCCTGAGCCGCATCTCCCTTGATCAACACGGGAAACGCACCCTTGAGAGGCGAAAAATTCGCGAGCAGGTCGGAGTCGACGATCGCAAGGGCAGGTTCGCAATGAACGGCGATGTTGCACATTTCGGGCGATCGCAGACCGGGGTTCACCGGCACGGCAACGGCACCTACCTGGAGAACCGCAAATAGAGTGGTCAGCCACTCCACCGAGTTTTCCATCGTGATGATTATACGATCGCCCTTGCCCAATCCTCGCGCCCTGAGCACGGCCGCGAGCTTCCATACGTTCGTCGCCAGTTCGTCAAAGGAGCACCTCTCGCCGTCGACAAACAGCAAGGGCTTTTCTTCGTAGTGAGACCGGCTGGCTGAAAGAAGCTCACAGATGTTCATCGCGATAAACGTATACGCAGTTATCGGGTGTGCGCGGCAATTGGACAGTTTCCCTCGCTTATTGGCCGATAAGCTTGCTCCCCCGGAACCCTGCTCAATACTTTGTAGTAGTCGAAACGGTACTTTGACTCAGCCGGACTTTTGACCTGAACAAGATACATGTCGTGCAGAACGCGCCCATCCTCGCGCAACCGCACGTTCTTATTGTAAAAGTCGTTGACCGGCAGCTCCCTCATCATTTTTGAGGCGGCCCGGGCGTCATCCGTTCCTGCCGCCTGCACGGCTTTAAGATAGTGCAATATGCCACTGTACAGTCCGACCTGAAGCATGTTCGGAGGCCGGCGGTCGCCCGTCCGTTCGAGGAAACGCTTTGTCCAGGCGCGGGTTTCGTCGTTCAGGTCCCAGTAGAACGATGTTGTCAGCATGAGGCCCTGCGCCGTGCTCAATCCGACCGCGTCAACATCGTTGACATACACCAGCAGACCGCCGAGACGCAGCCCGGCGCGCTGAAGACCGAATTCGGCCGCCTGCTTGATAGCCGTAATGGTATCTCCCCCCGCGGTCGCCAGACCAATGATCTTTGCTCCCGAAGCTTGGGCTTGAAGCAGAAACGAGGAGTAGTCCGTTGTTCCGAGCGGAGCACGCACTGAGCCGATGATCTTGCCGCCACCTCTCTTTACGAAGTCGGACGTGTCGCGCTCGAGTGCATAACCAAACGCGTAATCCGCCGTCAGAAAAAACCAGCTATCTCCACCCTGTTTCAGGATTTCCGTTCCTGTACTCTTGGCCAAGGAATACGTGTCGTAGCTGAATTGAACTGTGGTTGGAGAGCAAGCCTTTCCGGTGAGGTCTGAGGTCGCCGCGCTTGCGGCTATCATCACAGTATTTTTGTCCCGCAAAAGCTCATTGACGGCGAGCGCGACACCGGATCCGGTCACGTCCGCAATGGCGTCCACATGATCGATATCGATCCACTTTCGCACGATCGAGGTGGCTATGTCGGTCTTGTTCTGATGATCGGCCGTCACGATTTCGATCGGCTTGCCCAACACGCGTCCGCCGAAATCCTCGACGGCCATCTTGGCGGCTTCGACTGCCTTTCTGCCAGTTATGTCTTCGTACACGCCGGATTGATCGTTCAATACGCCAATCCTTACCACGTCGTTCGATATCTGCGCTTTGACCGGGGTCGCCATCGCGACCGCAGCAAGCAGCGCGAATGCTTCCAACCTCATATGGTTCCTCCCCGATTCGAGGGCGCGACGCCCGCTCACGCAAAGCCGCGCGGCCGCTTTGGCTGTCGCAGGCGGCCGCCCTAGCCTCGCAAAGCTCTTTTTCTTTTTTTGATCATCGAAATCCCACGATGGATCGATGTCAAGAATAAAATGCAATTGTGAATCACTATTCTATTTTGTTACATGCAGTGCCGGAGGGGCGCGCATCGATGAAAGTGATGGAAATCGCACATGATTGGGGACTCCACCGCCTGGTCCCGGGGTCGAGACCCGATCATGGCCCGCCTGGTTTCGGGCAAGTCCTCGTCCATATGCAGGCCGCCTCGATCAACTATCGGGACTATGTGATGGCCAACGGCGGGTACGGCCGGCGCGACGGGCGCCTTCCCATGATCCCTGTCTCGGATGGTGCCGGGCAGATAGTCGCCTTGGGGCCAGGCGTCACGGGTTTCTCGGTCGGCGATCTCGTCTGTCCGAATTTCGCGCAGGATTGGATCTCTGGTTCTCTCAGAGATGAATTCTGGAGCTCAATGCTGGGAGGAATCACCGACGGAGTGCTGCAGGAGACCATGCTACTTCCAGCGACCGGCGTAGTGAAGGTTCCTTCTCATTTGGAGCCTCTCGAAGCGGCTACGCTGCCTTGTGCGGCGTTGACGGCTTGGAACGCGATCACGTCTGCGGGCGTCAAGGCCGGCAGCACGGTTTTGACGCAAGGCACCGGCGGAGTGTCGCTATTTGCGCTTCAGTTTGCGAAGATGTTTGGCGCTGCCGTGATTGTGACCTCCTCCAACGATGCGAAGCTGGACAAAGCCCGCCGGCTCGGCGCGGATGAAATCATCAACTACACGAGGGAGCCGCGATGGGAATCGCGCGCCCTGGAAATTGCGGGCCAGGATGGCATTGACCTTGTCATCGACCTCGCGGGCTCGCTGGCCCAATCGGTGAAGGCCGTAAGAACAGCGGGTACGGTCGCGACCATCGGAGTTTTGGCGGGGCCATCAGCCACCGTGCCTCTTGGACAAATCGTTACGCGAGCCGTCCGACTGCAGGGAGTTACGGCCGGTTCGCGCCAATCGTTCGAAGAGATGGTCCGGGGGCTATCGACCGACACCGGCTCAGACCGGTGCTCTCAGTTGCGGGCAATTCCATGAAAGATGCGCCAAGAGCGATAGCTGCGATTACCGAAGGCAAGCACTTCGGAAAACTTTGTATCCACCTAAGAAGCCCACCTCCATGAGTGCGCCTGAGATCGTCTTCGCAAAGCATTCCAGAGTAGCCCATGTCAGGTTCAATCGGCCACAGACATTTAATGCGCTAACAATTTCGATGCTGGATCGACTTACGGAAATCCTGGAAGAAGTTGAACAAGACGACGCCCTTTGCGCAGTTGTGTTGAGTGGTTCATCAAGCGCGTTTTCGTCAGGGGCCGACCTGAAGGAGTTGAGGGAGGACGCACGTGGAGTTTTTCACAGCGGTGAGGGATCCTTCCCCGCGCGCTTGAACGAGGTCCTCATAAAGCTGGAAAGATGCCCAGTGCCAGTAATAGCCAGCGTTCAAGGATGGGCGCTGGCTGGCGGTCTCGAAATCTTGCTTTGCTGCGACCTCATCATTGCGGGCCGCAATGCCAGGTTCGGAGATGCGCACGCCAAATACGGATTGCTTCCCAGCGGCGGCGCATCTGCCAGGCTTGCGACGCGCGTTGGTTTCACGCGAACCCGGGAGATGATGTTCACGGGAGATTGGTACACGGCCGAAACCATGCGGGAGGCCGGACTGGTCTCGCGCGTGGTCGAGGACCACGACGTTGAACCGGAATCAAAGCGCATAGCTGATTGTCTTGCTGATCGGAGTCCGTCTGGTCTTCGCAAGATGAAAAACCTGCTCCTTCAGGCGCCTCACAGAAGCCTTGCGGAGGCGCTTGCCGCAGAACAGAGAGCGTGGGTGGAGCATGCCAGTTCTTTGGACATGCGCGAAGGACTGTCCGCGTTTCGCGAGAAACGCAAGCCGCGTTTCGTCGGTCAATAAAGAACGCCATGCATCAGACCCAAAACTCGCGAGTGAAGCCATTCAGCATCTCGGTACCGCAAGCGGATTTGGACGACCTGCGAGACCGCCTTGCGAGGACGAGATTGACTCCCTCACCAAGACCCGGCTGGGTGCTCGGCACAGACATTGAGTACATGAAATGTCTTCTTGCCGAATGGCGCGATCGGTACGACTGGCGCGTGGTTGAGAGCCGCCTTAATCGCCTCAAACAGTACACTAGCGAGGTCGATGGCTACCGCATCCACTTCGTGTGGGAGAAAGGAAGAAGAGCAGATGCTCTACCCTTGGTTCTGACGCACGGGTGGCCCGGATCGTTCGTCGAATTCGAACAAATCATATTGCCGTTGGCTCATCCCGAACAATTCGGCGAGGATCCCAACGACTCTTTCGACGTGATTGTGCCAAGCATACCGGGATACGGCTGGTCGCCGGCGCCAAGCTGCCCAATAACCACAAGAGATGTCAGTCGGATCTGGCACCATCTGATGACGGATGTTCTCGGATACAAGAGCTACGTAGCCCAAGGCGGCGACTGGGGCAGCTTGGTAGCGTCGTGGCTCGGGGTAGACCAGCCTCAGGTTGTTCGTGCCATCCACATCAATATGATGGGACTTCGGCCCTATACCGGCGAAGGAAGCGCGCCGCTGGCACCTGAGGAAAAGGAATGGCTTGAAATCGCGCGACGCCGGCTACGCCAGGAGAGCGGTTATCAGGTAATTCAGGGAACGAAACCACAAACGCTGTCATTCGGACTTAACGACTCTCCAATTGGCCTGGCCGCCTGGATCGTAGAGAAGTTTCACGGATGGAGCGACGGCAGCACTGGGGTGCCTCCATTTACGTCCGAGCAATTGATAACGAACGTAATGATCTATTGGCTGACGCAATCGATCTATTCATCGATTTGGCTTTATACCGCCGCACGAATCGCCGGCGATATGGGATTGCGCAAAAATGAATTCGTCAGTGCTCCAACCGGCTTCCTTTCGTGTCCGC
>Ga0306921_10004797_pt1 | contig 13951 bp, 10 predicted proteins | sample sta12Cox44000080_FD_203760 | JGI IMG/M metagenome (GOLD analysis project Ga0306921, IMG submission 203760) | Lab enrichment of tropical soil microbial communities from Luquillo Experimental Forest, Puerto Rico - statoxic.12C.oxic.44.000.080 (v2)... | ecosystem: Environmental > Terrestrial >... | reverse complement strand
TCAATACCGCAACCAGCAGCTCGAAGCAGCGCTCAAGCGGATGCAGGAAGATTACGAAGCGCGCTTGGCTGAACCGGGCGCGCGCGGTGCGCCACGGACGGCGCAGGCGATTCCGGCCCGGCCGGCGGTCCAGCCGGTCATGCCGGCGGCTCCGCTGCCCGGGCCGCCCGGACGGCGCTCCGATGCATTCGATCCGTCGCAAAACCCGACTGCGCCCGGGGCTCCGCGCACGCTCGGCGCGGTCCCCTCCATCATGGCGCCGGAGCAGGCGCCGATCCCGGCCGAGCCGATCCCCGCCCCCGGCGGGCGAATAGCCGGCGCCCCGCTCGATCTCGGCAGCATGTCGACGGCCCCGCCGCCGGCGCCGCGTGCGCCGGGAGCCGCCGTCACCAGCCTGGGGCCGCCGCCACGGGCCGCGACGGCACCCCCCTCGCCGGCGCCGCGCGACACCTATGATCTCGGTTACGGCTACCTGCGGCACAAGGATTATACGTTGGCCGAGGACACGTTCCGCGATTTCCTCAGGCGCTATCCGAGCGACCGGCTCGCCGCCGATGCGCAATACTGGCTGGGCGAAAGCATGTTCCAGCGCCAGAATTATCGCGATGCCGCCGACGCCTTCCTGGCACTCTCGAAAAAATACGAGAACAGCGCCAAGGCGCCCGATTCGCTGCTGCGGCTCGGTCAGTCGCTGGCCGCGCTCAACGAGAAGGAACTCGCCTGCGCGACCTTCGGCGAAGTCACCCGCAAATATCCCCGCGCCTCGCTCACCGTAAAGCAAGTGGTCGAGCGGGAGCAGCAGCGTGTCCGTTGCTGACGACGCAGGCCCGATCGGCGATGCCGAGGCCGACCGCCTGTTTGCAGATCTCGTCGACGAATCGGCGCTGGTCCTTGCGGTGTCGGGCGGGGCGGACTCCACCGCGCTGCTTTACCTCCTCGCGCGCTGGCGAAAGCGGCATAAGCCGTCCCCCAAGCTGCACGCGGTGACCATCGATCACGGCCTGCGCCCGCAGTCGCGCAGCGAAGCTTCGGGCGTGAAGCGGATCGCCGCCCAGCTGGGCGTCGTGCACCGCACCATGCGCTGGGCCGGCGAAAAGCCCTTAACCGGCCTGCAGGAGAAGGCGCGGGCGGAGCGCTACCGCCTGCTGCTCGCGGCCGCCCACAAGGCCGGCGCACGCTGCGTCATCACCGCGCACACCCTCGACGACCAAGCCGAAACCGTGCTGTTCCGCCTCGCCCGGGGCAGCGGGCTTGCCGGAATTGGCGCCATGGCGCGGGTATCCCATGCCGGCTTTCATGGGCCTGTCATGCGCGGCGCGAGGGGCAGCCCAGCGCTGGTGCGCCCTTTGCTCGGTGTCGCCAAGGCGCGGCTGGTCGCCACCTTGCATGCCGCCGGGATCGCCCATGTGGAGGATCCCAGCAACGCCGATCCGCGCTTTGCCAGGGTGCGCTGGCGCAAACTTGCGCCGGTGCTGGCCGCGGAGGGGCTCACGGCCGAGCGGCTGGTCCAGCTGGCGCGCCGTGTGCGCCGCAACGAAGCGGCCATCGAAGCCGTCGTGACGGCGGCGTTCGACCGCCTCGGCTGGCGCCCGCAGGCGTGGACGATCGCGTTTGATGCCAGGGGCTTGCGCGACGTGCCGGCGGAGATCGCGCTGCGCCTGATCGGGCGGGCGGCGAGCGAAGTCGGCGACGAGGGCCCGGTCGAGCTCGGCAAACTCGAATCCCTGTGCGAATCACTCGCCGATGCCCTCGATCGCTCGTCCCCGCGGTTTCGCCAGACATTGGCCGGCGCCATGGTCTCGCTGCAAAGGGATCGCTTGATCGTCGAACGTGCGCCGCCGCGCCGCAAGCGTTCACGGAGTTGAAACCCTGTGGGACGTTAGCGGGCAGCCCGGGTGCAGCCGCGGTAGGGCGTTCACGAACGGGGCGGTATATTCGCCGAAGGGGGGCGTGCCTGCTTGGCAGCGGGGGCGCTCACACCTACATTGGGCCGGACGGGTGGCGGGGCTGTCGGAAGGGATTTCGTTGAAAGCGCCGGAGCTTCGCACCGAGAGGGACGTTGGATGAACGCCAATTTGCGCAATTTCGCCCTGTGGGTGATTATTGTTCTGCTGCTGCTTGCGCTGTTCACGGTATTCCAGAATCCGGGCCAGCGGTCGGTGACCCAGGATATTTCGTTCTCGCAGCTGCTCAACGATGTCGACCAGGGCAAGGTTCGCGACGTCGTCATTCAGGGTCCCGAGATCCACGGCACCTATACCGACGGACGCGGCTTCAACACCTATGCGCCCAACGACCCGACGCTGGTGCAGCGGCTCTACGGCAAGGGCGTGACCATCACGGCGCGCCCGCTGCAGGACAATGTGCCCTGGTTCGTGGGGCTCCTGGTGTCGTGGCTGCCCTTCATCGCGCTGATCGGGGTGTGGATATTCCTGTCGCGCCAGATGCAGGGCGCCGGCGGCAAGGCGCTCGGGTTCGGCAAGTCCCGGGCGAAGCTCCTGACCGAGGCGCATGGCCGCGTCACCTTCGAGGATATCGCCGGCGTCGACGAGGCCAAGCAGGACCTCCAGGAGATCGTCGAATTCCTGCGCGATCCTGGCAAATTCCAGCGTCTCGGCGGCCGGATTCCGCGCGGCGTACTCCTGGTCGGGCCGCCGGGCACCGGCAAGACGCTGCTTGCCCGCGCCATCGCCGGGGAAGCCAACGTTCCGTTCTTCACCATTTCCGGCTCCGACTTCGTCGAGATGTTCGTCGGCGTCGGCGCGAGCCGCGTGCGCGACATGTTCGAGCAGGCGAAGAAGAATGCACCCTGCATCATCTTCATCGACGAGATCGATGCGGTCGGCCGCCACCGCGGCGCCGGCCTCGGCGGCGGCAATGACGAGCGCGAGCAGACGCTCAACCAGCTGCTGGTCGAAATGGACGGCTTCGAGGCGAACGAGGGCATCATCCTCATCGCCGCCACCAACCGGCCCGACGTGCTCGACCCGGCGCTATTGCGTCCGGGCCGGTTCGATCGCCAGGTCGTCGTGCCCAATCCCGACGTGGTGGGACGCGAGCAGATTTTGAAGGTGCATGTGCGCAAGGTGCCGCTCGCTCCCGACGTCAATCTCAAGACGGTGGCGCGCGGAACGCCCGGCTTCTCCGGTGCCGATCTCATGAACCTCGTCAACGAGGCGGCCTTGATGGCGGCACGCCGCAACAAGCGGATGGTGACGCAGATCGAGTTCGAGGACGCCAAGGACAAGGTGATGATGGGCGCCGAGCGCAAGTCGCTGGTCATGACCGAGGAGGAGAAGCTTCTCACCGCCTATCACGAGGGCGGCCATGCGATCGTCGCCCTCAACGTCAAGGCGACCGATCCGGTCCACAAGGCGACGATCATCCCGCGCGGACGTGCGCTCGGCATGGTGATGCAGCTTCCCGAACGCGACAAGCTCTCCATGAGCCTGGAGCAGATGACGTCGCGGCTCGCCATCATGATGGGCGGCCGGGTCGCCGAAGAGCTCGTGTTCGGCCGCGACAAGGTCACGTCGGGCGCCGCTTCGGATATCGAGCAGGCGACCAAGCTCGCGCGCATGATGGTGACACGCTGGGGCCTGTCCAACGAGCTCGGCACCGTCGCCTATGGCGAGAACCAGGAGGAGGTCTTCCTCGGCTATTCGGTGGCACGCCAGCAGAACATCTCGGAATCGACGGCGCAGAAAATCGATTCGGAGATCCGGCGCCTGGTCGAGGCGGGCTATCAGGAAGCCAACGACATCCTCGCCGCCAAGCGCGACGAGCTGGAGCTGCTGGCCAAGGGGCTGCTCGAATTCGAGACGCTGTCCGGCGACGAGATCAAGGATCTCCTCAACGGCAAGCGGCCGCGCCGCGAATCGGTGATCGAGCCGTCGACGCCGCGCTCATCCGCCGTGCCCAATGCCGGCAAGCCGCGGCCGCGGCCCGAGACCGGCGGCATGGAGCCGCAACCGCAGGCGTAAGCGGACGACAGAGGACGGACGACGGAGGGCAGACATTCATCTCTCCTCGGTCTTCCGTTTTCTGTCATCTGTCGCCCGTTTTCTGTCCTCTGCTTTCTCCGCTTTCCGTCCTCCGCCTTCCCGCCCCGGCCACACCACCGCGACAATGGCGGCGATGATCACGAGCACCGCGGCGGCGAGCGCGATCACACCCGGCCACCCGGCGACGCTCCAGGCGAGGCCGGGTACGAAGCCGCCGACGCTGCCGCCGACATAGAAGCTGCTCACGTAGAGCCCGACCGCCGATGAGCGTCCCTCATGGGCGGTCGCGGTGACGTAGCCGGTCGAGGTCGCCTGACACAGCATCCCGCAGCCGGCGCACAGCACGAGTCCGAGCACGATCAGCGACACCGGCGCCGCGAGCAGCAGGGCGAGGCCTACCGCCCAGATCGCCATCAAAACGAGGATGAAGCCGCGCCGGCCGAACCGCGTCACCGCCCATCCCGTCATCGGCGCGCAGAGGATGCCGACGAGATAGGTGATGAACAAAAGCCCGAGCTTGGCCGGCGTGAAGTCGTAGGGCGGGGCCGCGAGATGAAAGCTCACATAGGTGAAGACGGCGATGAAATTGAACAGCACGCCGAATCCGACCGCGTAGATCGCGATCAATTGCGGATTGCGAATGTGGCGCAGCATCTGCCGGCCCGACGCGACGAATCCCTCGGAACGCCGGAAGCGCCGCTCGCGCGGCAGCGTCGTCGCCACCACGATGGCGCCGATCAGCAAAATCGCCGCCAGCACCAGGAAAGCCGGGCGCCAGCCGATCACTTCGGACAGCACGCCCGGGATGAGGCGGCCGCAGAAGCCGCCGATGCTGGAGCCGGCGACGTAGATGCCGGCGACGCCCGCCACTTGCGCCGGCCGCCATTCGTCGCCGACATAGGCGAGCGCGACGGTAAAGATCGGCGGCAGCATCAGGCCCTGGATGAACCGCCATACGACGATCGCCTGGACGTCGCGCGAAAGCGCCACCATGACGGTCGGCACTGCCACGGCGAACATCGCCGCGGTGATCAGCCGCTTGCGCCCGAGCACGTCGGCGATGGCGCCGGTGAACGGCGCCGTGAGCGCAATCGCCAGCGTGCTCGCGGTGATCATGCTGCTGATCTCGGTGGGGCCGACGCCGAACTCGCGCGACAGGTCCGGCAGCAGGGCCTGCGGCGCGTAAAGATTGAGGAAGGTGCAGAAGCCCGTAATTGCGACCGCGAAACGCCGGAAGTCGATGGCCATGGCCTCGGGACAATCGTGCAGGGAAACCAGCTTTCGTTTGTGGCACGGCCGGCCGGCCCATTACAGTGCTGCGGCCGCATGGCGGCCGTGGGCTGGCCGCGCCGCTGCGCCGACCGCTGCCGCGGCTCATGCAGAGCCGCGCGCTATTGACCGCGCGAACGCCTCCCCGAATGATCCGGCGCTGGGGCGCCGTTTCGTCGGCGCGCCGAACGCAATGGAGGAACGCGTGCTCATCGACCACCGCTACTATCGGATCAAGCCGGGAATGGTGCCTGCTCATCTCGAGATTTACGAAAAGCACGGCTTTGCCGCCCAGTCGCGGCATCTCGGAAAGCCGTTCGCCTACCTGTTCACGGAGTCCGGCGAGGTGAACACGCTCGTCCACATGTGGCTCTATGAAGATGCGGCCGACCGCGCCACGAAGCGCGCCGCCATGGCCGCCGATCCCGAGTGGCAGAATTATCTGCGTCTCAACAACGAAGCCGGGTACACGGTCTCGCAGCAGAACAACCTGATGCTGCCGACCAAGTTCGCACCGATCAAGCGGTGATCCTGAAACTCCCTCCCCCGCAAGTGGACCGCAAACGGGAGAGGGAGTCCAGGTCTGCGACTGCCGCGGCGAACGAGGGACAAACCTGTCTCTTGCCTCTATAAGAGGCCATTCCTCAGCGCACGTTTTTCGCCAATGCCCATGCCGGACAAGCACACATGAAAGCCAAGGACAATCTGCGCACCGCCGCCGAAGTGCTGGTCGACCAGTTGATCGTCAACGGTGTCCGCCACGCCTTCTGCGTTCCCGGCGAGAGCTATCTCGCCGTGCTCGATGCGTTCCATGACCGCGATATCGCCGTCACTGTGTGTCGCCATGAAAGCGGGGCTGCGATGATGGCCGAGGCGGTCGGCAAGGTGACCGGGCGGCCCGGCATCTGCTTCGTCACCCGCGGCCCCGGCGCCACCAATGCGTCGGCGGGCATCCACATCGCCCAGCAGGACTCCTCGCCGATGATCGTGTTCGTCGGCCAGGTGGCGCGCGAGATGCGCGAGCGCGAAGCGTTCCAGGAACTGGACTACCGCGCCGTGTTCGGCACCATGACCAAATGGGCGACCGAGATCGACGATCCGGCGCGGGTCCCGGAGATCGTGTCGCGCGCCTTCTATATGGCGACCAGCGGCCGACCCGGCCCGGTGGTGATCGCTGTCCCCGAGGACATGCTGATCGAGCGGGTCGCGGTCGCGGATGCGCCGCCGTTCCGTCCGGTGGAGACCTCGCCGGGAGCGGCGGAGATGGGCGAATTGGCGGGCCTCGTCGCCAAGGCCGAGCGCCCGATCTTCATTCTCGGCGGCAGCCGGTGGTCGCAGGGGGGATGCGAAGCGATCGCGCGGTTCGCCGAGAATTTCGCGATGCCGGTGGCGACCAGCTTCCGCCGCGCCCACCTGTTCCATCCGCTGCACGCCTGCTATGCCGGCGATCTCGGCATCGGGCCAAATCCGAAGCTGGTGGCACGAATCAAGGCGGCCGATCTCGTCGTCCTGGTGGGCGGCCGGCTCGGTGAAATGCCGAGCCAGGGCTACACGCTGTTTCCGATTCCCGCGCCGCAGACGACCTTCGTGCACGTCCATCCGGGTGCAGAGGAACTCGGCCGGGTGTACCGGCCGCATCTCGCGATTCATGCGAGCCCGGCGGCCTTCGCGCTCGCGGCGGCCGCGCTGGAGCCGCCTACGGCGTTGCCTTGGCGCGCCGAGACCAAGACCGCCCATGAGGATTATCTCGCCTTCACCGAGCGGCCCACCGCGGTGCCCGGCAGCGTCAATCTCGGCGAAATCCTGGTGTGGCTGCGCGACAACCTCCCCGACGACTCCTTCGTGTGCAACGGCGCCGGAAACTTCTCGGCCTGGATTCACCGCTTCTACCGCTTCCGCCAATTTGCCACCCAGATCGCGCCGACGGCGGGCTCGATGGGATACGGCCTGCCAGCCGCGATCGGCATCAAGCGGGTGTTTCCGCACCGCACCTGCGTCGCCATCTGCGGCGACGGCGATTTCCTGATGACCGGCCAGGATTTCGCGACCGCCGTTCAGTTCGGCGCGCCGGTGATTGCCATCATCGCCGACAACGGCCTTTACGGCACCATTCGCATGCATCAGGAGCGCGAGTATCCCGGCCGAGTCTCCGCCACCGTTCTGCGCAATCCCGATTTCGCCGCCTATGCGAAGGCATTCGGCGGTTTCGGGGTGAAGGTGGAGAACACCGCGGACTTCGCGGCTGCGTTCCGCGCCGCCGAACAGTCCGGCCTTCCGGCGATCATTCACCTCAAAGTCGACCCCGAAGCGATCACGCCCGCGACGACGCTGACCAAGATCCGTGAGGCGGCGCTGGCGCGCCAGCACTGACCTTCCTTTTTGGAGGACCGCGAAGGACGGGGGCACGCGGGCGCGGCTACCCCAGGAATTGGCGCGGACGGGCATCCGTTCCGCGGAGCGAGCCGGGACACGCCATGGCCTATCGCCGCACGGAACGGGTGATCGCGCGCCTTGCCGCCCGCCATGAGGCCATAGTCGCCGCCGCGCGGGCGCTGGCGAGTGAAAGCGGGATGGGCGCGGTGCAGATCGTCCCGGTGGCGGAACGCGCCGGCATCGCCGCCGGCACCGTCTACCGCTATTTCCCGTCCAAGGACGATCTCGTCGCCGCGCTGGTGGCCGTCATCGCCGAGCAGGAGATCGCCGCCATCCGCGGCGCCGCGGCGGCTGCGCCGGGTCCGCTATCGGCGCTGGCCGCAGCCATCAAGGCATTCGCGGTCCGCGCCTTGCGGGAGCGCCGGCTGGCCTTCGCGATGCTGGCCGGCGCGGCCGAAGCCGATGCCGCAGCCGACCGCCTGGCGTTCCGGCACCAGCTGGTGGCAGAACTCGCGACCTACATCCGCGCGGCGATCGCCGCCGGCCATCTGCCCGAGCAGGACGCAGAATTCGCCGCCGCAGCGGTGATCGGCGCCGTAATGGAGGGACTGCTGGGGCCGCTCTCCGGCGCGTCGGAGACCGCGGAGGCCCAGCACAGCGCGGCACAGGCGCTCACCTTGTTCGCCTTGCGTGCGCTGGGTGTCGTCGACGCCCGCGCCCGCGGCTTGGTGGTGCAGGCGGGGTGAGCGAATACGGTTTCAATGCGCCATCAAGGTCGGCACTGTCATGGTCTGGAGAATGCTGCGGGTGGCGCCGCCGAGCACGAATTCGCGCAGGCGTGAATGCCCATAGCCGCCCATCACCATGAGATCGACGGCGTTATCGGCCGCGTAGGACAGGAGGGTGTTGGCCACGTCCACGTTCTCGGCGACGATCTGCCGGACCTCGACTTCGAGTCCGTGGCGGGCGAGATGATGGCCGATCTCGACGCCGGGGACTTCGTCCCTCTTGGTACGGCTGTTGGAGACGGTCACGATGTCGATCGCCTTGGCCCGGCGCAGGAACACCATCGCATCCCCGATCGCACGGGCGGCGCCGTGACTGCCGTGCCAGGCCACCAGCACGCGGTCGAGCTTCAAAGGCGCCTTCTGGATATAGGGCACGACGAGCGTTGGCCGGCCGGACTGGAACAGAGAGGCTTCGATGATGAGGTCGTCGCCGTTCGGTCGGTCGGGTTCCTGCTGCTTGACCACCGACAGATCGAAGCAGCGGGCGATCCGGCCGAACAGGCCGATGGCGTCGCCGAGGCTCGTCTCGAACAGCCGGTGTTCGGCGGACAGACCCTCCCGCTTGGCGGCGGCCTCGAAACGATCGATGGCAGCCTTGGCCGCGGCGCGGGACTCGTCGCGCTGGGCATCCACCCAGGTGGGCGACAGTCCATCCAGGACGGCCGGCGTGACTACGGGATCGAAAGCAAAGGCGATACCGGCGATGTGGGCCTCGAACGCGGCTGCGATCGAGATGGCGAATTCGGCGGCCGGGTCACGGGCCACCTCCAGGGCCAGGTTCACGACGAGGTCCTTGATCAAGGCCCACTCTCCCGGATGGCGGCTATCGCCGCGCACAGATGAGCTTAGATCACCCCCGCCATCGGCGCTTGATTCGGCAATCAAAATGCGTCGCGGGGCGGGTCGAGCCCGCCCCGCCGGCAATGGCTACTTCTTGGCGTTGCCGTCCTTGTCGAACTGAGACACATAGGACCACAGATCGCCCAGTTCCTTTTCGTTCTTGATGCCGGCGAAGATCATCTTGGTGCCCGGCACCTTGGCGCGCGGGTCCTTGATGTATTCCTTGAAGATGGCCTCGTTCCAGGTGATGCCGGAACCCTTGTTCGCATCGCTGTAGTTGAAGCCTTCGACGGTGCCGGACTTGCGGCCGTTGAGGCCGTTGAGTATCGGTCCGACCTTGTTGGTGGCGTCCGGGCCGATGTTGTGGCACGGGGCGCATTTGCGGAACGACTTCTCGCCCTCTTCCAGGTTCTGGGCGAGTGCCGCCCCAGTCGACAACATAAGTCCGACCGCAACTAACACGACTGGTCTCATCTTTGCGTCTCCTTGCGCTGGCTACGAGCGGCCGCAATGGCGCTCGTGGGCGCTCCTTTTTGGCTCACGAGCCCCCAAGGATGGTTCGAATGGCGTGCTTGACGGCCGCTGTCAACGGCGAATCGAACGTAGAGGGCTCCGGGATCGGCGGTATTGAGCTTATCCCGGCCGTTTTCTCGCGCTAAAAGAACATGGTTAAGGAGATTCGCATGCCGGCGCAGATGCCCGCCCGGGACGAAGCCGTATTCAAGCGCCGCAGCGAAATCGTGCGGGCGCTGCGCGCCCTCGTGCCGGGCGAGGGGGTCATTTCGGCCGAGCGCGAGATGCGGCCCTATGAAACCGACGGTCTGACCGCCTATCGCCAGCTTCCCATGGTGGTGGTGCTGCCGCGAACCGTCGACGAGGTGTCGCGCGTGCTCCGCTATTGCCATTCCAACGGGATCAAGGTGGTTCCCCGCGGGGCCGGCACCTCGTTGTCGGGCGGGGCCTTGCCGCTGGGCGATGGTGTGCTGCTCGGGATGGCGCGGTTCAACCGCATCCGCGAGGTCGATTTCGCCAACCGGGTCGCGGTGGTGGAGCCGGGCGTGACCAATCTCGCGATTACCCAGGCGGTTGCCCATCGCGGCTTTTACTACGCGCCCGACCCGTCCTCGCAGATCGCCTGCACCATCGGCGGCAATGTGGCGGAGAATTCCGGCGGGGTGCACTGCCTCAAATACGGATTGACCGCGAACAATGTACTCGGCTGCGAGATCGTGCTGATGAACGGCGACGTCATCCGGCTGGGGGGCAAGCATCTCGATGCCGGCGGCTACGACCTGCTCGGAGTCTTCATCGGGTCAGAAGGGCTGCTCGGCGTCGTCACCGAGGTCACGGTGCGTATTCTCCAGAAGCCGGAAGGCGCGCGCGCCGTCCTCATCGGCTTTCCCGACGCCGGGGACGCCGGCGCCTGCGTCGGACGCATCATCGGAGCCGGGATCATTCCCGCCGGCATCGAGATGATGGACCGGCCAGCCATCCATGCGGTCGAGGAATTCGTCCATGCCGGCTACCCCCTCAATGTGGAAGCGATCCTGATCGTCGAGCTGGATGGCCCCCGGGCGGAGGTCGACCACCTCGTCGCCAAGGTGTCGGAGATCGCCATCGGCTGCCGCGCCACCACGCTGCGCAGCTCCAATTCCGAAGCCGAGCGATTGCTGTTCTGGGCCGGGCGCAAGGCGGCGTTCCCGGCGGTGGGCCGCATCTCGCCCGACTACCTCTGTATGGATGGCACCATCCCGCGTGCCGTGCTGCCCAAAGTGCTGCAACGTATGCGCGAAATGTCGCATCATCACGGCCTTCGCGTCGCCAACGTGTTTCATGCCGGCGACGGCAATCTTCATCCGCTCATCCTTTACGATGCCAATCAGCCGGGCGAATTGGAGCGCGCAGAGGCGTTCGGTGCCGACATCCTCAAACTGTGCGTCGAGGTCGGCGGCGTGCTCACCGGCGAGCATGGCGTCGGGGTCGAGAAGCGGGACCTGATGCCGGTGATGTTCTCCGAGATCGACATGGAGCAGCAACAACGCGTCAAATGCGCCTTCGACGAGCAGGGCCTGCTCAATCCCGGCAAGGTGTTTCCGACGCTCCATAATTGCGCCGAGCTCGGCCGCATGCATGTGAGCGGCTGCCGGGTGCCGTTTCCCGATATTCCACGGTTCTGATGCCGCGATCCCGATGGCCGACACAATCAAGCCCCGCGACCGCAATGACATCGAGGCAGCCGTGCAATGGGCGCTCGGCGGCGGCAAGTCGCTCGAAATCGTCGGCCACGGCTCCAAGCGCGCACTCGGCCGCCCGTCGCAGCACGACGCGACCCTCGACGTTTCCGCGCTGTCGGGCGTGACCCTCTATGAGCCGCAGGAGCTGGTGCTGTCGGCGAAGGCGGGCACGCCGCTGGCCGAGATCGATGCGGTGCTGGCCGCCCAGGGCCAGGCGCTGGCTTTCGAACCGATGGATTACGGACCGGTGCTCGGAGAGCCGGAGGGCCAAAGCACCGTCGGCGGCGTGATCGCGGCCAACCTGTCGGGGCCGCGGCGCATCAAGGTGGGCACGGTGCGCGACCATTTTCTCGGCCTGATCGCCGTTTCCGGCCGTGGCGAGACTTTCAAATCGGGAGGCAGGGTGGTCAAGAACGTCACCGGGTATGACCTTTGCAAGCTGCTGGCGGGCTCGTGGGGTACATTGGGAGTAATGACCGACATCACGCTCAAGGTACTGCCGCAGCCGGAGGCGGAGGCAACGCTGGTCTTGTATGGCCTCAACGAGCGGGAGGCTGGCGAGGCCATGACCAAGGCGATGGGGTCGCCGTTCGACGTGTCTGGCGCCGCGCACCTGCCCGATTACCTGGCCGCGCGCCTGGATGGCCTCGGGCGTTCCGATGCCGCGACCCTGCTCCGGATTGAAGGCATCAAACCCTCGGTGGCCCCCCGCATCGAAGGTCTCGAACGCGCGCTGCGGCCGATCCACGCGATGGCGAAACTAGACGAACGCGCCTCGCGCCCGCTGTGGCGCGCCATCCGCGATGCCAGGCCGTTGGCCGCCGACACAGAGGTCGGCGCGCGACCGCTGTGGCGCATCTCTACGGCGCCGGGGCAGGGCTGCGAGATCGCGGCCCGGATTTCGCCGGCATCTCAACTTTTCTTCGACTGGGCCGGTGGCCTCGTATGGGTGGCACCCCCGGCGGCGCCCGATTGCGGCGCGGCTGCGATTCGCCGTGCCGTGGCCGAGGTGGGCGGCCATGCCACCCTGGTGCGCGGGCCGGCGGCGGCCAGGGCCTCCGTCGACGTGTTCGAGCCGGTCGGGAAGGCGCTCGCCGGCCTGACCAAGCGCGTCAAGGAGAGCTTCGATCCCAAGGGCGTGCTCAACCCCGGCCGGATGTGGGCAGGCGTGTAGACATGCAGACGTCGTTCTCCCTCGCCCAGCTCGCCGATCCCGATATTGCGGAGGCCGACCAGATCCTGCGCGCCTGCGTGCATTGCGGCTTTTGCACCGCGACCTGCCCGACCTATCTGCTGCTCGGAGACGAAGACGATTCGCCGCGCGGGCGCATCTATCTGATCAAGGACATGCTGGAAAAGGGCGAGCCGGCGCGCCGCGAGGTCGTCAAGCACATCGACCGCTGCCTGTCCTGCCTGTCCTGCATGACGACCTGCCCGTCGGGCGTCCACTACATGCATCTCGTCGATCATGCTCGCGCCCACATGGAGAAGACCTACCGCCGGCCCTATTTCGACCGGCTGGTGCGCGCCATGCTCCTCAAGGTGCTGCCGGATCCGAAGCTGTTCCGGATGGCGCTGTTTGCCGCTTTGCTGGCAAAGCCGCTGATGCCGTTGTTTCGGGCCGTCGGGCTCAAGCGCGTCGTCGCGATGCTCAGCCTGGCGCCGGCACGGTTTCCACACGGCACGTCACGGTCGCAGAAGTCCTTTCCTGCGCCGTGGCCGCGGCGCGGCCGGGTCGCGCTGTTGTCGGGCTGTGTCGCCAATGCGCTGGCGCCCGAGATCAACGCGTCGGCAATTCGCGTTCTCAATCGCCACGGTTTCGATGTCGTGATCGCGACCGGCGAAAGATGTTGTGGATCACTCGCCCACCACATGGGCGACGAAACCGCGGCGCATGCGGCGGCGCGGCTCAATATTGCGGTGTGGATAAATGAAATCGACGGGGAGGGCTTGGATGCCATTCTGACCACGGCGTCCGGCTGCGGTACCACAATGAAGGATTACGGCTTCATGTTCCGCACCGCGCCGGACATTGCCGACGACGCTGCAAGGGTCAGTGGGCTGGTCCGGGACATATCTGAATTCATATGTGAAATCAATTACTTAAAGTATATCGACCGGCAACCTCTGGCGGTCGCCTACCACGCCGCCTGCTCGTTGCAGCACGGCCAGAAGATCACGACGCTGCCGAAGGAGATGCTGTCCAAGGCGGGGTATTCCGTCACCGATATTCCCGAGGGCCATATCTGCTGCGGGTCGGCCGGAACATACAATGTTTTGCAGCCCGAATTGGCAAACCGGTTGCGTGATCGCAAAATCGCGCATATCCAGGAGATTGCGCCTGATTTGATTGCGGCCGGAAATATCGGCTGTATCACCCAGATCGCAGCGGGCATTGGAATTCCGGTGGTGCATCCGATCGAATTAATCGACTGGGCGACCG
>Ga0306921_10004795_pt1 | contig 13953 bp, 18 predicted proteins | sample sta12Cox44000080_FD_203760 | JGI IMG/M metagenome (GOLD analysis project Ga0306921, IMG submission 203760) | Lab enrichment of tropical soil microbial communities from Luquillo Experimental Forest, Puerto Rico - statoxic.12C.oxic.44.000.080 (v2)... | ecosystem: Environmental > Terrestrial >... | reverse complement strand
AGGCCTGCAGTCTTCGAAGATGACCCATAACGCAGAAACCTCGGCCGCCAAGACCTGTCGGAGGTCCAAGGGATGCGCGGTTAGTGAGAAACGCTCCACGATTTCGACGAGCATCGCTCGCAGCTCGCGGACTTGAGCAATCAGTTTCTCCCGGGTTTCGGCGGAAAGGCTGTTGACAATCGGACGAACCAGCGCCTCTTGGCCGCCTTCAAGGAGCAGGCGTTCCATGCGACGGGCGGCTTCGTCGGCAATTCCGATGGAAGACTCGAGGCTGCGGGCATGAAACTCATGAAGCTGCATAGGGCACCTGCGCTAGTTTTGGTGTGGGCAACAACTCTGCCTGTGTGATCGATACGGTCCTGGCCGGAACGGTCGGAAAAAGACCACCGGTTTCGGCGAGGAGGTCCATCCGCCCGGTCTTTGCCGCGAGACCGCGGCTGCAAATCGCAAGCGAAATTGCAATTAGCGGCAAGCCTCCCCACAAAGAAGCCGGGACCCACGCGTTTTGCATGATCTATCTCGCCCTGTATTTTGTGGATCGTTTGCCGGGGATCAGAACTCCTGGACAAAGATCCGCACTCTTTGTCAGGAGTTATCATCTGTCCCGGCATCAGGTGGAACAGCGGTTGGGGGCGAACTCCTTCGCCACTCGAATTTCCAGCCCAGTGTAGCGCGCCCCGCCTGCGACGCGCAATCATCCCCGAGACCCGCGAAGTACCGGAACCCCGCCTTGCATTTAGTGCTACTAAATGCAGGTATACTTTCACCTGGTACACAGACATTTCTGGCTGCAAGGCTTTCCGCCACCAACATCCCGACGGAGATAATGTTGTCCTTGCTCACGATGTGGAGCGGACGTTCACGCAGAGGTACGGCACCCTGAAAGTGCGTTTCGAAGCCTTGCGGACTTTTGCTGGCTCGATCTCTCCTAGACAGCTAAGTGAAAAATGCAGGCAGGCCTGGGCTGCACAGATCCCGATTGAGGCTCGATGGGACACGCGAGCTCAAGTTGGAGATCGCCAGGATCGCCAGGCAGTCGAAGAATGAGTCTTTATCAGCGGCACGCGACGAATTATGCTCCCGCGGCGGTGGTAAGGGCGTGATCCAGAATGCTTGCAGCACGGCCCACGTCGGTCACTCCAAAAATCGCCAGCGGGGCGCGGGTGCTGGGCTCGACGCCGCTGTAAGCATAGTTGATGTTGATGTTAGCTTCGCCGAGCTTCAAAGCTGCCCGCGCCAGCTCACCGGGGCCGTGTGGAAGCCTGGCTTCAGCGACCTCCACTTCTGTGAACGTGATTCCCTCCCTGTCGAGGACCGTCTTCGCCGCTTCCGGCTTGTCGACGACGATGCAGACGAGAATCGTATCTTTCGAGGGAATCGACTGAAAGGCCACAATGTTTACGTCACTCTTGGCCAGTTCTCGACACACTTTGCCAAGCGACCCGGGACGATTCTCCATGCGGATGGTCAGTTCCTGAGCAATGGGCATGTTAGGACCTCCTTTTACTCTGGCTCATAAGCGCGGTTCGTTTCGCGCCATCGAATGGCTCGGAGGTTCGGCGTGACTAGCGGCTGAATCTTACGTCTAGTCCGTGGGCTGATGCAAGCGACCAGGGATCTCCAGGGATCTCGGAGGCTCCGGTCCTCGATTGCGGTGACCACTTCCAGATGGCGGTGATGGGTGTATACTCCACTCGTTCGAATCCCCGTCAAAAGAGGAATCTCTAGAGACTAGCCAACATTCATTTGAGCCCGGACAAAGCACTGGCGTTGCGGGGCCGGAACTCAGTTAGTGAGGGCATCATGAAGCAGACCTTTTCGATCGGCATCGGAGGAGCAGCCGGCCAGGGGGTGGCTACTCCCGGCGACATTTTCGCAAAAATCTTCAGCCGGCGTGGCCTGAACCTCAACGCATACAACGCCTACCAATCCATCATTCGAGGCGGCCATACCTTTCTAACGATTCGCGCCGGCACGGAACAGGTCACCAATATGGGCGACCGCATCGACATGCTGATCCCGCTCAACCAGGACAGCATGGATCGCCATCTGAAATTGCTCACTGACGGCGCTGCCTGTATCTACAATGCGGACACCATTAAACCTGCCTCGGCGGCTGCCGGAGTACAGCTTTGTCCGCTCCCGGTTTCGCAGTTGGCGGACATCTCCAGAAATAAGGTAGCCCAGAACACGCTCGCCATCGGTGCCGGCCTGCATATGATGGGCATCGGTTTCCAGGCGCTAGAAAACGTCCTTAGCGAGCAGTTCAAGAAAAAGGGCGACTCCGTCGTGACCGAGAACGTCGGGATTGCGCGGGCCGGTTATGACTATGCCGCCGCTCACTTTACGGATTTTCCGAGTGCTCTTCCGAAAACGGAGAATCGCTACGCGATTCTGAGCGGCAACACAGCCATGGCCATGGGCGCAGCCGCGGCTGGGGTGAAATTTTACTGTGCTTACCCCATGAGTCCCTCGACCGGGGTCTTGCACTGGATGGCGGCACATGCCCGCAAAGCAGGAATTATGGTACGTCAGGTCGAGGACGAGATCGGCGTGATCAATATGGCCATCGGAGCGGCACACGCCGGTGTGCGCGCGATGTGCGCGACGTCGGGCGGCGGTTTCGCTCTGATGAGCGAGGGGCTCGGCATGTCGGCGATGATCGAAACTCCCGTTGTGGTCATTGACTGCCAGCGAGCCGGCCCGTCGACGGGCGTTCCTACCAAGACGGAGCAGGGCGACCTCTGGCAGATGCTGGGAGCCGCTTTCGGCGATTATCCGCGGGTGCTCGCGGCTCCGCTGGACATCGCCGATTGCTTCAAGCTGATCCCAGAGATGTTCAACCTCACCGACCGCTTTCAATGCCCGGGTTTAGTGCTTTGCGATTTGCTGCTTTCAGAGGGCCGGCTCAGCGTGCCTTCGAAGGAGCTGGACTTTAATCCGGTCATCGACCGAGGTGAGCTCATCACCTCCAATAACGGCGACGACCCGGCCGCAGCCGCCGCCAAGAACGGAAATTACAAGCGTTATCGGATCACCGATGACGGAATCTCGCCACGCGCTGTCCCCGGTGTACCGGGCCACATTCACACCGTCGCCACCGACGAACATCAGGAAGACGGCGTATTGATCAGCGACGAGTTCACCAATCCGACCAAGCGACGTGCCATGATGGAAAAACGTATGCGCAAAGTCGCGGGAATCGAAGCCGCAGTGCCCCTGCCCAGGCTGTCCGGTTCCGAGGACGCTGACGTTACTTTGATCGGCTGGGGCTCAACAAAAGGGGTCATTGAAGAAGCTTGCGAAATGCTTAGCGAGCAGGGCATATCGGCCAATCAACTGCAGATTCGCTGGCTGGTGCCGTTGCACGGGGAGGCCATTCTCGAAATTCTGAAAAACGCGCGCCGCACCATCATCGTGGAAAACAACTACAGTGGTCAGTTTGCGCGTTATTTGCGCAGTGAAACCAGCTTTGTGGCGGATGGCCATATTCGTAAGTACGACGGCGAACCCTTCATGCCGCACCATATCGTCGAGGCGGTAAAGGATCAGCTTGCCGGCAAAACGCGCCTTTCGGTACCGATGCACGAGATTATGGTCTGAGGAGAAACACCATGGCGACCGGGTTACAACGTGCTACTCAACTGAGCATCGCCGATCTCAAGGGCAAAGCCGATCCGGACTGGTGCCCAGGGTGTGGTGATTTCGGCGTGCTCGCAGCGCTTCAGAAGGCGCTGGTCGATCTGCAGATACCGATGCATAACGTGGTCACGATCAGTGGCATCGGCTGCTCATCGAATCTTCCGGGCTATATCAACACCTACGGCATGCACACCTTGCACGGGCGAGCATTGGCCGTGGCCACCGGCCTGAAGCTCGCGAATCACGAACTCACCGTGATAGTGACCGGCGGCGATGGCGACGGCTTCGGCATCGGCGGCAATCATTTTGTTCACTCCATGCGCCGCAATGTGGACCTGCTCTATATCGTTATGGACAATCAAATCTACGGATTGACTACCGGCCAGACCTCACCGACCAGCCGCGTCGGCATGAAAACCAAAAGCATGCCTTTCGGAAACATCGAGGCACCGATTAATCCCCTCACTCTGGCCCTCGCCGCAGGTGCCACCTACGTCGCGCGGGGCTTCAGCGGTGAGCAAAAGCACCTTACCGAACTGATGAAACAAGGAATTCAGCACCAAGGCTTCTCGCTTCTGGACGTGTTCAGTCCGTGCGTCACCTACAATCACGACAATACCTACCAGTGGTTCCGCCCCCGCGTGAAGAAAGTAGAGGATGACTCCTCGTATGACCCGACGGACTGGGCAGCCGCCATGGAAAAGTCCCTGGTGTGGGGCGAGGAGATTCCCATCGGGAAACTCTTCGAGCGCACCGATGTCCCTACCCTGCACGGAGCGGAGCCGGTGTTAAGTGAGGGGCCGCTGGTGCATTCTGACCCGCGCGTACCTTCCGACGTGGCTCGCTCGTTCGTAGAAGAATTGATGTAGCCAATCGTCTGCTGAAACGCTCCGGCGTCGCTGCTAACGGAATTCCCTGCTGCAGCCAACGGCCAGGTTTTGCCGGAAAGTGTGGATCTCGAACGGAATTAGGCCAATTTGTGCTTGTGGCGCCCCGGCTTTCTTTATGGTCACTTAACCCGGTAGCGCGCCTCTGCGCTATACTCGCGGACGATGGCCTCCGCTCATCCTTCGCCCTTTGCGGCTCACCGCTGCAGCTTTCATCCAGACCGCCAGGATCTCTACCTTCGCCTCGGAACCGTTTCCGTTTTCGTCCGCGATCGAGATCGCAGCGAGCGATTCTACCTGCACCAGCTGGGATTCCGCCTGGCCTTTGACGGTCCGCTAAATTCTACCGAGCGCTCCCTGGCTGTCACCCCACCCGACGGCACTGCCGTGCTTTTGTTGGTGGCTCCCGAACCCGGCTCGGAAGAATATAAACTCGTCGGCCGTTCCACTGGGATTGTGTTTCTGACCGAAGACGTCTTCGCCAAGTTCGAAGAATGGAGCAAACGCGGCGTCCACTTTCACCATCCGCCACAAGAGCAGCCTTGGGGCACTATTTCCACCACCTTCGAAGATGTGGATGGGAATGCCTTTACGCTTCTCAGTTCCGAGGAGGTTACCCGCGAACTGCAGGCGCTGCGTCGCGCCCATGTGGAGAGGTCCGAATCCGAACACCGTTCCAGCCAGGAACTGGAACTCGCCAGACAGGTGCAGGCAAGGCTTTTTCCACAGATGCGGCCATCTCTTACCACCCTGGAATGTGCGGCTGTCTGCATCCAAGCTCGCCAAGTCGGCGGGGACTTTTACGACTTCCTCGAGCTTGGCCGGGACCAGCTTGGGCTGGTGATCGGAGACATTGCCGGGAAAGGGGTTGCTGCCGCTCTCCTTATGGCCAGCCTCCAAGCGCATCTTCGCGATCAGTCCGCAAACTACTCGAGCCGCCCCTATGTGCCGTTTGTTTTGGCGCAGCCGCAGCGCTTCTTGCAGTCTGTCCATCGGCTTTTCTACGAGAATACCTCCGACAACACTTTCGCTACTCTCTTCTTCGGAGAGTACAACGATGCCCTGCGGCGCCTGCGCTATGCGAATTGCGGCCATCTCCCGGCGCTTCTCCTCCGCCGCGACGGTAACCTCGAGCGCCTCGACGCGACCTGCCCGGTTTTAGGACTTTTCAAAGGTTGGGACTGCTGTGCCGGTGAGCGGAATCTTGCCCCCGGAGACACCCTGGTGCTCTACACGGATGGTGTAACGGAGTCGTTTAACGAGGCCAGCGAAGAATTCGGGGAATCTCGCTTGGTTGAAGCGTTGCTCAAATACCGCAACTTGCCGCCACAAAACCTGCTTGCTGCGACTGTCGATCAGGTCCGCCAGTTCAGTCCTCATGGACAGGGCGACGACATCACCATGTTGGTTGCCCGGTGTAGATGAGCCAGAACAGACCTGAGGAGGGAACAAACATGGGCAAAGGATACTGGATCACCCTTTACCGCTCGGTCTCGAATCCGGGTGCTCTCGCCGCTTATGGAAAGGTGGCCGGAGCGGCGATAGAAGCAGGCGGGGGCCGGCTCGTGGTTCGGGGCACGGCGGCAAAGGCTTACGAAGCGGGGCTAAACCAGCGTTGCGTTGTAATTGAGTTCGACAGCCTCGAAAAGGCGATCGCCACCTACGAGGGCCCGGAGTATCAGGCGGCGAGGAAGCTGCTCGAGGGTAGCGTCGAGCGAGACGTGCGGATGGTGGAAGGCGCTTAGCAGAGAAGACTCATGCAGTCCACTGGCGCATGCTCAATACTTTAACGTCCGCTCGAATAAAGCGACGATTGATGTTTGAGTCGGAAACCGGGCACGGGTAGTCCTGTCGGGAGAACGTTCCGTCGCGCCCGGGAAGCGGCCTGACGCGAGCGGCATGATCCTACGATCTTCTGAAACGGCCGTTGGTCAGCATGTCCTTATCCTCCTCGGGCTCCCAGCAAGGGTGCAGTGGCCAAAACCTTTGCTGGACGTGTCGATTTTGGGACTCCCCGTTCGTCATGTAAGTGAGGATCAGACCCCGGATTGCTGCTGGGCAGACGGGGCGTCAGGCACGTGGGCTTCCCGATGCTGCAGGGCAGCCGGAACCGCCTGCGCCATCAGGGCTGCGTGGGAATAACGGTTCTAGAGGGTTAACGTCTAATGGCTAGGAGGCGGAGTTGGGCCTGCAAATTTCAATTCGGGAATTCGGCGACATTATCGTACTCGACTTGCGGGGAAGGTCAACCGTCAACGACAGCGAGAGCGAAACGCTCAGCAGGTACCTTAGAAAGCTAATTTCGAGCGATGCCCGCAGATTGTTGCTGAACGTAGCCGATCTCGAGCAGATCGATAGTTCCGGCATAAGCGTCATTATCGACACTTATGTTTCGCTGAGAGATAAAGGCGGCGAGCTAAAATTGCTGCGTCCCGGTGGCTCGGTATTAGAAGTGTTGCGAGTGCTGCGCCTGCTCGAAGTCATTCCCAGCTTTGAAGATGAGAACCAGGCCGTGGCTAGTTTCCGGCCGCGACGCTCGGCTGCCTACTGCCCGGGTTAGGCGCCGGCGAAATCTAACCCGGACCAGTTCTACTAACGGCAGTGTACTTCCCTTTCGATTTTCCCTCAGAAAAAACTTCCCGCACCGGCAAGCAATTAGTCACTATCCGTGCACTGTCCCCGATATCGGAACCGACGATCTCAAGCAGATTGTAGGCAATGCTGGGCTTTAGCAATGGCACGGCGATTGCATATGAAGCCTGAGGGATGTGGATCCCGGGGAGGCAAGAATGATTGGTTGCTCCAAAGAATGCGACTACTGCCACCGATCCATCGTCTCCGGTCAAAGATGGGTACGCGAGAAGATTTACGCCCCCGCGCTCGATGCCGGCGTTCCAAGTTACCACTACTACCATGTTGAGCCTTTTGCGGAGCAAGAGGGGAGCTGTTGGGAAAAGCACACAATGGAACGAGAAATTTCGAGAGCCACCACCTACGCCGCGTAAGCGACATCTGCAGGACATCGATTGTCAGCCGTTTCGCTCCTGCCCAACCGCAATCTAGGATTCCTAATTTCCGTCACCTTTCTCTTTATATTGGATCTGTGGCGAGGTCGCTGCCCTGTCAGCGCGTGCGTGGGCGTCGGACTCACCGAGCTATGGCGATCCTGTTTGGGCGCCTGGCGCATACGAGCATCCTGGTCGAGGGATTTACTAATCGCTTTTTGGTGATCGCTTTCTGGTCTTCCGTCATGCGGCGTCGATACCCAACCATCTCGCACGGCCAGTCGAGAACCTCGTACATAGTCTGCCGTATGGCATAGACGCTCAGCCGGGTTTATAACAACGTCTCGATCCGTTCCGATGGCCTTTTCTCTTACGGATTGTTTCCTTTGGACTCGGGGGGAAAACATGAATAAAGACTGGAACCCTCTCATCGTCTCGGGGCTGGTAAGCAAGAGAACGCTTTTGCAGATTTCTTCGGCATTGCCCATCCACCTATGCAGGGCAACGACTATGGGGCAGACTCAAGAATGGTCGACTCGTCAGGGTATTGGGGCTGTCTCCCGCAAGAACGGCTCCGTCGCGTCGGGGAAGAATCATGAGTGACGCACTTAAATACCCGCTGTGGCAGGAGCCATTTCGCAACGCTATGACGGCATTCGGAACTCAACAACTCAGCGAGAAATTGCGGAAGGTTGAGACCATGATTCTCGACAGGCTGCAGCTATTGTCGTCCGACATCAAGAGTCTAGACGAACGGCAGGCACTCTTAGACGCAATTTCGATCGTGCGTGTTTTGAAGCGGGAAAGAATGCATTCCTGAGTTGCGCCTCGGGTTGCAGAGAAATAGGCTCGCCGGACGTCCTTTAGTCGTCTCTGTGGCCTTTACACCGGGGATTCGACGGGCGGTCGTTCTGGAGGTTCGACAACCGTCCTCTCGCCGGTAAGTGCATTGACTATTAAGAATTCACGGTCGGATGAGGCAGGGTCCTGAACGATTTTTTCTCTTGCCAGCGCAAACGTCTCCGTCGCGCCTACCCACACAAAGCTGCCATCAAATTCCCGACGGAAGATGTCGAAACTCTCGTTCATGCGTGTAAGCCCAGAACGAATGCGGTCTGGATCGCCGTGACACCTGTGGTGCGTCTGGTGCGCTGTTGAGCCTACTTCAACATTCACTGCCGTGGCAACCGCCTCGGCGTCCGGATGCCCCGCACATCCCCCCTTGAGTGGAGCGATCCCTAGCCCTTTCCGGCGAATCTCTAAGCCCTAGGGCCACGGATCAGTAATAGGACTATTTGGCCGATCAGCTCGAAGAGCGAACGAGAGGCATACAGCGAACACGGAAGGGCGGGCGAGCCGTCCACATGTTAGTGTGCGTGCCGTAAAGCGCGAAGACCTGCAGAGTGGGAGACACCCGTGCGGTATTTGGCGTTTGCTGCAGACTATGATGGGACACTGGCTACCGACGGCGCGGTGAAGGACGCTACGGTGCGCGCGCTCGAGGATCTGAAAGCCTCAGGGCGGAGGTTGCTGCTGGTAACCGGGCGACACCTGATGGATTTGCGGCTGGCGTTTAGGAACCTGGAACTGTTCGACCGCGTCGTAGCCGAGAACGGCGCGGTGCTCTACAACCCGGCAAGCCGCGAGGAGAGGGTGCTGGCAGAAGCGCCGAAAAAAGAGTTCCTCGATGCGCTGCGGGCTGCTGGAGTGAAGTTTGAAGTGGGGCGGGCCATAGTATCCAGCTGGACGCCAGCCGAGACCACGATTCTTGAAGTCATCAAGCGATTGGGGCTCGACTGTCAGCTGATTTTCAATAAGGGCGCGGTGATGGTGCTGCCTTCGGGAATCAACAAAGCTACCGGGCTGCGCGCGGGACTCGAGGATTTGCGTTTATCGTTGCACAACGTGGTAGCCATCGGCGACGCGGAAAATGATCACGCGCTTCTTTCGCTGAGCGAATGCGGCGTAGCGGTGGCGAATGCCTTGCCGGCGCTGCAGCAGACGGCGGACGTGGTCACCAAGGGCGACTGCGGCGCCGGAGTGTTGGAGCTGATCGAGCAGCTGCTGAAGGATGATCTGCGGGCCTACGACCACCGGCTCGCGCGGTCGACGATCGCAATCGGCGTGGAACAAGGGGCAAAACGCAGTGAGGCGCGGATTGTGCCGAACCGTGACACTGTGCTGGTAGCGGGCGCTTCCGCGAGCGGAAAGTCGTCGGCGGTGGCGGGAATTCTAGAGGCAACCGAGCAATGCGGTTATCAATTTTGCGTGATCGATCCTGAGGGAGATTTCGAGGGCTTCGCGGGGGCCATACCCATCGGCGGTCCGACCGAGCGGCCGGATGCAGACTTGGTAGAGACAGTTCTGAAGTCGCCGCGCAGCTTGGTTGTGAACTTAATGGGCGTCCCGCTTGCGGAGCGACCCGGCACTTTTGCCGCGCTTCTGCCACGAATACTCGCGACGCGCGCTGAAACAGGGCGGCCGCACTGGCTGGTCATCGACGAGGCGCACCACTTGCTGCCCACCACGTGGGCGCCGGTATCGAGCGCGATTCCCCAGGAGCTCGGCGGGATGATTTTGATCACCGTGCATCCAGAGCGCGTGTCGCGGGCTGCGCTGGCCTTCGTGGATGTGGCTGTGGCGCTCGGCAAAGACGCGGGCGAAACGATGACGGCGTTTGCCAGGGCGACGCACATTGCGGAACCGCGCGAATTGCCCGCGAAGCCGCCGGAGCCGGGCCAAGCGTTGCTGTGGCGGGTGCGGCGACGTGCTCCCCCAACCCTGCTGCAGACTGTGCGCGCGAAGTCCGAGCGGCGACGGCACAAAAGAAACTATGCGCAGGGAGAGCTTTCTCCGGAACAAAGTTTCTATTTTCGCGGGCCGGACGGAAGGCTAAATTTGCGCGCGCACAACTTGCTGACGTTCTTGCAGCTGGGAGAAGGCGTGGACGAGGAGACCTGGCTGTTTCATTTGCGGAGGGGAGATTTTTCGCAGTGGTTTGAGTCGGTGATAAAGGACGAGGAGCTGGCATTGAGCGCAAGGGAGATTGAGCGAACCCGTCCAGCGCGGGTGGCCGAGGGAAGAAGGAAATTACGGGAGGCGGTGGAGAGCCGTTACACCGGACCCGCATGAGTTTGCAGCCAACAATTGAGTGGCTTACCTCCGATACAGCACGATTCGGGAAGGTATGCGAGGTGCCAGGCATGTGGGTTGCGCCAGAACAGATGCGGCTGCACTTCCAGCGGACGATTTATTTCGGGCGCTTGGTTCGGATCTCAGGGCTTATTGCACTCGGTGAGGCCCGGGTCGGTGGGCTGCTCTCATCAACCACCTCCTTGGCATGCAGATAAGTAATTTCGTGCGTCAAGACGTTGTAAATGGCGAATCGTTCCGTAGGCTCCAAAGCTTTTGCAACGACTAGCTCGCGTGCTGATTCTGAAGTCTGAGTGCTGCCGACATATTCGACCTTGCCGTCCGGGGTGAGACGGAAAATATGAAACAACTGCTCCATCCAGGGAGAGCCCTCCAAATTAAGTGTCGAGGAGTTTCTAGATTCCTGTAAATCGGGTAGATGGTTTAGAGCCGGTACATCAAACACTCTAAAAGAGCAGGGAGAACATGATAATTCCGCGAGCATTTGAAACTGCTGCACTCACGGGCGTCGTCTCTAGCGACCTGAGCGGGTGGTTCTGACGGGAGTCGTGCGGATCATTGCAAGTCCGATGCGTCGATAGATTTTTCCTTGATGCTGGACTTGGATGCCGTCCGCATGCGGTACCAGGATTTCTCTGGTTTGGTCAAACTAAGATTTGTTCGTTCGCTTCGAAGCACGCTCGCCGGGCATCGAGAGTACGGCAACACCAATCAAGTGTAATTCCATATTCATCATGCAGCAGCTTTAAAGAATGCCGCGAGAGATCGGGTGTGCGTGCACGGTAGCTCGAACGCCACGGACCAAGCACATAGGGTTAAATACTTAGGAAATTTTTTGAGGATTTGTACGCTGGCCTAGGTATAGGCCGCAGCCGACGAAGAAACTAACCTTTCGGTGAGTTCGCCGGCTGGACGCCGTGGCCGCTTTTCGCTCTGACGGCTGAATCCGGCGCATGTGGCAGTTGAGATCCCCTAGGTACGAGAAACACTGATTCTTCGGCTTGAGGGAGGATGACATGCATTCTGCGATGCAGTTCCGCTGGACGGCCATGGTGGCTACGACCGTGGCGTTCATGGTGGCTACGACCGTGGCGTTAATGTTGGCTGCTGCCCCGCCTATGCAAGCGCAAGTGGCGGTAGGGATTTCGGTGAATTTCGCACCGCCCGAATTGCCGGTCTACGAGCAACCGGTTTGTCCCGGCGACGGTTATATCTGGACGCCCGGGTATTGGGCGTGGGATCCGGAATTCGGCGACTACTACTGGGTGCCGGGAACCTGGGTCCTTGCGCCAGAACCAGGATATCTGTGGACGCCGGCATACTGGGGCTGGAGCGGCTCGGCATTTGTGTTTTACCCGGGATATTGGGGGCCGCGGGTTGGATTCTACGGCGGAATAAACTACGGCTTCGGATACTTCGGGCACGGCTATGAGGGCGGCCGATGGGAGGGCGGACATTTCTATTACAACCGTACCGTGAACAATATCAACGTGACGAACATCCACAACGTTTACAGTACGACCGTGGTGAACCGAAACGAGACTCGAGTGAGTTTTAACGGTGGGAAGGGTGGGATAAATGCCCGACCGACCTCGGAGGAGCAGGCGGCGGCGCGGGAACGGCACGTTGGGGCGGTGGCCACTCAACAACAGCAGATCAACGCGGCAAGAGCTGATCGTTCGCTGCGGGCTTCCGAGAATCACGGCAAGCCGCCGATCGCGGCGACCTCTCGTGCTGGAGCATTCAGCGGCGCGGGCGTTGCCGCGGCGCGAAGCGGCGGAAACTACAGCCCACCAGAGAATCGTGGAGGCAAGGGCGGGGGTCACGAAGCGAGCTCGCCCAGCGAAACTGCCCCAAGCCGACCAGCGTATGTGCATCCGAACGATCTGCCGAAGGTGAACCGCTCGGAGCAGCCGCCGAACAGCGGGAACGCCAAAGCCGATCAAAAGTATCAGCAGCAGGTAAACAAGATGTACCAGAAGCAGGAGCAGGAACACCAACAGCTGCAGAAGCAGCAGGATCAGGAGCACGCCAAAGCGACGCAGAAGCATGCGACCGCAGTGCAACACCAGCAGATGGAACAGCGCCACCAACAGCAAACGCAGCAGATGGAGCAACGGCACACGCAACAGCAACAGAAGATGGAACGGCAGGCGCCACAACCGAAGGCACAGCCTTCACACGGCGGAGAGACCAGGCACTGAGCCGATATCGAGCAGGATACGTTTCCCCCGTCCCCTTTAGGGCGTTCACGCTCGGGAGCAGAGCCCTGGCCCGAATAGGTAGGTATCGACCGATCATGAGACAGAAGGATGACAACATCCCACAAAAAGAAAAGCTCCAACGTGCCCGGCAGGATGGACGAGAAGGGACATCGCACAGCACACAAGCGGGTGAATTCATTCGCGAAGAAAAAAGAACGGAGCCAGATCGACTGAGTGGGCCATCGCCATCGGCTTATCCAAGGCCCGCCGCGCCCGCGTGAAATTGCAGCCGCCGAAGAAAGGTCGGGCATCCGCCGGGACGCGAGCAAAAAACAGAGCGTGAAATTAAGCACGCAGGCAGGTCGGCAAGACCACAGCCTTCGAAACGCCGCTCTAGTGCCACCGTCAGGGCGCTTAAGCGAGAAGGAGGATCCGCGGCTTTTCATGGTGCCCTCAAAAGGCATGCTCAGGCCTCGGCGAGAAAGCGAAATCCGCGCGAGCGGCATGAATCGGCGATGAAGACCGTCCGGACCAAAGGCCCGGAAGCACTCCAACAAGAGGCGCGGAAGGCGGCGGAAACTCGAGCGGAACACGCATAGTGCCGCGACACGAAAACCGTCCAGGGCATTGCATGCGCTGAATCCTATTCGACGGTGTGTGCGGCGAGAGTCAGGACCCGGATCGGCTTGAGCGCGCGTAAGTACAGCCGTCCACGCCGCATTTCAGAACCATGGGGTCTGTCTTGCTTTTTGCTTCCGTGTACAGCCAGGTGCCGTGGCGAGGACAGCGCAAGAGATTTGTGGCCGGTTCGTCGACGAAATAAGGAAGATCGGGTTCATTGATGACGGTGAAATAGCCATTGGCTGGATCGTAGCGCACGCTACAACCCATATAGGGGCAATGATAGGAAGGAAGCGTTTGCAGTTGACCCGTGCTGCTCCTATAGCGAATTCCCCTAGGCTCGTAACGCATCACGTGGCTGTCGCGCGGGCAGCGCGGCGTTAAATGATGGCTCATAGCTAAAGTGGCCTGTTCCATGGTGGTCCCGCCTAATTAGGTAAC
>Ga0306921_10004794_pt1 | contig 13955 bp, 14 predicted proteins | sample sta12Cox44000080_FD_203760 | JGI IMG/M metagenome (GOLD analysis project Ga0306921, IMG submission 203760) | Lab enrichment of tropical soil microbial communities from Luquillo Experimental Forest, Puerto Rico - statoxic.12C.oxic.44.000.080 (v2)... | ecosystem: Environmental > Terrestrial >... | reverse complement strand
CGAACTAGCTGGCTATCGGCACTCGGTTACAGAAGTAATCGACTGCTTCGAGGCGTTCGGCTTTGAAGTTTCATTGTTGCTGGAACCGGCGTTCGAATCGGCGGAGCGCGAGATCTTGCAGGCTGCCGGAAAGATCGAAGCCTTCCATGCGGCGGCGGGCCGCCCGACTATATACATCCTTCAACTTGGAATACCGCAGCATAGTTCCAAGCCTCGTTCCGAAAATCGGAGACCTCACGCAAACATAAAGATTTCTGGTGCGCGACTGGCAATTGGTCCGAGTGCCGCCACACAAGGCAGCATCGCGACGGCCGATGGTCACATCGCAACTATCGGTTGGTCCCGGCGCCGTCACTCCCACGCAACCGTGAAGTCCGCAACAACGGTTGACTTGAGTGGATATCTGCTACTTCCCGGGCTTATCAACTCGCATGATCATCTGGAATTCGGATTGTTCCCGAACTTGGGCCACGGCCCCTACCGCACTTTTGAGCAATGGGCGCAAGACATCCATCAAACTGAACACGAAGTTATCGACCGTCAACGCGGTATTCCTAAAGGCGTTCGACTTTGGTGGGGGGGCATCCGAAACTTACTCTGCGGAGTGACGACGGTTTGTCATCACAATCCCATTTGGCCGGAGCTGCGTGACGACAATTTCCCAGTGCGTGTAGTGACTGAATTCGGCTGGGCCCACTCCGTCCCGCTGGAACCTCAGCTATCCGCGAAATTTGCCGCCACGCCGAAAGGTCAACCATTCATCCTGCACCTGGCGGAAGGCTGTGACCCAAACAATGGCAATGAAATTTTCGAGCTCGACCGGATGCTGGCGCTGGATGATCGAACTGTCCTGGTGCATGGATTGTCCCTGGACGCCGCTGGCCTCTCGCTTCTCAATCTTCGGGGCGCTGCGCTGGTTTGGTGCCCAACCTCCAACCGATTCCTTTTCGGGCGAACACACACCTGGCAGTCTCTGTTGAAGGTCAACAATCTTATCCTGGGAAGCGATTCTCCTCTGACCAGCGCAGGTGATCTGCTGGATGAAGTCGGCTGCGCATATTTTGAGGCTTCTGTAAGTGCTGAGGAACTATTTCGGATGGTAGTCACCCGTCCGCCCTCCGTGTTCCGTTTCACCGACGGCCGGGGAGTCATCCGGCCAGGAGCGGCAGCGGATCTCATTGCTGTTCGTGATAGTGGGAAGAGTCCGGCAGAAACCCTCGTGACTATATCTTCCAGTGATATCGAGCTGGTTGTCATCGGGAGCCGGGTTCAACTTGCTTCGGAAGCAGTCCTCGAGCGATTGTCTGGCGATCTGTCGTCCGGCCTATACCCTCTGGAAGTCGATGGGCAGATCCGTTACCTCAGGGCGCCTCTGGGCCGCCTGTGCGGAATAACTTCAGAAACTCTCGGGTGCAATATTCCTTTGGGCAATAAGAAGGTGCGGCATGTTTGCTCAGCCTGGATCTGACGCAGCGGTAACGCTGGCGAATCCGGTTGACCAGGTTCTCGAACTGCCAATTCTCGTCCTCAACGTGCACAGCCGGTGCAACTGTCGCTGTGTCATGTGCGATATTTGGAAACGCGAAGAAAATACCAGCATCAAGTCGCAGGATCTTGAGCGTCATCGGGAATCATTACGCCGTCTGTCGGTGCGCTGGGTTGTTCTGTCCGGTGGTGAACCTCTCCTTCACTCAGATCTACGCTCCCTTTGCACTTTTTTTCGCGAATTGAACATCCGCCTCACGTTGCTGACAACAGGCCTGCTGCTTTCAAAGCGAGCCTCGGAAGTGGCCGAGCTTTTCGACGAGATCATCATCTCGATCGACGGGCCAGCCCGGATCCACGATGCCATCCGCCGGGTGAATGGCGGTTTTCGTCTCATTGAGTCTGGAGTTGCTGACATTCGGCGAATATGCCCTTTGATGCGGATCACTGGCCGGACAACTGTGCAGAGGGCTAACCACTGTCATCTGCAAGAGACGGTCTCAACTGCCCAGGCGATTGGATTGGATTCAATCTCTTTTCTAGCGGCCGATCTCACGTCGCAAGCCTTCAATCGACCGCTACTGTGGCCCGCAGACCGGCAGAATCAGGTCGCTCTCACAGTAGGTGAGCTTCGCGCCTTGGAGGAAGAAGTCGAAGGTCTAATCGCCATTTACTCGGAGGAGATACGTACTGGATACGTCGCAGAGAGCGCTAGAAAGTTACGTAGAATCGTCGCTCACTTCGCAGCCCATCTCGGATTGACGCAGCCTGTAGCACCAACCTGCAATGCTCCATGGGTCTCTGCAGTGGTAGAGGTGGATGGTTCTGTTCGGCCCTGTTTCTTCCATCGCTCGATTGGGAACATTCACGATTCAGATCTCGACCACATCGTGAACGGAAAGAGTGCAATGGATTTCAGGCACAACCTGTGGGTTCACGACAATCCTGTTTGCCAGCGCTGCGTTTGCTCCTTGAATTATTCCCAGCAAGGCGGTTTAGCAGAATGAACATAGGAGTAATCGGCTGCGGGTATGTTGGGCTGGTTTCAGCCGCAGGTTTCGCCGAACTGGGGCACAATGTCATTGCCGCTGAGAGCGATGCTGCACGGTCGAAACTTCGGCAAAAGGGCCAATCCCCGTTCCACGAGCGTCACCTTCCTGAACTGCTTCGCAAACAAGCCGGGGCGCGACTGCAATTTCGACAATCGATTGAGGAGACCGTCCGACAAGCTAAGGTCTGCGTTGGAGCTCCGTCGTTGCGAAGTGGGGAAACGGATATCCTCGACGCCGGAATTGGTTTTGGCGGGCCATGCCTCCCGAAAGACTTACATGCTTTTCGAGCCTTGTCCCGCCGAGAGGGCTATCGCATTGACCTCTCGTCGGAAGTCATCCGTATCCATCAAGGCCAATGTTTTCACTTCCTTGAGAAGGTTCGCATGGCTTTGTCGCCTCTCTCCGGCAAACGCATTGCGGTTCTTGGCTTGTCGTTTAAAAGAAGAACCAATGACATTAGACAATCACCGGCTGTCGAGATCGTGCGGCATCTGCGTGCGCAAACTGCTCCGCACACCAATCGTTTTAGACGGGCGCAATCTGTACAGTCCTTGCCAAATGAAGGCCGTGGGTCTCAACTACATCAGCGCTGGTCGGCCTTTCGCGTTGGCCAGTTCCAGCGCAGCAGAATGTCTCCCGCTCCCTTCACCGACAGACAACGATCTCTGGACTCAGGACAAGGGGTCCTCACTCGGTTCAGCCACGCAACGACTGCCCGGCGCGATTATTTGAAACCATGGCACACGGGTCATCGAAAAGGAGCTCGGAATGGAGAACATCCTGTTAATCGATAACGATCCGATAGTCGTCCGTGTCTTGCGGCAGACCTTCGCAGGTTCCGGATTCGAGCTTTTCAGCGCCCCAAACCGTTCTAAAGCGCTGGAGATGTTTCGCACAACAGTCCTTCGTGCCGTCATTCTAGAGCTTCGCTTGCCGGGGGAATCCGGACCCGATCTTTATCAAGACATCAGAAAGAGATCGGCGGACATTCCTATACTTGTGCTGAGTTCAGTCAAGGATGAACTAGACAAAATCCTCCTCCTCGAGCTCGGCGCAGACGACTACATTACAAAGCCTTTCAGTCCGCGTGAACTACTGGCCCGGGTTCGAGTTGCGATTCGGCGCTTGAAACAAACTTCGATGCCGAAAGACGTGTTTGCGTTTGACGATGTCGTGGTGAACTTCCAAAGCATGGAACTGTTTAAGTCAGGTCGCAACATACCGGTTACGAGGCAAGAGTTGAAAGTGCTGCGGTTTTTTGTGCACAATCAGGGGCGAGTGGTCTCGGATTCAGAATTGCTCGGTTCTGCTTGGGGCACTCATAGCCGTCCTGCAAGCGGCACGATTAAGACTCACATTCTGCGCTTGCGGCAGAAGTTGGAAAATGATCCGAGAAATCCGTTGCACCTCCGGACCGTGCACCGTGCCGGATACAAATTCGTGCTCTAGCAGCTCAGCGCCAATGGGTTCAAGCTACAGTCCCTCTTCCACTCGCCCAGAGAACGACACTGTGGAGTGCAGTCGCAACTGGCCTATTGCAATAATGTCACAAAAGTAGATGTAACAGCTAGCGAACGGGAGCTGCGCCGGCAAAGTTTGCTTGATCTGTGGAACGTCTCAGGTGTCAGTTTCTGCGGCTGTCCGTCATTGATGCTCAGTTGACACTCCAGGAAGTCAGGTCGAGATCCAATAGTTTACTGAGCTGCTCAATCTCAGGCTCGAATTCCTTCTGCAAGTGCCTTCTAAATGCAGGGTCCATCGGCGCCCTGGGTTGTGTCACGAGGTTGGCGCGTAAAATCGCTTGCCGTACTCGAGAACGCAACCTCTCTGGCATTAGTGCGCGCGTCACACCGCGGAGCAGTTCGGGCGGCCGCGCAACATTCTTCTGCAGTCTGGAATAGCGCAAGTTCGCGTTAGCACCCACAGCGACAAATTCCGGCACAAAGCTGACACTGGCACCGAGAAACCGCAGCGCGTTCTCGTAGACAGAGCCGGGATCCCGTTTGAGGTCGTCGAAGATGATGACGTGGACACTTGTGCGTCCAAAAGTTGCGAAATAAGTTTCTACCTGGCGCGGAAAATCGACGAAGTCACGATAACCGATGTGTTCTGGGCCCCTTCGTTTCGAATCCGCTTCCAGGGCCGCTTTGAAATCGGTCAAGGGCTCGAGGCTGTAAAGGGCTAAGCTGTGCAACGAGTGCATCACGTCCACTGGATTCCTGAGCATGATAAGAATTCGCGCCTTGGGATTGAATGCCTTTATTGCGTGGGGCGCGCGCTCGGAGCGTAGGTAGCTCGGTGTCGCTTCGCCTACCAATCCGCGCTCGCCGGCGGAGGCGAAATTCGAAAGGTACTGTTCCAGCGATGGCTGTGTCCACCCTTCGGGATGGAGGTCGGAGTCAAAGTAGTACAGTTCCTTCTGGGATGACATGAAGATCTCAGGATGAGCCTTCAAATAGATCCAGAGTGCGGTTGTGCCACATCTAGGTGCACCCACGATGAAGAAATTCGGTCGCCGCAAGTTGGTCTCCTTGCGTACTCGTGCTGTCCGTTCCTACCGTTAAGTCAGTGACTCAGTTTTGACAACAAGCCTGTGCGTCTTTCGGCTCGAAGCGCTTCGCATGCGGAAGGCTCTCTATTTGGAATTTTCATTTTGGAGTGTGACGACGCTCCGCAGCATACATCTGACCAGCACTGAGTGCAACTGTCATTCGGGTCAGCCAGGTTAGTGTCGCTCCCTGTCTCCACCGACCAAACAAAGGGCAAGTTTTGGCTCCCAGCAGGCTGCTATGAATCGACGCTGATTGGTGCTAGCATGCCCCTGCTAACGCAATCGAAAACGGGGAGGAGTGCGAAGCGACTCCAAAACAACTAATCGGATAATTCCATAACCAGCCATCATCAGCAGGGATGCAAAGATGCGGCCGAGAGCTGTAAAATCTTCCAGTTGGCTTCCCTCGCTCAAGGTACGTTGGGAAGCGTTCAACGGTGCTTCCGCAAAACACAGCGTCACAGTGTATCTCCGAGAATGCCTTCAGCGATTTCCAAAGCGATTCGAATTACGCGCCGTCTCGCATGACACCAAGGTGGGTCCGGCTTTTCCTCTACATCGGAATCCCCCTTTACCTCTATCTAAGTGTATTTGTACTGCCACACCTTCCACTTCTCCTGGGAAGTGATCAAGTCTTTCTCTGGACATATGCGCTGCGCATGTATCATGGCGAACACGTCTACTCCGACTTCTTTCAGTTCAAACCACCGGGCAGTGATCTCATCTACCTGGCCCTGTTCAAACTCTTCGGGCCGCGCGTGTGGGTGACAAATTTTGCAGTAATGCTTCTCGGATTGGCGCTGTGCTGGACATGCTTCAGCATTGCTAAGAGGCTCATGAAGCCGGAGATGGCGCTTATCACCAGCCTGTTCTTTACGGTCAACACTTACGTCAAACCTCTGACTGCCACCCATCACTGGTACAGCTTGTTGGCCGCATTGTTGGCTCTCCGGACCGTCATGCCGGGAAGAACACCTCTAAGGATCGCGCTTGCCGGGGTCTTGTTTGGGATTGCATCCTTTATCACTCAGACCGTCGGCCTTGCAGGCGCAGGCGCGCTGCTGCTAGCTCTCGCGTGGGAGAGCTTTCTGACCAAGAAAACCTGGCGGGTCACGGTACGATTTCAGTTCTTGTTGATTGCGTCCTTTGTCCTTACGCTGGCTGCACTCAATGCGCCCTTTCTGATGAGAGTTGGCTGGAGGCAATTGTGGTACCTACAGACGGTTTATCCTCGCTATGTGCCTTACTGGTTCAAAAAGCCGTTTCCTGGTCTTCCTCATCCTGTGGTCTGGCGACAATTGTTGCCTCTGGCACCGTTCCTGTTTACGTATGCCATCCTGCCCGTCATCTATCTATACACACTGTGGAAATGCTGGCATGAGCGACAAAATCCCTCGTTCCGGAATAATGCGCTGCTGGCTTTACTGTCCCTAACAGGCCTGTTTCTGTTGCTGGAAATATTTCCCGCCGTGAACTGGCTGCGGATCTATGCCATATCGATGCCAGCAACCGTCCTGCTATTTTGGAGAATATCCACCCTCGGCGCATTCCGACGCTACATCACAGCAGCCGCATGGATTGTCGTGGTCTGCCTTGTGGCGCTGCAATTCTGGGCACGCCATCGTAAAGATTATCGAGTGGCCGATCTGCCCGCAGGGAAGGCACTGCTTCCAGGACCAAAATACGAAGTGTATGACTGGATCATACGCCATACTTCCCCTGGCGATTTCTTCCTTCAGACTGGCGGAGCCCGCTGTCTATCTTCCCCTGGATTTGCGCAGTCCTGTGTATGTGGATGCACTGACGACGGATGAGCTAACTCGGCCGGAATGGATTGGTCTCACCGTGCGGCAGGTTCAAGATAGGTGAAGTACATCCTTGCTTCACCGTGGCTATACATGCACGTTGATCCGAGTCGTCCCTGGGAGGATCATCTCGGTCCGTTCCGCGCCTACCTGAGCAGCCATTACACGCGCGTCCATGTTTTCTCGGACCAGGAGGAAATTTGGGAGCGGCGCTGAACACTGGAGACAGGACAGTCCACTAGGCGTCGAGGTGTCATCACGCGCCCGGCCATGGCGGCGATGATCGCAGACGCATTAAACAGCGTCGGAGAGCAGCGGTCGGGCTCGGTTGTTCCGCGTACCTGCTCTTCCCGTGCGCAGGCCTTGAATGCGGCTGATCTCCGTGGTTGACGCGTTGTTACATCGGATTCAAACATAGAGCCCGTCCACACTGGCACACTGAAGATCGGGAGACGCGAAAAGATTTAAAAGACTAGTCATCTTTCATACTTTGCAGCGCCCGTTGAAAAGCATGGGCGCGAACGTGGATCAAACCCTGGAACGGGCGATGGATGTCGGCTATCGCTACCAGGGCAAGGCTGAGGAGCAGCGAGAACGAAAAGACCTGTAGCGCCTGTAGTTTCTCGTCCTGCATCCCAAACATGCAAGCGGAAACGATGGTCAGGGCTTCGCCGACCAGAAGCACGCACCAAAGCACGTTGGGGAGCCCCGTAGTGCTCTGCGATAGCCGGGTCAGGCGGCACTGCCCAAGTAAACCCAATCTAGGGCATCGGTCGATTTGTTCGGGTCGCGGTAACTTCATATCGAAATCCTTTCGACGATATTCCGCGTGACCTTGCTTTGCCGGCGGTCGTAGAGCCGCGTGGTGCGCGGGTCCGGCCAGGTCCTGCACGTCTTCTACTCCAATCTGGTCAGATACACTGAGGAGGTAAACAAATACTGCGGAACATTTGCATAACTTCGCCGTTAACAGCGAATTACTCTGGACCGCTGGAGCTACGGTTCAGTGTGGGAAAAAATCTCTGGAAAATGGTCGCCGGCTCAAATGCGATGACGGACACCGGGCATCGCGAAACTTGCAATCGGTAACACACCACGGCAATGGCAAGTCCTTACCAACTTTTACCAACTTATATCAACCGACACCTGCCATTTCGTAAGAATCCGTCTTTGTCGCAGATCGGATAAGTTCGGGAAATGCCGACGCAAACGGCATATAGAGTAAAACGGGATGCCTTTTTATCTATTCGGGCAGATCGCTTGAGATTCAAGCCGCTCCAGGATTCGAGCGTAGCGCTCGCGCATCTTAAGCGATTCGCAAGTTCGAGCCAGCTCTGCTAGCTCGGCCTTGGAAGGCTTTAGCCGAAGCGGTAGTTTCGTCCAATAGTACTTCAATTCTAGCTCGTCCGAGGTCCAGCCGGCATAAGTGCACTCCCAGGATCGCTTACCAGAGCCGGCAAACACAAGAGCTCCTGGATCTACCACTCGCGCGTAACTTTGAAACCTACAGTCCAAAGAAATGCGAAATCGACTCGATCGATTCGGTAAAGCCTCGTGCACGGTCAAACTATGGAACAACAACACATCGCCTGCGTTGATGTCGCCTCCGGCCCAATTACGGCCCTGCTCCGCCCCTGGCGGAATATAACCAGTTTCCCCTGCGGTCGGCTGTGGCCCAAAGCGATGGGATCCATCGAGAACTCTCAGTGGCCCTTGCACGACAGGGCAATCATGAAGCGGTATCCAGGCCGTAAAGCTCTCCTCGTCTCCAGCGATGGCAGTGTGGTCTTGGTGCGCGTGCACGATGCCACGCGCGAAATTCGGAAAAATGATACGAATTTCCGACTTTGGATGTATCAAAAGCTGCTCTCCTACGAGTAGCTTCATCACTCTTAGTAACAAGCGGTGGTGCGGTAAGGCATGAAAGGACTGCAAACTGAAAATCTTGTCGCGAACAATCTTATAGGCGTCGTCTTCGTCAGCACACTCGGCAGCGACGTTGGCGATCCGCTCTTTGGGACTGCTATCTGGCCTCAGCCAGCCCGCATCGCGCAACATGGCTGTGATATCGCTTAGAAGGGAATTCAAGTTCTCCACAGGAAGCAGGCCGCGGATCATGACATAGCCATGTACATCCATCTCCTTCTTTAAGCTAGCGATACGCAGATCGCTAGCCGAAATGTCTCGAAATGGTTCCATAGGCCAACCCAAAGACTTCCACCTTCAGCTCATGCAAAGAGATGTGTTCAACTGTATTACGATAATCTGTTCCCTCTCAGACTGACCAACTGACATGTCATAAGTTGTCGCTCACTATTGGTGCCTCTGCGCCAGCCGCACCTCGTTGGCACGGAAACGGTGACAGGAAAAACGAGTCATCTTCACCGCCTGCTTTCCCTCGTTGATCCACTGCTCCGCCGTTCTTCGGTTTTGTAGAAGCGCGCGACCGCCCGACTTGACGTCTCCAGGTTGGTCACTCCCGATCGTCTATTCCAATGATGCTCGCCTGTTGGCTGCCGCCCAACATTTCGGCATCCAGGGAAAGAACATCCTCCTTAACTCGAGGCCAAGCCCATGAGTCGCTGTCTGTGACTCACGAGTAACCTTAGCAAATGGGCTCCGCAAAAACCTCATCCGCCTAGCAGATGATTCGGTCAAGAGTGAGGTAAAACTTTTGACGCTGACATCTAATGTCGTGGTTCGCTGAGAACACCTCAAGTGCCCTAGCGGCCAGCTTCTCCCCGTAAGATGGTGAGAACGCAACCTTTTGGATTCCGCAAGCCAACGCCGTTTCGCTAAACTCGTCCACGATCTCAGCGAAACCCTGCTCGGATGCATAGCGAACCAAACTGGAATTCCTGGGACCGAAAACTACAATAGGTTTGCCCGCTGCCAGATAGTCTGCGGCCTTAGAAGGAAAGGCTGTTTTCACTGCCTCTTGAGAGATCTTCGAGAACGAATAGGGAAGAAAAAGAATGTCGGCGCTCGTGAGTTCTCTTGCCAGTTCCGACTGCGATAGCCAGCCTTTTGCGACGATACCCGGGCGGTCCCATCCATGCTTCTTTATCTCGGTGTCTGTCATACTCGTGCAGAGGTGAAGTTTAGCCTCGGACATTCCATATTCTCTCAGCCTTCCCGTTGCGATCAAGTTCGCCAGTAGGTCTAGGCAATCCTTGACCGTGTACCCGACCGTCCCAGCAAACAAGATGACAGGACGGCCTAAGCCTATGAGGTGAACCTGGCCGTCAGCTTCGCGGGCCGGCATTGCGGAGGAGGGCAGTTGAATCTCTGCTTCCCGGCCGCATTTTCCAAAAACCAAACGCTGCATCTCTGGGCTCACGACATAAATGTGGGCGACACCTTGCAGGATCCTTTTGGTCAATCGCCGTCGCATTGTCGCCAGAAACTTCCAGCGGTCTACATCTGAGGCATCTAAGTTGTCATGCACGATTGCGATTTGGGGTGTCGCCGTTACCCAGCTAGCAAGAGCCGCCGCGAGGTAGTAGCGCCCTTGAATAATCGTAATCACCGCTTCCATTCGCTGGCGTCTGATCTCCTGAGTGGCTGTGATAGCGACCCGGACGAGACTAAGACAATTACCAAGCTTCCTGAGCCAGGGATGTCCAGTTCCGAGAAGGATGGGAAATGCTATATGGCGACATTTAAGAAGGTCCATTCCTTGCGAATGTTCCAAGCCGTGTTTCGAAGTGATTACTGTCAGACAATCCACGGGATGGTCTTCCAGCAGTCGTCGCACGAGTATGGATCCACCATGATGGTTGGAGGGCGGAAATTCCCCAACGAAGAGCAACTGACGAGCCCGCGCGGTCGCCCTATCCCGCTCACAACTTAGTGGTGTGGTGACATGTCTCGTAGTGAACTCCTAAACTTCAAAGCTCGCATTTGTCGTTTGGTAAACCCGCAGGTTGTAGACACAGCACATCCAGTCGGCCGTAATGCGAAGCCCTTCTTCCAAGCTGTAGGTGTCTTGGTGGCCAAGATCCCTGATCGCCTTCGAAACGTCGACTAGCTTGTGTCGTGTTGTCAGCGCCTCCGAATCTTGATACCGAACCAATGACGCTGGTGCTCCCGTCACCTTCAGCACGGCGTCGGAGAGTTCTACGATGGTGTGATGTTGACTCCCCCCGATGTTGTACGTCTCTCCAGGCCTGAAATTGTTAACAATGTTCGCCAATGTCCGGACTGTATCTGTCAGGAAAGTCGAAGTGCGCGAATGGCCTCGAAACACGGTCCAAGGCAACCCATTGAGCGCGCAATACAGAAAACGGCAGTTCGCTGAACGATAAGGGCTGTAATACTCGCCCGGTCCAAATGTGTTGAATAACCGCACCACCACAGACTCAGTCCCATATCGCAGGATCGAGTTGCGCACCTGCATTTCGTTTACCCACTTGGTCATAGCGTAGTCATTCAGCTGCTTGATCTCGTGCTCGTCCATTACCGTTTCGACCATCAATTCAGGCCAATCGCCGTACACCTCAGAAGAAGAAAAATGAATCAGCCGGAACTTGAGCCGCTCCTGTAGACGGATGATGTTTTTTGTGCCTACTGCATTGGTGCGCCACAAGGTCTCGTAGAAGTCTTCCCCGTTCCAGCGGCCGAACTCGGCGGCGCAATGATATACATAGGAAAATGGACCCATGTGCTCAATCACGCGCTCGATCTGCCGAAACTCTCCCACATCGCACCGAGCATAGAGCGGCTCGATGACATCGATAGGTACGGAAAATCCAACTTCATCTGGTTGATGGGCTATGTCGCAGGAAACCACGTGGTGGCCGCGATTGCGAAGTACGGAGACCAGTCCTGCCCCTACCGTGCCCAATCCTCCGGTTACTAAGATTCGCATACCTCTACTCCGAAATCCAAAAGCGGTGGATACAGAGTATGCACGCGAGGGCAGGGCGAAGTCGGCCGCCAACGACTTTGAAGACTAAGTCGCCTGAGTGCTAGTGGATGCATGACTCCGACAAGTTTGTACGTGAAGAGGTAGAAGGCGGTTGCAGTCGAAGATCCACCGCTATATCCCAGACACTTTGAAATAAAAGACTTGACTGCGATCACGCACGCAATATCGCACATTTGGATTCAAGAGGTTGTCACACTGACGTCAAGCCCTTGTCAAGAGATTGTCAACAACACGGCGATTGTTTCTCCACGGGATCATTCGGCTTCCTCAGCTTCTGATTGGCCTACAGACAAGCTCAATGTCGGAAAAGAGAAGAAGAGTGACGCCTTAGTACTACGGTGCAACGACTACCATGTTCAAGGGCGCAGCCAGGAGCACCGGGGTCGCGACTCCCGTGACCTGAGTAAGAGCACCGGTATGGGGGTCGATGGCCCAAGAGGTAATCGTGTCTGGACCAGAACCCTGCTTGACGGTGTAAATCATGAACAGCCCTTGTGACGGCTCCACCACAGCAAAAACTGGAAATCCCTCTGTTACAAATGGAGAACCCGCCATAACCCGGCATATTGGTCAGGTTCCCCGACGCGGGATCGACGACACCACCATAGAAACCGGACGGGAACGTGATGTCGTTCGCTCCGAGGTCAACAACATAGGCGAAGCTCGTCGGAGTAAAACTGATCGATTCGGGGAGGCATGGACGTCCAAAGGAAGTATTCACGTAAGAGCTGTAAATCTCCGTCAATGATCCCGTATTCGGAGCAATTGACCAGATAAAGAGTGCTCCGCAGCCACAGATCTCCGGCCCAGTCTGTAACGCGTACAGCGCATGGCCGAGGGGATCGCTAGTAAAAGAGACCCCTGCCGAGGCTAGATGATTAAAGGGGATAGCTTGCAACAGCGTTAGTGAACCGTCACTTTGATTCACCGAGTACGTAGCTAGATTGCCGGAATGGCTCAGTTCCGGTCCGAACGCGAAATTTCCGGGAGGCGCAAACGTCGGCAGCACGCCGCCGGCGAAGCAGCAGGACTCTGTCAATGTCCCCGTCGCCAGGATCAATCAGATACGACAACGTGCAGGTCGACTGAGAGAATCCGTTGGACGCCACCACCGAAAGCTGCACGGTTCCGCTATACACGCCGATGGGGACAAACACCGACTGCGTCGAGACACTGAGAGAGAAATCAGGTGTTAGGCCTGTCATCGTACCGGTCGATGAGCTGCAACCGCACAACACGCCCAAAACAACGCACCAAGGCCACAGCTTCAACCTCCGTACCTGACTCACGATCTCAGATCTCCGGTTCAGAATTATGCTCCCGATATACGATGGTAGCCAGGTGCACAACATTTGCGCGGTGATCATGATGACTTAGAGCGTGCGCTTGGATTCGATTCCCTGTCATGATCGTTCTAAACAGCAGTGGCTGAAAAACTCAATTGCTTGGCCTTTGGGCGAAAAACGACGTGCTAGGATGCTCTATAAACATCGTTCTCGAGATCGGGATACATTTGCCATCATTCGTGACTGCCAAGAACAGACTCTTTCAACACCCACAGCCCTTATCACAACCGACCGGATCGCAATCAGCTGAGCAGCAGTTCCAGCCTGCTTCTCTGTCGTTGTCCCAACACGTTACAGGTATCGAGGTCTGTTTCCAAACTGGCGATCCGTTTACTCCGAGCCACTTTCGAAACTCGGAGACCTATCGTCACAAGGATTCTTGACTCCGGCGACCATCAGCAGTGAATCGCGTTGTTCAGTTCGAATGCCTTCAAGCCCGGCGTTGCGAAAATAAGCGATCAATTCGTCTGCCGTTGAAGGTATTGGAATGTACGGTGCGTCCAGGCCGTTCCTGCGCTGTTCCAAGTTGTTTGAGAGCATGTGCCAACCTTCCGAGGAGTCCAACGCAATCGTGTCGATATACAGCCTGCCTGAAGGCCGGAGAACGCGATGCGCCTCCAGCACATATTGCCAGCGCTCCATCTGGTCCAAGTGAGGCAAAACGTTTGTACAATAGACCACATCAACCGCCATGTCGGAGATCCCACTCAGGTCCGCATGGTCCAGATGGGTGAGTCGCACGTTTGATAACGCCGCAAGACGCTTACGGGCATGTGACAGCATGTT
>Ga0306921_10004792_pt1 | contig 13957 bp, 12 predicted proteins | sample sta12Cox44000080_FD_203760 | JGI IMG/M metagenome (GOLD analysis project Ga0306921, IMG submission 203760) | Lab enrichment of tropical soil microbial communities from Luquillo Experimental Forest, Puerto Rico - statoxic.12C.oxic.44.000.080 (v2)... | ecosystem: Environmental > Terrestrial >... | reverse complement strand
GGCGAGGGACAGTACCGCAAGAAAGTGAAGCGGACTGAATCAGCTTACAACAGTCGCAGGGGCGCGTTTTTTCTTTAGCCATGCTTGGTCCTTGGCCGCGCCCGGAGTGCGGCGTGGCCTTGCCGTCTTGAGAGTCGTCGTATCCTACGTGAACGAAAGCACAGGCAGGTCAGCACGTTACGTCTTGCCGGTGAACGACCCGATTTGAGCTGTAGGGTGTGGCAGTTTTGCCGCTCCTTCCTTCCACCCCCCTCTTCGTTTGACGGTCCCCTCCCCGCTCTTTACACTAAAAGAGGTTGGCGGGCGGGTGCTTGAGTCCGTCTTGGAACGAGCAGCATCTATTTCAATTGCGGCATACACCTGACCACTTACAGAGCGCACCCGCGCCCCCCTCGGCCACTAGCAAGGCCCTCCGTCATACTTGAAAAAAAGCGCACAACCAGAAGAGGAACAGTGAGCCCCACAGAGACCAAAGACGCCACCAAGCGTGAGCTTGCCATAGAAATTCCTGCCGCGGAAGTTACCCGCGAAACCGAAGCCCTGATCGTGAAATACCAGAAGGTCGCCCGTCTGCCCGGCTTCCGCAAGGGGCATGTGCCGGCATCAATCATTCGGCAGCGCTTCTCCGAAGACATCAAGACCGAAGTGGTCGAGGCGTTGGTGCCGCGTTACTTCCGCAAGGAAGCCGACAAGCAGGGCATGATCCCGGTTTCACAGCCGCGCGTGACCGACTTGCATGTTCATGACGGCGAGCCGCTGCGTTTCAAGGCCAGCTTCGAAGTGATGCCGGAGATTACAGTCACCGGCTACAAGGAACTGCGCGCCGAGAAACCCGAGATCACGGTGACCGAAGAAGAAGTGCAGCATTCGCTCGATCATCTGCGTGAGCAGGGTGCGACTTACGCGGCAATCGAAGGCCGTGCCGCCGCTGATGGCGACTTCGTGCAGGCCGCGCTCGATGGCAAGCCCAAAGAAGGCGTCGAAGGCCAGCCCGTTCATATGGATGACGTGCTGATCGAAATCGGCGGCAAGAACACCATGCCCGAGTTCACAGAGCACCTGCGCGGTGCCTCTGCCGGTGACGAGCGCGTGTTCGACGTGGTCTATCCCGCAGACACGCAGGATCAGCGTCTTGCCGGAAAGACTTTTGTCTATACGGTGAAGGTGCTTTCACTAAAGCAGAAGAACTTGCCCGAACTGAATGACGCGTTCGCGAAGGAACTCGGCGAGTTCAACTCCATCGACGACGTGAAGGCTCGCATCCGCCAAAACATGGAAGAGGAAAAGAAGCACACGGCCGAACGCGAAGGCAAAGACAAGCTAGTAGCCGAGCTCGTGAAGCGCAACGAGTTCGAAGTTCCGGAGGCACTAGTCGAGCACCAGGTTGATCTCCGCATCGAGCGCGGTCTCCGCGCTTTGGCTGCTCAAGGCATGCGTGCGGAAGACATCAAGAAAATGGACTTGAACCGTCTGCGCGCCGGCCAACGCGACCAGGCGGTGCAGGAAGTGAAGGCTTCGCTGCTGCTCGACAAGATCGCCGACACGGAAAAAATCGAAGTGCGCGACGAAGAGATCGATCACGAGATCGAATCGTTGGCAAAACAGACGCAACAAACGTCAGAAGCGGTCCGCGCGCGTTTGACACGTGATGGAGCGCTGGATAGGATTAGGACACGAATCCGCAACGAGAAGACCCTCAGTTACTTGTACGATCAGTCCGCCTAGCGGACCATTTCGTGTCCTCCCCCGAAGACATGATTGAAGAAGAGGAACCGCGTACAGGTTCCAGAGAATCAGGAGAAACGTATGCTAGTGCCGATGGTTATCGAGCAGACGGGCCGAGGTGAACGGGCCTACGATATTTACTCGCGGCTGCTGCGCGACAACATCATCTTCATCGGGACGCCGATTGATGACAACATCGCGAACCTGGTGATCGCCCAAATGCTGTTCCTGGCGCAGGAAGATCCCGAGCGCGACATTCAGCTCTACATCAACTCGCCGGGCGGATCGATTACAGCCGGCATGGCGATTTACGACACCATGCAATATGTAAAGAACGATGTGATGACGTTGTGCGTGGGACAGGCCGCCTCGATGGCGGCATTACTTTTGTCTGCTGGCGAACCGAAGAAACGTTTGGCCCTGCCCAATTCGCGGATTTTGATCCACCAGCCCTCCATGGGTGGCCTTTCCGGCCAGGCGACCGACATCGATATTCACGCCCGCGAGATCCTCCGCATGCGCGAAATCACGAACCAGTTACTTTCGAAACATAGCGGACAGAAGCTGGATAAGGTAGAGAAGGATGTAGAGCGCGATTTCATCATGAACGCGCACCAGGCTAAGGAATACGGAATCATCGACGATATCATCTATAAGACGAAGTAGCGGTATGATCGGCGTTTCGCCGATCTGCCCTACCTCTCGGCGAGGAAGACGGCGTGCCGGCCGACCAGGCGAACAGGGCCTAGGAGCTGGCAAGGGCTTGGTAGAAAAGGAGTAAGCCGAGTGAAAAACCGGTCGGGCACTGACGAAATCCTACGTTGTTCGTTCTGCCATAAATCGCAGGACGCGGTAGCTAAACTGATCTCGTCGCCCAGTGACTATCCCAGGGCCTACATTTGTGACGAGTGTGTCGCGGTCTGCAACTCCATTCTGGAAGACGACCGCACAGCAACCCCAACCACTTCGACTCCCAACCAGCTGCCAAAGCCGCAGGAAGTAAAGGTCTTCCTCGACGAGTACGTGATCGGGCAGGAGCAGACCAAGAAGAAGCTGGCAGTCGCGGTTTACAACCATTACAAGCGCATCTTCATGAACCGCCAGAAGACCGGCGATGGGGTCGAGCTCACCAAATCGAACATCATGCTGATCGGGCCGACCGGCACCGGTAAAACGCTGCTGGCGCAGACTTTGGCTCGCATGCTCGACGTTCCGTTCGCGATTGTGGACGCGACCACGCTGACCGAAGCCGGTTACGTAGGTGAGGACGTAGAGAACATCATTCTGAAGCTGTTGCAGGCAGCCGAAGGCGATGTAGGCCGCGCGCAGACCGGCATCATCTACATCGACGAAGTCGATAAGATCGGGCGGAAGGACGAGAACCCGTCGATCACCCGCGATGTCTCGGGTGAGGGCGTGCAGCAGGCGCTGCTCAAGATACTCGAAGGTACAGTGGCTAACGTGCCGCCGCAGGGTGGACGAAAGCATCCGCACCAGGAATTTACGCCCGTCGATACCACCAACATCTTGTTCATTTGTGGTGGGGCGTTCGTGGGCCTGGAAAAGATCATTGGCCGGCGCGTGGGCAAGAAGTCGCTGGGTTTCAAGTCGGGCGAGCAGGAAGCCGAAGAGACCGTTCAGCCCAACAAGCGCAACGCCAAGATGCTCGCCGAAGTGCAGCCTGAGGATCTGATCAAGTTCGGTCTGATTCCAGAGTTTGTCGGTCGGTTACCCGTTGTCGGTGTGCTTGAAGATCTGGACGAAAATGCGCTGATCGAGATCCTGACCCGTCCCAAGAACGCGATCGTCAAGCAGTACCAGCGCCTTTTTGAGTTCGAGAATGTTCGGCTCAAGTTCTCTGACGATGCTTTGCGGGCAATCTCTCGCCAGGCCATGGCGCGCAAGGTTGGCGCTCGCGGTTTGCGCATGATTCTTGAAGAACTCATGCTCGATTTGATGTACCACCTGCCAAGTCAAAAGAAGGTGAAGGAATTTGAAGTCACCCGGGAGATGGTGGAGAAGCGTAATGTGTCGCTGACCATGATGGACAAGGCCGGTTAGTATCTTTTTGCGCGACCCTACCCACTCGGGGGGTTGCGGCGGGCACTAAGACGATTAGAATAGGAAGCAGAGGGAGACGCGGGCGCCGCGTCTCTCTGTTTGTTACGGTGGCGGCGTCAGTCCCAGGACGCGTCGGCCGTCCGACCCAGGTGGCGAAAGAATTTGGAGCCTAAGTGACCACAGCCAAGGAAAAATTCGAAACTAAAAAACTCCCGATGATGCCCATCCGGGACGTCGTGATCTTCCCGCACATGATGACCCCGTTCGTGGTAGGACGCGAGTCGAGTGTGCGCGCGTTGGAACAGGCGCTGGCAGCAGACAAGAAGATTTTTCTCGCCACCCAGCACGACGCCAGCATTGACGAGCCCAAGGCGAACGAGATTTATCAGGTGGGCACGATCGTCAACATCGTGCAGAGCCTGAAGCTGCCAGACGGCAACATCAAGGTGCTGGTCGAAGGCATCGAGCGCGGCAAAGTGCTCCAGATCACCGACACCGATGGCTACATGCAGGCCTCGGTGCGCGTCGCCCGCTATGCAACCGAAACCAACCCGCAGATCGAAGCTGGGATGCAGCGTGTCACCACGCTCTTTGAGCAATACGTGAAGCTGTGCCAGTCGCTGAACTACGAGACCATGATCGCGGCCGTGCGCATGGAAGATCCGGCCAAGCTGACCGATACGATTTCCGCGAACCTGCAGCTTTCGATTGAAGAGAAGCAGGAATTGCTGGAGATTTTCGATCCGGCCGAGCGCCTGAGCCGCATCGCCGACGTCCTCGACATCGAAATCGAAAAGCTGAACATGGACCGCACCATCCAGGGCCGCGTGAAGCGCCAGATGGAGCGCGCCCAAAAAGAGTATTACCTCAACGAGAAGATCAAGGCGATCCAAAAGGAACTCGGGCGGGGCGAAAAGAGCGAATTCGACGAACTCAAGAAGAAGATCGAAGCCGCCGGCATGCCGAAAGAAGTGAAAGACAAGGCCATGCAGGAGCTGAAAAAGCTCGAAGCTATGCCGCCGATGTCGGCTGAGTCCACAGTTTCGCGCAACTATCTCGATTGGTTGCTCGCTGTGCCGTGGAAGAAGCGCTCGAAAGAGATCCGGAACATTACCCGCGCCGAGAAAGTCCTCAACGAGGATCACTACGGCTTAGAAAAAATCAAAGAGCGCATCCTGGAATTTCTTGCCGTCCGTCAGCTCGTAAAGAATCCCAAGGGCTCGATTCTCTGCTTCGTCGGGCCTCCGGGCGTCGGCAAAACCTCTCTGGGCATGTCGATCGCCAAGGCCACCGGCCGCAAGTTTGTTCGGATGTCGCTGGGCGGCGTGCGCGATGAGGCTGAGATTCGTGGTCATCGCCGCACCTACATCGGTGCCCTGCCCGGCCAGATTATCCAGATGATGAAGAAGGCCGGCACCAAGAACCCGGTCTTCATGCTCGATGAAGTCGACAAGATGTCGATGGACTTCCGCGGCGATCCGTCAGCGGCGTTGCTCGAAGTGCTCGATCCCGAACAGAACTTCATGTTCGTCGATCACTACCTTGACGTTGAATACGACCTCTCGCAGGTCTTCTTCGTAGCTACAGCCAACGTCATGCACACCATACCGGCGGCGCTCCAGGACCGCATGGAAGTGCTCCGGCTGCATGGCTACACCGAGCCCGAAAAAGTCGAGATCGCCAAGCAGTTCCTGATCATCAAGCAACTCGCGCAGGCGGGCCTCACCGACAAGAACGTGAAGTTTACGGACGACGCGATCACTACGATCATCCGCTCGTACACACGCGAAGCCGGCGTGCGCAACCTGGAGCGCGAAATCGGCAACGTCTGCCGCAAGATCGCGCGCAAGGTTGTCAAGGAAGGCCCGAATTACAACATCACGGTCAAGGCCGAAAACGTTGCAGAGTTCCTGGGCGTGCTCAAGTTCCGCGATACACTGGCCAACGAGCGGAGCGAGGTCGGCTTGGTTACAGGCTTGGCCTGGACCGAAGTCGGCGGCTCGATTCTCTCGACCGAAGTCTCGGTCGTCGACGGCAAGGGCAAGTTGACCCTCACCGGCCAGCTCGGCGAAGTCATGCAGGAGTCCGCGCAGGCCGCCATGTCCTACGTGCGTTCGCGCGCCAAGTATCTGGGCTTGCCTCGCGACTTCTACCGCAACCTCGACATCCACGTACACGTGCCCGAGGGCGCGATCCCCAAAGATGGCCCTTCGGCTGGCATCACATTGGCCACCGCCATCGCCAGCGCTCTCAGCAAGATTCCAGTTCGTCGCGATATCGCCATGACCGGCGAAATCACGCTTCGCGGCAAGGTGCTGCCCATCGGCGGCTTGAAAGAAAAACTGCTGGCTGCGCATCGTGCAGGCTTGTTTGAAGCCATCCTGCCTAAGGACAACGAAAAGGACATCGCGGAAGTGCCGGAGAACCTGCGCAGCGCGATGAAACTGCATTTCGTGGACACCATGGACCAGGTGCTGCAGATCGCGCTCGAAGGGCCGCTACCGCAGATTACCGAAGAAGCCTCAGCCGTTGCCGCGATCACTCCGCCGGCTCGTCCCGCGGATATTCCCGCGGCTCATCAGTAAGCAACTCGAACAAGACACCATCAGGGCTGGCGCCTTACGGGTCAGTCCTTCTTATTTCACGCCCACGCAGCATCACCGCCAGCCCCGCCGCTCCCTGCCGCCGCCTGCTGGCGTAAAATACCCCCTATAGGAGAAACTCGCATGGACCCCAGCGAGTCTGAGATTTCCCGCGGCAAGTTCTCTCTCAAAGGTAAAACCGGCCTGATCGCGGCCATGGCGATCGTTGCCGTGCTCCTCATCGGTCTGCCCGCTTACCGCTTCTTCTTCGCGATCAGTGCCGCGATCGGATGCGCCGTCGCGGGCGGCCTGTATCTCTGGAATAAATCGCATCCCGTCGAAGAGGCGGACGTCGAAGACGAGAAGCATCCGTTGGGCTTGAACCGGTGATGCACGGCTGACAAACAGTTGAATATTTCCATCGGACGCGGCCTGGCTTCACTTCGCATCGGCTGACTTGCCAGTTTCGCGACCCAACCTGCACACTCAATCATGCGTGTTCTCTCCCGGTTCATACTTTCGGCCAGCGACCCGGCGCACTTCCCCGCCGCGACCCTGCCGGAAATTGCCTTCCTCGGCCGCTCCAACGTTGGCAAATCAAGTGTGATCAATTCGCTGGTGGGCGCGAAACTGGCCAAGACCAGTTCCACGCCGGGACGCACGCGCGCGATCAACTTCTTCGAAATTCGATTCGCCGGAAAGCCACGCCCCGAGCTGACGTTCACCGACCTCCCCGGATACGGTTACGCCAAGATCTCCAAAGAAACGTCCGCCCAGTGGCCCAGCTTCATCGATCCTTACCTGCGCGAACGCCCAACCCTGGCCCTCTGCCTCGCTCTGATTGACATCAACATCCCGCCCCAGGAGAGCGATCAGCACCTGATCGACTTCCTCAGTGCCACCGGCCGGCCGGTGCTGGTAGTTGCCACCAAAAGTGACAAACTCTCTGGGAACCAGCTCACCAATGCCTTGCGCAGGCTGCGCGAAGGCCACTCCCACCCAAATGTGGTCGCCTTCTCCGCTAAGACCAACAAAGGGCGAGAAGAGCTGTGGCAGGAGATTCGCAAGGCCACGGAGGCGCTGGCGCTTCCCTCCAAAATCTGAACCGCGTCCCAAACTCGGAATCTAGGTACCAACTTCGTACGCCGATGAGCACGCCCCGCGCCACGTTTGCTGACTGGCATCCGATAGGACAGGCAGGGACTGGTTACCAGTATCCCGAGCGGGGGACGAGATGACTTCCGAAGTTGATGGTGCAGACTATCTTCGCCGGCTGAAGCAGGACCAGGTCGGTCCCGAGCCGCCGGTTACACAAGTCACAACGCAGTTTTTGAAACCTGCGGGCGGATGGGTTGAACGGCGCATCACGCCCCGGTTCAAGTGCCAGGGCAGCGCACAGGTACGTCAGGAAAATAGCGAAGTCCATACTTGGGGCTCAATCACCGACATCAGTTTGCACGGGTGCTCCCTGGAGATGACGGCCACGTTCCCAGTCGGCAGCCTCGTGTTCATTCAGCTCGAGCTTGGCGGCAACCGCGTGGAAGTCAAGGGCGAGGTGCGAGCTACTTATCCATTTCTGGGGATGGGGATCTCGTTCCGGGAGATGAGCTCGCAGAACCGGCTGCGGTTGGGTGACATGGTGCTGGTGGCCGCGCGCGAAGTGCGGCTGGTGGCGCGGCATGCGAGCGACGGGCAACCCGAGTGGGTGATGCTGCAAGTGAAAGACCCCCAGCGCGTGGTCGATGCCCTGGGAAGTTTCTTCATGCGCAAAGGCTCGCTGACCCGCGAGGAATTCGCCCGTATGGCCAGCAACGTCTCCCTCGAAGGCTAGCTCTCTCCGCAGGTTGCAGGTGTAAGATTCCTTCGTCCGGCAGATCAACGGTCCGGACGGGGGTGCCCTATGTCCCGCCTCCTGCAACTGGTTTCCCTTCTCCTGCTTTCCGCCTTCCTCGCAAGTTGTGGCTACGTGTCAGTGTCGGGCGCGATCCTGACGAATACCCAAACTACTAGCGGCTTGGTCACCATCGTGCAGTTCAGCTTCGTGAATTGAATGTCCTCCGTCACGGTCGTTACACTCATTAGCGCGGACGCTGCCAACACATTTCACTTCTGCGGAGACCAGCGCGCACAATTTCCGATCGACACCAACGTGCAAGCGAAGTTTTCTCCGGGCCCAAATTGCGACAATTTGGTCTCAGTCAGCTGGCGCTGATCTGAAAACGACGCCAGAGCCGAGGATCGCGGCCCCCGTCCTCTAAGCAATATGAAAGTCCCCCGCCGATTCGCGGTGCTAACACCAGTGCGTTTCGCACCGCGACCATGACTGGTTGCCGCAATGCTGCGAGCCGGGCTATGCCCGGCTGGACAGATGAGGGCGTCTGTCCCTACACGAGCTGCCACTCTCATCAGGACACTCGTTTTCCTCAGATCCCGTGCCCGGAGCCTTACAGGGATTGTTTATGATGGAGAGCGTATGGCTCTCTACCTCATCACGGGCATTGCGGGATTCATCGGGTCATCCATTGCGCGGGCGCTGTTGGAGCGGGGCGAGCGCGTGCGCGGCATCGACAACCTCTCCACCGGAAAGCGCCAGAACATCGCCGAAATCGAAAGCCGAATCGAGTTTCATGAAGCGGACCTGCTTGATCTAGGCGCGGTTCGCACCGCCTGCACTGGCGTGGATTGCATGTTTCACGAAGCGGCGATCCCCTCCGTGCCAAAGTCGGTGAAAGATCCACTCGGCAGCAATCAGGCCAATGTAGACGCCACCGTAACCGTGCTGGTTGCCGCGCGCGATGCCGACGTGAAGCGTGTGGTGTACGCTGCTTCGTCCTCCGCCTACGGCGACACTCCTACGCTACCCAAGCAGGAGGCGATGACGCCGAATCCGATCTCGCCCTACGCCGTAGCGAAGCTTGCCAGCGAGTACTATATGACCTCGTTCTACCGCTGCTACGCTCTCGAAACCGTAAGCTTGCGCTACTTCAACATTTTTGGTCCACGCCAGGATCCTTCGTCGCCGTATTCGGGCGTACTGGCGAAGTTCACCACGCAGATGCTGCACGGCGAGCAGCCCACCATCTTCGGCGACGGCAGCCAGAGCCGCGACTTTACCTACATCGACAACGCCGTCGAAGCGAATCTGCTGGCCGCGTACGCTCCGGCCGAAAAAGTTGCCGGACAAGTCTTCAACGTCGCCACCGGAACGCGCTTCGATTTGAACGAAACCTGTAAGCTGCTGGCAAAGCTCACCGGCTACCGCGGCGAACCAAAGTACGGGCCGGAACGAGAAGGCGACATCCAGCATTCACTGGCCGACATCACGCGCGCCGAGCAAGCGCTGGGCTACAAACCGAAGGTGAGCTTCGAAGAAGGCTTGCGGCGCACAGTTGACTGGTATCGAACGCAAATCTAGTTGCGAGCCGCAAGCTGCGAGCCTCGAGCTAGAAACGTTTTGGCTCGAAGCCCGCAGCTCGCGGCGCTTCCTGGCGCGCGCCGGGAAGCGCAAGTTACCTCGGTGATCTAGGGCACGATTACCGGCCGCACTAGATTGAAGGTATGACATTGTCTTCGCTGGTGGTCTCGCGCGATTTTCAGGAAGTCAGCGTTCTTGAGTGCATCCTGGGTGGCATGCAGATCGAGGTCGATGTTGAATCGCAACCCGAGCGCGCTCAAGCCAAACTCTCCAACAAAAAGATCGATGCCCTGATCCTAGATTGGGATCTGTGCGGCTGCGATCGCCTGGTCGAGCAACTGCACCAGGACGCGCACTGGCCGCAGCATGTGCCGCTGGTGCTGATGAGTGGGCCGTGCGCGAAACGAGAACTCGACGCCACCGGCGCATTGTTCACTTTCGAAAAACCAATCTCCGTGGAACAGGCGGTACGTACGCTTTCCGCCGCACGCAACCTCATCCTCGATGGCCGCTTGCGCTACCACCGCCAGTGCGTCGATATCCCGGTCTCGCTGAGTTGGAAGGGCCGCAAGGGCGTGCACGCGGAGTTGATGAACCTGAGCCAGGGCGGCATCGGCGTTCACATTAACAGCTCGCTCGCCTGCCATGAGCCGATCACGGTTTCGTTCCGGCTACCGGGCACGCGCAGCACTGTCCGGGCGCAGGGCCAGCTGGCCTGGACTGACGGCTCCGGCCGCGCGGGAATTCGATTTATCGACTTGGCACCACGCCAGCAGCGCGGATTGCAGATTTGGCTGGCCCGGCAGTACTTCACGAACTGAGCGAACTGCTTAGTTGGAGAACAACGGTCTTCGCGTGCTACCTGAACCGTGGAGAAGGTTCCGCGCCGTGATGCTCAGCCTCCCATGCCTCTGCGGCATGTTTTGCCACCCAGCGGCCGGCAGTGGGCGCTCCGAAGAAGTGGCACATTCCGCGATACAAAAGCCAACAGAAGCATAAAACGCCCGCCGTGATCGCCAGAGCGCCCAGCACCCCAGGCATCGTCTTCGCCACCGCCAGAGCAACCACTAAAAACAGAAGTGCCGCTACGCAGAGTACCAGCGCGTCCACGGCGAGCGACAACGCACGCGGCGAGATGCGATCCAGCAACCAATCGAGCAGCAGATCCTCATCCGATGCTGGCGCCGCACGCCGCGCCGTCACCGCGACCGGCAAAGCAATTGGCGCGCGAGCCGCGCCCGCCAGTTGCAGATTCTCGTCGATCAGCGGATCAGCGCTGTTCAGCACCGGAGAGAGCTGTGCAATTGAGGTCAGCAGGCCAGCGAAAATCCATTCATTGAGTTGCCGGCGCGCAGGGTCCCCAAAATTTCGAAACCGCACGCCTGCCTGCCCGGAAGGCGAGACCCATGCCACGCTGGCCTCAACGTCGATGTGCCGCCGCGGGGTTGCGGGCTGTGGTCCCAGCAGATCGAAATGCATATGCACCGTCTGCCCCACTTGCAATGGAGCAACCGACTGCAAGGCGGCACCGTGATCGCTGATATCGCGCAAAATGCCGCCATTTTCCGAGCTGAGTTTGACGTAGGCGAGGCTGTGGAACGGCCGCCTGTATCGGCACCGGCGTTCCCTGCGCCCCAGACTGGGAGAGGGGGTTGCGCCCTGAGAAGCGGACAGCATACGAAAAGCTTAAGTCTTTAAGACCCCGGAACCCCAGTGCCACGCGTGGTTCGAGAACCGGCTAGGAAGCGCTGCGGTGCTCGGCCTGCGCGGCCTGCGCCTCATGCTTGGCTCGCTGCTCGGAGTCCCAGGCGATGAGCCGCTGCAGCTCGTAGTTGTACGGACCATACCCCTGGAACGCTTCTTCATCAAACAACCGCTTCGCCCCACACCCCAGGCAGACCTGGTAGCTGTGCCCGGCCGAACGCACCGGCCAGCTCATCCGGCGGTGCCAGCAGCCCCGGAACAGCACAGCCGCTCCGGCTAACCCGGTTGCCATCAGGCCAACGGGCCACATCCAGCGGGAACGCTTGGTTTTGGTCGGTTTAGGAGTATCCAGGGACGCTACGGGCACGACTAACTCATTTTCCACAGAACACCAGGGGGAGAAAAATACCGCCTCAAGACGTAGCATATGCCCAATCTGGCGGGGGAGCAATCGGAGAAAGAACTGCAAAAATCGGCATACACGGCAAGTTCCCCGAACTGGCACGACGTGCTGCTTTGGGAAACCGTCGCAAGAGGTATGAAGCGCTGGACAGGGTCAGTGACCATCGTGCGTCAGGACGATTGCAAGCCAGCCCAAACCCCGGTAACGTACCAATGATGACGTGCGCTCCGAGGACGGTATTTCCCCCGGCCGTCTGAACTAGCGGATTAGTCCAACCGACTAATTGACAGTCGCTTACGGTTCCCCCAGACTGAGCGATTTTGGGCCGCACGGCTGTGGAAATCCGCGCCAAGTATGGCGACCAAACCCACCAACACGCAGCCGCAAATTGTCCCGCCGTCGCGGGACCAATCGGGGAGAAATCCGGCTTCCGATTCGCGCGAAGCTTTGCAGGCGCTGTTAGCGTTTTCGACATTACACGATCAGATTCGCCAGCGCCGCGCCGATGATGCGCAACGACGTGCCGCTGGCTTCGGCCCGATCGACAATGCATGGGCCACCGATCAGTTCATGCTCGACGAGGTGTTGCAGCTGGTCGCCGAGCGCGCCCAAAGCATCACCGGCTCTGAAGGCATTGCGATCGCACTGGCAGAGGGTGAAGAGATTATTTGCCGCGCTTCTGTGGGGTCGATGGCACCCGACCGCGGTATGCGGCTCGACCCGCGCTCTGGATTCTCGGGCGCGTGCGTTCGCGCCCGGCGCATCATCCGCTGCGACGATTCGGAAAACGACCCGCGCGTTGATGTGATGGCCTGCCGCAACCTTGGCACGCGCTCCATGGTCGCTGTTCCACTGCTCGGCCACGACAGCGTCATCGGGCTGCTTGAAGCATTTTCCACCGAGCCTTTCGGATTCAGTGACAACGACGTACGCAGCCTGAGCCTGCTTGCCGAGCTGATCCTGGCTGCACTCAAGCCCGAAGACGAAGAGCGCATCGTGCGCGCGGCAAGAGTCGCAGCCGCCGAGTTTGATGCCGCCGACATTGAGGATCTGCGCCGCGTTTCCGTATTGCCGCAAGAGATCCTGCCACCATCCCTTCCAGCAGATGCGTGCGCGAGTCCGGCCGCTTCCGCGCCTGCCTCCCTGTCCGCCGCAGAGGTTCCGTTCGAACTCTCGAACGAAGATATTGCTCCGCCGCTGTTCGAAGGATCGACGCCCGCCACGTGGCGACAGAAGGCGTTCTTAGCCGTGGCCCTGGTGTTGGCGGTGCTGGGTCTGGGTGGATTGTGGTGGAAGATGCGTAGCAACCGGAATCTCCCGGCAGCAGCGGCCGCAACTCCGGCCACACCAGCCGTTGCCAAGCCATTGGCCTCGACCGGCAAGACTTCCCTTCCCGGCCCGCCCTCGGCTGCGCAAACCCAGGACGAGCCTCCTGCACCGCCTCAACCGGCACTGGCCGAGGGTGAAACTCCGGCGGTCACTGGAATCCGCCACTGGTCGCAGAACGGTGTCACCACCGTGGCGATCGATTTGCAGTCCGAAGTGCAGTACGAAACCCATCGTCTGGACAGCCCGGACCGCATCTATTTCGATCTGCTTGACACCGCACTCGCGCCCTCGCTGAACGCAAAGAGCATTGAAGTCGGAGACGGACTGCTCGAGAAAATCCGCGTGGCCCAGCCGCTCGAAGGCATGACCCGCGTGGTCCTCGACACCAAGGGTATCTCGGACTTCTCCGTGCGCATGGAGCAGAGCCCCTACCGGCTGATTATCGAAGTGCGTGCCCGCAGCGCGAAGGCCGCTACGCCACCGCTGCAGACAACGCCGGCACCAGTGCAAGCAGTTCCGGCTCAGTCGGTTCCCGTGCAATCCGCGCCCGCGCAGCCGAAGTCGCAAACCGCGCCACAAACCCCGGCTCCGCCTCAGACAAAATCTGCTGCCAACACGACTGCCGCTGCGAAGCCTGCGCCGGCCATTACGACCTCAGTCAGCGCGGGTCCCAACGTTTCTGTATCAGCAAACTCAAGTCCGGCGAAGCCGGAGGCCGCCACATTGGCCTCGAACCTA
>Ga0306921_10004789_pt1 | contig 13959 bp, 9 predicted proteins | sample sta12Cox44000080_FD_203760 | JGI IMG/M metagenome (GOLD analysis project Ga0306921, IMG submission 203760) | Lab enrichment of tropical soil microbial communities from Luquillo Experimental Forest, Puerto Rico - statoxic.12C.oxic.44.000.080 (v2)... | ecosystem: Environmental > Terrestrial > Soil... | reverse complement strand
CCATCTGATTCGCAATCTGCGCTTGCGACGGTTCGAGAGCGGGCCCGAACGATTGAATCGCATCCCTTCGCACGTGTGTTTCGGACTTGTAATTCGAGTTCATGGGCCCGAGATCGTGCGCGCAGTTTCCGCACACCCATCGACCGTCGCAGTGGGCCAGCGCATCGCCGCAACAGACGGCGCCGCGCGGCGGCTGTGGTTCGGCACACGCGGCGCGGCCCAGGCGCTCGCTTCGCATCCGGAGCCGCTTCGTCTTGGTGGAGACGACATCCACGGTATGCGTGCGACGCTCATCCAAGCTGTTCCGCAGCACGACTCCATACACGGCTTCAATTGCGCTCGGTTCGAACAGGCCAGCATGAACGTCGGCCAGACAGGCGGCGGGATCGCGCGACAGTGGATCCCCGAACCCGGACGTGGTCGAGCCCGACCATTCGAATACGGCGTTTTCGCCAACCGGTAGTCCCGTCGCTTTCGGAGAAACCATTACTTCCGCTCCGCCAAGACCGTCGATTCCTTGCGGCATCGCGCCCGCGTGGAAACAGTCCTGGATTGTGGTTCCGTTGATGATTCGGGTCCACCCGCGGGTACCCGGATTGCCGCCGAGCATACCGTTGGCGCGAGTGAACGATTCGTTTGTTGCCAGCGCGAATTCGAAGTGCCTCGCGCGCCAGGGAGTCAAACCCACGACCAAGCCCAAGCCCCCTCGCGTTCGGCCGGCCCCGTCGGGCCCGCCCGGTTGAAAACGTCTGTACAGATAAAGGACCGGGTAGTACGATTCCACTTGTTCGACGTTTTCGGCGATTCCGCCGGGTATCCAGTAATGGCCGCCGGCATCGACGCCGTCGCGATCCGGCATCGCTCCCAAAGTGCCTACCATGTTGTCGGAGCTCGGAGCGATGAAAGGCTTGCCGTTCTCGTCCAACCCTGCGTAGATGCCGGAATAGAACGCCGGCTGAGGCGCGCCGAGGATGCGAGCCCGCGCGTCGCTGTCGCCGGATGCGAGCATTCGCGCCGCAGCCTGCGTTGCCAGATGAATGTTCATCTCGCTGGTTACCGCTCCGGAGGGAGAAACGGCGGCGGGGAACTCGGCACAATTCAGAAGGCCGGCTTCGGGCTGAAAGGTCACCCGGCGATAGGCGCCGCCGAACGCGCCGGCGAGATCGGGAACGATGGACTGCGCCAGCGCCGTCAACACGCAGCCCGCAAATGCGGCGAAGGTAATGTTGATGGCTCCGGCTTGGCGGTCGGTCCCGCGATTATCCACAAAAAGCCGTTCGCCCGTTTTTGCGATGTTGACTTGGTAACGGTAGATACCCGCGTCTCCGGGCACGCAGGATTCGACGTAGCCTCTCGCCGACCATTTTCCATCCGGGACGTGGCGAAGGCGATCGGCGAAGAGATTTTCGGAAGCCTGAACGATGCGCCGCATTACGGACTTGACGCCTTCCGGACCGTAACGCTCGACCAGCTCTGCGACGCGCTTGCCGATAATCTGAACGGCTGCGACGGCGGCGCGGAGGTCCATCAACACATTAGGGCGCAGGCGCGATTGGCGGATAAAGATCTCCTCCAGGTCGCATCGGGTTGCGCCCTGTTCCACAAGCTTTACCGCGGGAAAGGCAGGCGGGTCATCCCAGGCGTCGCGGGCGGCAATGCAGAAACTTCCCGGCGAACTTCCCCCGACGTCCGCGTAGTGGAGTGTGTTGGTGACCCAGCAGAACAACTCATCTCCGACAAAAAGCGGGAGGGCCAGACAGGTGTCGGGCTGATGCGGAGTTCCAATATAAGGGTCGTTGCAAAGGAAGATGTCGCCGGGATTGATGCCGGGCGAGCCGGAGCGGTTTTCGATGATCCACTTCACGGTGAGAGACTGGCAATTCGAAAAATACTGCACGTTCGGCCCCAGAAACACGAGGTCGCCATCTTCCAGCAGCAGGGAGGCCTGTGCGTCTCGCGTGATCATCACGATCGGGCTGACGGACAACCGCTGGATGAGCCGGCAATGCTCGAAGTTGGCGTTTAGCAACGCGTAGCGGATCACTTCAAACGTGATTGGATCGACATCGGTGTCCTGGCCGCGATGGAGCCGCAGATCTGGCCCAATTCGGAGCTCAGGGCCTGGAATGTAGCCCCGCGCAACTCCGTCCCAATACCGCGCTTTCGTATCCATGGTTGCTGCCGCCGACACGCTTCACTCCTTCATAATGAAAGAACCAGGCTGCCGAATCGATCCGGAGTCAGGCTTTGCCCCGGGGCCACCGCTACCATGGTATGTGGCAGTTCCACGAGTGCCGGCCCGTTCACGATGCTCTGTGGAGTCAGCGAAGACCCATCCACAACGGCCGTCGACATCCTTTGCATGAGCAACGGCCAAAAGACCTCGTGCTGGACCGGCGTCGCTGCGGTCGCGGTCGCCCACCGGGAATCGGCCTGCGACTGAGCCACGATCTTGCAACCTAGTGCGCTCACAATCTTGAGTCGAATTGCGAAGACTTCTACAGACTGGAAGACGACGCGCGCTCCTTCCCCGTACAGACGCGCGTACTGGCGTTCGAAATCGGAAATGATAGCGGCCGTGGTCTTGGAATCAATGATTGCTCCCGCGAGCGGTACTGCGATGGAATTCAGGTTCTGGCCGACGTAACGCATCAACAATGTGCGCTCGATCGAAAGAATAGCCACGCCGTCCGCGGCGAGAATCCTTCGGGCGTCGGTTTCCACGCGGGCGAGCGCCGCGTGCAACTCCGCCGGATCGAGCGGGGGGCGCACGGTATACTCCGCTTCGAAGTATCGCGTCTCATCTGCTGAGGCGATGCCATAGGCCGACAACGTGGAAGCACCGTTGCCGAGCGGAATGATGACCTCCCGAATGCCCAGTTCCGCGGCGAAGCCGAAGGCGTGAACCGGTCCGGCGCCGCCGAAGGCATACAGAACAAAATCGCGGGGATCGAGTCCCTGTTCGATTGTCCGCTGCCGGATCAGGAGAGCCGCATTGGAGTTGTTGATTCGAACAATTCCCGCGGCAGCCTCTTCGAGCGAGAGGCCGACCGATTTCGCAAGGTCGCCGACGACGCGCCGGGAAGCGTCCGCATCCAGCGGCATTTGGCCGCCTAGAAATGCCTGCGGCCGCAGCAAACCGAGCACGACGTCGGCATCGGTGACCGTCGGGCGCGTGCCGCCTCGCCCATAGCACGCCGGGCCTGGATCGCTGCCGGCCGATTCAGGGCCTACGCGAATCGAACGCGTTCGCGCGTCAGTCATCGCGATTGAGCCTCCTCCGCAAGCGATCGAGCGCACGTCGAGATGCGGAAGGGGGTATGTATATTGATCGATCGTGCGCTCGCCCGCGATCAGCGGCTGGCCACCCAGAATCAAACCCACATCGAAGCTCGTCCCGCCCATGTCGGTGGTGATCACGTGCGCGTGCCCGGCCGCCTGCGCGAGCGCCGCCGTGCCTGCCAGCCCTCCCGTCGGACCTGAATCGATGATCGTAAACGGCTTGCTTCGGACCGAGACGGCCGGAACCACGCCGCCGTTCGACTGCATCACCAGAACCGGTTTACGGAGGCCTTGCTGGCGAAGGCGGTTGTTGAGCGAATCCAAATAGCTCGACGAACCCGGACCTACGTAGGCGTTAATCACCGTAGCAACCGTCCGCTCATATTCGCCGAGACACGGGGCCACCTGGGAGGACACCGAGACAAAAATCGCAGGAGTCAATTCGCGAACGATGCGCTCAACTTTCATCTCGTGCGCCGTATTACGGAACGACCACAACAGACAGATGGCAACGGCATCAAAAGCGTTTTCGTGGAGCCATGCGGCGACCTCCGCACGCACCGCATTCTCATCGAGTTGCACAACGATGTCACCGTTCCGGTCGATGCGTTCGTTGATTTCGAGAATCGACCGGCGGCCGACAATCGGCACGGGCAGGCGAGAATCGTGCGGCTGGTAGACTTGCTCGACGGGTTTCCCGGCGGTGCGGCCGGCGCCGCGCATCATCAGAATCGAATCGCGGTGTCCGCGGCTGCATATCAGTCCGACCCGAGCACCGTTGCGCTCCACAACGAGATTGGTTCCGATTGTCGTACCGTGGGAGAAGTGCTCCGCTTCGCCCAGCAATTCCTCGATGCTGACGTGCAGTTCGCCGGCCAGGCCGTTGAGCCCGTGCAATATCCCGTCTGTCAGGTCTGCTTTCGTACTCAGGGATTTCGCGTGACAGATATGCCCTGCGTCCGTGATGGCTACGCAATCCGTGAAAGTCCCGCCAACGTCGACCCCGATGTGGAATGTCATTCGTTCTCCCGAAGTACAAAACAGGGCGTGGCCATCGCGCTCCGGTAGCTCGTCCCCGCCCACCGAGCGCCCGAGCCGCGCACAAGACTGTGATTCGTTGACTTCCTGGAGTCCTGCCAGCGGCCTGTTGTATCACCACCGTGACGACAAAACAACGTATTGACAACGGGAAACGAGGCCCACTAGTCTCATGTCCGGCAAAACGCGCGGGCAGAGGATTGCTATGGCCCGCATGCATTTCCGAACAACCACGGCACGTGGCTCCCATTCTGCAAGCTATTCGCGTTCTCGATTTGAGCACGATCGTTGGCGGACCGACGGCCAGCATGGTCCTAGCCGACCTGGGGGCCGATGTAGTCAAAGTGGAGCGCATCGGGCGCGGCGAGGACGGCCGAGCGATGGGACCCCACCGGGGCGTGTGGGGCGCATACTTCGTTACATTGAATCGCGGCAAGCGGTCGATCGCGATCAACATTAAGAAACCGCAGGGGCGAGAGGTGGTGCTTCGGCTGGCTTCGCGTTGCGATGTTTTTCTGGAGAGTTTTCGCGGGGGGAAGGCCGCCGCGCTGGGCTTGGACGAGACCTCGGTCCGCGCCAGGAAACCCGATATCATCTACGCTTCGCTATCCGCCTACGGGCCGCGTGGGCCAGATTACACGAAGCCGGGCTACGACGCAGTCCTTCAGGCACGCACCGGCGTGATGAGCGTGACGGGAGACGGCGACAGCACGCCGATTCGCGCGGGCGTCTCGATTCTCGATATGGGCGCCGGCGTTTGGCTGGCGCTGGGAGTCCTGGCGGCCTTGATGGAGCGACAGCGTACGGGCAAGGGTCAGCGAGTGGATACCTCGCTATTCCAAACGGGCGTGATGCTGATGTCGTATCATCTGCTCTACCGGCAATTTTCTGGGGTGAATCCGGTCCCGCAGGGTTCGCGCCACACGGCGTTCGCTCCATATGGAGCCTATCCCACCAAGGATGGGTCGATCATGATCGGGATTTCGAGCGATCGCGCGTTTCACCGGCTTTGCACCGTGCTCGGGAAGCCCGAGTGGATCGATGATCTCCGCTATCTGACGAACGCGGATCGGGTCCGCCATGCGGAAGAACTAGCTCGGCGAATGGCGGAAGTGCTGATGATTCATCCGACCGCGCACTGGGTCGAGCTGTTCGACCAGAACGATATTGCGAACGACGCAGTGCAGAATCCCGAGCAGGTATTGGGTGATTCGCAAGCGGCAGCGTTGAGCCAGTTCGCGCGCGTGGCTCTACCTGGTGAAACCGCGGCGCTCGTGCCGCGGCTGCCGCTCGAGTTTTCAGCGGTCCCGCCATCTCCGCTCGGGTCGCCGCCGGCGCCCGGCGAGCATGGCCGCGCGATTTTGAGCGAAGCGGGCTACAACGATGCCGAAGTGGACGAACTGCTGCGGTGCGAGGCCTGCGCATTCGCACAATGATGGATGAGCTACGGACGATATTTCGAGGAGATCGAAGTCGGGCAAGAGTTCCGGCACTGGCCCGGCCGGACGATCAATGAGTATGACGACACTCTTCTGAGCCTGCTCAGCATGAATCAACACCCCGTGCATCACGACGAGCATTTTGCGAAAGCCACGCAGCACGGGCGCCGGCTGGTTGCCGGACCGACCGTGATCGGGCTCGTGATCGGCATGACGCAGGCCGATATCGGCGGACGGGCCATCGAAACTCTCGAGTATTCCGACGTGCGGCACCTCGGTCCGGTCTTTCACGGCGACACGATTTACGCGGAGTCGAGCATTATCGAGAAGAAGGCGCTACCGGAGCGCCAAGGCATCGTCGTCGTGGAGACGAAAGGCATCAACCAGAAAAAAAAGGCAATCCTGACCATGCGACGCAGGATCGTGGTCCCCGCGCGTCACGGAGGAGAAGGCGCGTGACGCAGACGCTCACAGACGAGCAGCAGTTGATCCTCAACACGGTTCGGCAATTCGTCGAAAAGGAGGTGATTCCCGTTGCCTCAGCCATGGAGCACGGCGACGAGTATCCGCACGCCCTAGTTTCTCAAATGAAGGAAATGGGACTGTTCGGATTGAACATTCCCGAGGCGTACGGCGGCGCGGAAGTGGATACGACGACCTTCGCGATGATCTTTGAGGAAATCTCGAGAGGCTGGCTGGGGCTCGCCGGCATTCTCGGCAGCAATTCCGTGATGTGTGACGTGATCGTGCGGTTCGGAACCGACGAACAGAAGTGCCGGTACCTGCCGAGCCTGGCCACTGGCGAACGGCGCGGCGGGATCTGTCTGACGGAGTCCAACGCGGGGACAGACCTGCAAAGCATCACCACGACGGCTACCCGGCACGGGGACATCTATCGCATCAACGGCTCGAAAATGTGGATCACAAATGCGCGCCAGGGCAACACATTCTTGCTTTTGGCCAAAACCGATCCCGGCGCGCAACCCGCGCACCGCGGCATGAGCGCCTTCGTGATCGAAAAAGGCGCGCCGGGCATGACCGTGAGCCGCGACATCGAGAAACTCGGATACAAGGGCGTCGAAACCTGCGAACTGGACTTCGCGGATTTTCCCGTCCCGGCGGAAAACCTGATCGGCGGCGTGGAAGGGCAGGGTTTCAAGCAGGTGATGACGGGAATGGAGGGGGAGCGCCTCAACGTCGCCGCTCGCGGACTGGGAATCGCACGGGCGGCTTTCGAGGAAGCGATTCGCTACGCACAGCGGCGTGTTACGTTCGGCAAGCCGATCGCGGAATATCAGACGATTCAGAACAAACTCGCGGACATGGCCACACACATCGAAGCCTCGCGTTTGCTGATCTACTCCGCCTGTGCGAAACGCGATCGCGGCGAACGCTGTGATCTGGAAGCGGGCATGGCAAAACTGTTCGCCACGGAAACTGCTGCGGAAGTGTCCTTCGAAGCGATGCGCATCCTGGGAGCGAATGGTTACTCGAAGGATTTTCCTGTGGAGCGCTATTACCGCGACGCGCCGCTGGTCGTGATCGGCGGGGGAACCAACGAACTCCAGCGCCTAATCATCGCGCGCAACCTCCTGAAGAAATACAAGGACAAAAGCTAAATGCAGTTCGGCCGCTACTACGAGGAATTCGAGATCGGTGCGGTTTACAAGCACTGGCCCGCGCGCACGATTGGGGAGTACGACAACACGATGTTTGCGTTGCTGTCGATGAATCAGAACCCTCTGTTCATCGATGAGCATTACGCGCGAAGCCAGCCGCTCGGTAGGTGCCCGGTGGTGGATTCTCTGGTGTTCAGCCTGATTGTCGGGATGAGCGTCGCGGACACCAGCGGCCAGGCGATCGCGAATCTCGGATATGAGATCGTCACGTTCGAGCGGCCGGTGTTTCCCGGTGATTCGCTTTACGCGGAATCGGAAGTCCTGGAGAAAAGGGAATCCGCCAGCAAGCCCGATCGAGGCATTGTGGCCGTGGAAACCCGCGGTTTCAATCAAAAGCAGGAGCGCGTCCTTGTCCTGCGACGCCGCTATCTGGCTGCGAAAAGAGGTGCGGAATGAGCGAATCGACACCCCGCTACACGCGTGAGCTGACCGAATTCCTGCACGGGATGAACGCGAAGAATCTCCCTTCCGCAGTCCTCGATCGCGCCCGCTACTTCTGGCTCGACTATCTGTCCGTCGCGATCAGGGGTTCGCGTGAAGAGTCCTCCGCGGCGGTGCAGCGAATGGTTCAGCGCATCGGCGCCGCCGGATGCGCCACGGTGATCGGCACATCCATTCGAACTGTCCCCGCGCTTGCGGCGCTGGCCAACGGATCGGCTGCGCATTGCATCGAGCACGACGACACGCACAGCGGCGGGTCGATTCATCTGGGCGCGACGATGTACTCCGCCGCATTGGCTCTCGCGGAAATGCTGCCTGAAACTTCATCGGACAATTTCTTGGCGGCCGTCGTGGCGGGATTCGAGGCTGCCGCCCGCATCGCCATGGCCGCGCAAGCCAAGGAACAGTATGGGCTGGGATTTCACCCCACGCAGGCGTGCGGCGTCTTCGGCGCTGCCGTTACTTCCGCCAAATTGCTCGGGCTGACGGCGGAACAGGCGCTTTCCGCCATGGGAATTGCGGCAACGATGGCCGCGGGTTCAATGGAGTTCCTGGCCGAGGGCGCTTGGACCAAGCGCATCCACCCGGGACTTGCTGCGCAAAACGGCATTCACGCCGCGCTGCTGGCGGCGGAAGGCTTCCGGGGGCCCACGCGCGCCCTCGAAGGCCGCAACGGTTTTCTCCACGGATATTCACGGAATCCGATTCCCGAGCGTCTCACGGCCGGCCTTGGACAGTCCCACGAAATCTTGCTTACGGCCGTCAAGCCGCATGCCTGCTGCCGCTACATGCAGGGCCCGATTGACGCCATCGTGTCGCTCATGCGCGAGAACGATATTCGCCCGGGCCAGATACACCGAATCCGGATCGCGGTTCTCGAGGCCGGTTGGGCCATCGTTGCCGAACCTTGGGCGCAGAAGTACAGTCCCGAATCCGTTGTGGACGCTCAATTTTCGATGCCGTTCGGCGCGGCAGTCGCGGCACTAGAGGGGGCTGCTGGGCTCCGTCAGTTCACGATCGGCAGAGTTCGGTCGCCGCAAGTCCGTGAATTCATGAAGAAGGTTGAAATGGTGAAAGATCCAAGTATCGAAGAAACCTTCCCAGCCGAATGGCCCGCCCGGGTCGCGATCGAAACCGAAAACGGCCAGCGAGTGGAACAATTCGTCCGCTATCCGAAAGGCGATCCGGAGAATCCGCTCACCTGGGATGAAATGTGCGCCAAGTTCCGATCGCTTGCAAGTGAAGTGATTTCCGACGATCGCTGCGATGACATTATCGCGGCCGTGAGAGCAGCCAGACCTTCGATGCTTCCAGCACTTTGCTGTCAGACGGGTGTGGTGCGCGTCGCAGTTTGAAGGAAAACGAACTCTGGGGGAACTTGGGGCGGGCGTCCCGGATCGCGACCGTATGGGGCGAGAGGACGAGTTCGTCCGCGACATGTCCGGCACATCGAAACGCGCCCGGCGCGGTATCGCGCCAGCGTAGTTGATCGTCGCCTGCCCGGACTCGGAATCGTGGGTCATCCTCGTGAAAAGGCAGTCCGGCAAAGTTGCTCGGGACTGCCGAATCGTTCTCAAGTGGTCATCCTCGGTTCGGAACGCACTAGCGAAGGGCTCTCCAGCCGTTTCGTGAACATCAATCGTTGAATCAGAAAATCCTTATCGTCGCCAAGGCGGCGCAACATCCGGAGGTCCGCCTCCAGCCGCACAGGATCGTGCGAATGGTAAACCAATCGTTTGTTTTCGCATGCCTGAGGAGAAACCATCTCCAGGAAGATGCGGCGCCTCTCTTCGGCGTACCTATCCAAGACGCTGTCGTCGGCCTCGCCGAGAATCACCGCCGCGAGCGCCTCGTACAGCACGAAAGTATCGAACAGCCCCGACGTGAGGCCCAGTCCGCCCGTCGGATTGGTCGCGTGTGCGGCATCTCCCGCGAGCAGGACTCGACCCACGCGAAGCCGCGACGCAGCGCGCTGGTGCATGCGATATGGCGAGTGTTGAACGAGATCGTATTTCGGCGCGCCGGGCAGGATCGCATGGAAGTATTCCGGCATCCGCTCCAGCACCTGCTCTTCGGGCAGGTTGGCATCCTCGCAATATGTGCAGCGCCAAAGGCCTTCGTCATCGATTTTCGCGATGATCGCGCCGTACTTTGGATCGATTTGGAGAGTCGCCCGCGCGTAGCCGCATTGCTCGAAATCGAATCGGATATTGGTGGCTACGAAGCGCTCGGGCCATGTCATTCCTTCGAATCCCAGACCAAGGGCCTTCCGGACGCTGCTGCCGGCTCCATCGGCTCCGATCACCCAGTCCGCTCGCAGTTCGATGGGTCCTTCGGCGGTTTCGGCGTGTGCGGTGACGCCATTGGAATCCTGCGTGATACCCGTCAATTTTGTGTTGAACAGCGCGCGCGTGTGTGGAAAGCGCCGCAGATGGATCAGCGCAATTTCCGCCAGCTTGTTTTGACCAAGGTGCAGGTTGTAGGGGTGGGGCGTATAGTCAGCGAGCCCGGCCAGGCTCCACGAGATTCTCTCTTTGGTTTTGAAAACGAGATACAGATAGTCTTGTTTGGTGAAGCCGATTTTCTTCGCTTCCTCAAAGATGCCGAGGCGTTCAATACCTTCGAGGACAGACCAGTGATAGACAATCGCCCGTGGTGAATCGATAATGTACGGTTCGCGTTCGATCAACGTGACTTTGATGTCGGCTCGCGCCAGACCCAGGGCGTTGAGTAGCCCCACCGGGCCCGCGCCCACAACCAACACGTGTCCTGTCACGACTCAATCTCCGGAAGCAATTCGAACGGTGTTGCTCTCGGTTTATCCGCTAGCGGTGCCACAATTTCGGGCATGATTCTGATCGCGCCGTTACGGGTGGTCAACTCATTTTTCGGTGATTCCGGGGATAAGGTCCGGAACGAAAGCTGCCAACGTGGCGGGTGGTCTAAGGTGTAGAGCTGCGGGCAAGAATAGAGAGATCGTTAATGGATCTCCAAAAAGGCGAGTTTTTCTTCACGCGATTGGAGAGTGCCGGACTGAATGGGCATAGGTCACGTGCACTTGAATCATGCCACCGCTTTAGAGCCCAGCCGCCGACTTGCGGGCCGCGTGAAATATGAGACAAACAGGAGAACCAGCAGTATGAGAGGGAAGGAGGCTACCGCGCCGTCTTTAGCCAGATAGTGTGCGACCACCGCCGCAATCCACGCAAATGTGAACCCCGCGTAAGCCCACTCTTTGAGCGTGAGCAGGCCGGGAACAATGAGCGTGATCCCGCCCAGGAGTTTGGCGATCCCGAGCAGAACGCGCAGCTGCTGCGGATATTCCACGTGCGCGAATCCTTGGACCGCCTGCTGACTGCCCCACAAGTAGTTGACTCCAGCAAAGACTGCCGACAGCGCTAGCAAACCTGTCACCACCCAATAAATCACTTTGCGTCCCATAGAAATTCGTCCTCCGCGCGGAGATTTTGACTCAGCTCTCTCTGATATTTGGATTGATGTGTCGCTCCTTTATTTTTCGATCAGGGTTTTCTCAAATAGGCGACGGTTCCGCTGACTGCCAGCATCGCGCGCGAAGGCTTCGGGCAGGACCTTGATCGCTACATCACGTCCCAGCTTAGAATCACGGGCACGGTAAACCTCAACCATCCCACCCGCACCAATAGCGGCAGTGATTTCATAAGGGGCCTAGCCGAGACCCTATTAACACAGGCATTGCAGTGCCGAGGATTGTACATCAGAAACTTTGTGTGTCTAAGACGCCGGGGGAAAACAGCGTCCAAGCCTGCACGTTAACGTTCCGAAGTTATTTGGTAGCTCGACACGCCAAGCTCAATGCAGACAGTAAGTCATACTGCCGAAGCAGGTTTTGCTCCAGAATTTTGGTGTAGAGCTCAGGATCGTCTTTTTCTCTTACGGACATCAGGACAGCGTTGGAAAAAACACGAGGTGCTCAACGAAGTTTGATGTGCTGTGATGCTAGCCGGACACTATCCTTGGTAATGTGCGCGGATGCAGGAGCATTGCCAAAGGCAAAACTGACAAGAGCCAACTCGCCGAGGTTGCGTCAGCAACTCCGCCTGCGCTTCCCTGCCCTTGCTGCGCGCTATAGCGCCGCCTACCGCCAATCGTGCGCCAGAATCGCCCGTGTGCGCGAGAAAGGCAATCGTGGAAGTGGCTACGATTCTCTCAACGCGAACGTTCAGTTGCCGGGAGAAAAAAGAGGACCGGGCGCGATAAAAGGGGCCTTCGCCCGGCCCTCGCTATGGAATGCACGGGGCTCGAGGCCCCGCGCTAACTGGCTTAGGCCTTTGGTGTTAGCGGTGGAGGTAGATGCCGATATCAAACGCATGGTGGTCCCAGTCGGCGTGTTGGTCGCGACACCACTGCCGATCTCGTTCCATGCGGTCGAGCGCGTGGCGCACCGCGGGGCTATCGTTACCATGACGAGCGGCTTCGCGGTCGATCCGCTCTTTGTCCGCCCGCAAACGATCGTGGCAGTCCCGGCCCCAATCATGATCCGCACGCGCGACGCTGGCTACAGGCATCGACACGCCCAGAGCAAGTGCACCCGCCAGAGCATATTTCAAGATTCTCTTGGTCATGTGTTTCCTCCCTTCCCACTCCGCATGACATCACGAGAACGGCCGTTTTTGCGATCCGATAGAAGGCTTAGTGTCTTGGGAGGGCATTGCTGTAGGGAATCTCCCTTGGCAACCCCTGCAAACGTCAGCAAGCACTCGAAGTCTTTGACATGTGCATACTCACTCCTGGGGCGTGCTCTCCGGTTAGCGAGCTTGAGGTCAGGTCTACGTGCAAATGGGCTGCGATGTTTCGACGTACCGAGCATTTGAGCATTCAGGCCGGATTGTCGGATGGACGGAGGGCTCAAAGATCTAGATCAGGCGCTCGATTCACGCTTGACTTTTCGTTTCGGCCGCGTAGAATCAGCTTTTGTCTGTGGTCCCTTCCAGCTGGCCTGGAATACCTGCTCTTTGACAATCGGATGAAACAAGCCAGAACCCGTTTGGTTTGCCTGTCCATCTGAGCAATCGGATGGATAGGAACTTGAGTGCCTGGAAGCTGCTTCTCGCGGTTTCTCAGGCAAGATAAACCGAGCGATTCAACAGTTCGTTCTCGACCATCGCCTAGGCGACGGTCGGAACAACTCTTCTTCCGCCAACGCGGTTGAAGAGTCTTCCAGTTTCAAACGAGAGTTTGATCCTGGCTCAGAGCGAACGCTGGCGGCGTGCTTAACACATGCAAGTCGGACGCGCAGTCCGGTGTAGCAATACATTGGGCCGGCGCGTGGCGAACGGGTGCGTAACACGTGGACAACCTTCCTTCAGGTGGGGAATAACCCAGCGAAAGTTGGGCTAATACCGCATAACAAAGCGATGGCACATGCTGTTGCTTTCAAAGCCGCAAGGCGCCAGAAGAGGGGTCCGCGGCCGATTAGCTAGTTGGCGAGGTAACGGCTCACCAAGGCAAAGATCGGTAGCCGGTCTGAGAGGATGATCGGCCACACTGGAACTGAGACACGGTCCAGACTCCTACGGGAGGCAGCAGTGGGGAATCTTGCGCAATGGGCGAAAGCCTGACGCAGCAACGCCGCGTGGGGGATGAAGCTTCTCGGAGTGTAAACCCCTTTCGACCCGGACGAATGCCCGCAAGGGCTTGACGGTACGGGTATAAGAAGCCCCGGCTAACTACGTGCCAGCAGCCGCGGTAAAACGTAGGGGGCCAGCGTTGCTCGGAATTACTGGGCGTAAAGGGTCCGTAGGCGGTGTGGCAAGTCGGAAGTGAAATCTCTGGGCTTAACTCAGAGGCTGCTTCCGAAACTGCCGTGCTAGAGTGCGAGAGAGGCAAGTGGAATTGCGGGTGTAGCGGTGAAATGCGTAGATATCCGCAGGAACATCCGAGGCGAAAGCGGCTTGCTGGATCGCAACTGACGCTGAGGGACGAAAGCTAGGGGAGCAAACAGGATTAGATACCCTGGTAGTCCTAGCCCTAAACCATCAGGACTTGGGGTTTGCCCTGTACGGGGCAAGTCCCGGAGCTAACGCGTTAAGTCCTGCGCC
>Ga0306921_10004788_pt1 | contig 13961 bp, 10 predicted proteins | sample sta12Cox44000080_FD_203760 | JGI IMG/M metagenome (GOLD analysis project Ga0306921, IMG submission 203760) | Lab enrichment of tropical soil microbial communities from Luquillo Experimental Forest, Puerto Rico - statoxic.12C.oxic.44.000.080 (v2)... | ecosystem: Environmental > Terrestrial >... | reverse complement strand
GCCAGCGCGGAAGCTGCGGCAGACACGCGCATTTCTCGTCGTCGCTCCCGTGGCCCGAACGCCCGCGCGACAGCTGTCCGCCCGGACACGAGACATCTGTCCGGCTCGGCCACCCGTTTTGAGGCGGCCGCGCCGTTTTTCAGGCAGTCTGGGCAGTGTTTGAGCCACCGCGCGCGGCCACGGCACCGGAGACGTTCCCTCGCCGCCGCCGCGTTCTCGGTCGCCGCGCTGGCCGCTTCCGCCCCGGCAGCTGCCGAGGTCGAGCCCGCCCCGGCCCCCACCGCGGCGGAAGCCGGGCCTCCGGCGCCCGCTCTCCCCGCGCCGGTCCCTTCCGCGCCGGTCTCCGCCGCGTCGGTGCCGGTGGTCCCCGCGCCCGCCGCGCCGCCCGCGTCCCGGCGCCTCGACTACGCGTTCCTGCCCATCGTCTTCTACGCGCCGGAGACGTCGCTCGGCCTCGGCGGGGGCTTCATCGTCTACGACAACGCGCCCGTCGAGCTCGGGCGGCCGCGCCGTGACGACAGCATCGCCGTGCTCCTCGAAGGGACCTTTCGCAAGCAGTTCATCGTCAACCTGACCGGCGTCAAGTTCTGGGACGACGCCCGCTACCAGCTCACCGAGGACGGCGCGCTCGTCCGCTTCCCGAACTACTTCTGGGGCATCGGGAACGACACGCCGGACTCCGCCAAGGACGGCTTCACGCAGCGCTTCGCCGGCTCGCGCACCAGCTTCGGCGTCCGCCTTGGCGAGGAGATCTACGCCGGGCTCGGCGTCAGCGCCGGCCTTTACGACCTGGACGACTACGCCGCCGGCGGTTCGGTGGCGTCGTACGTCGCCACGCATCCGGCGCGCGGCAGCACCTTCGGCCTCGGCCCGTTCCTCAGGCGCGATACGCGCGACGACGCGCTCGGCCCGCACCGGGGGAGCTTCAGCTCGCTCACGGCGACGGTCTTCCGCCAGGGGCTCGGCAGCACGTACAGCTTCGCCCAGCTCGAAGCCACCCACAAAGCGTTCGTGCCGCTCGGCTCGTGGAGCGTCCTCGGCGCCGAGGCGTACGGCCTCTACACGCCGGGCGACGTGCCGCTCGGCGAGCTCCCCGCGCTGGGGGGCTCGTCGCGGCTGCGCGGCTACTTCCAGGGTCGCTACCGGGATCACCTCTACCTGACCGGGCAGGTCGAGTGGCGCATTCACGTCGCCGGGCGGTTCTCCGTGGCTCCGTTCGCCGCGGTGGGGAACGTGTTCGCCGGATTCGGCGCCGTGTCGGCGGGCGGGACGAAGTACGCGGGGGGCGGCGCCGTTCGCTTCAGCCTCAAGAAGGACCGCGAGCTCAACGTCCACATCGACGCCGCCTTGTCGCCGACCTCCTCGGGCGTCTACCTGAACCTCGGCGAGGCGTTCTGACGCCCAAATATTGGCGAACTTGCGACGCGCACGTTCACCGGCCGAATCCAAACCGTCTCAAAGACCCATTAGCTTCATTGCATGCGAGGCCAGAAACGACTGTTGTTTCTTTGCGCCTGCATGACGATCATCGTTGGGCATGGAACGTTGGTTGGCGTGCGGGCCGCCATCGTCCGCCCCGGCGCTGCCGACGCGTTGCGTCCGGCCGTGCCGGCCGCCGCCGTCGACGAGCGCCCCGTCCTCTGCCCGTACAAAGCGGGCTCGTTCGCCCGCGACACGCTCCGCGGACGGGGGGCGGTGCCCACGTCCCTCCCCATCAAGCACGTCGTGATCCTGATGCAGGAGAATCGTTCATACGACCACTACTTCGGGCGGTTGCCAGAGGCTGGCCAACCGGACGCCGAGGCGATCCCCGCGAGCTACGGCAACCGCGATCCCGAGGGACGTTGGGTGACGCCGTTCCACCTTCCGTCGACCTGCGTGCCCGGCGATCCGCCCCATCAATGGGAGAACGTGAGCGCTCACTACGACGGCGGTCGCATGGATGGGTTCGTCGCCGAGGCCGCCCGGGGCGCCCTCCGCCGCGCGACGCGCGGGCGGTGGCCGAAGCGCGCCGAGGCCCAAAAGGGCGACGGCGACGGCGAGGACGACGACGACGTCTCCGGTCGCTACGCGCTCGGTTACTACGATGCGCGCGATCTGCCTTTCTATGCCTTCCTGGCCAACACGTTTACGATTGGCGACCGCTATTTCAGTCCGGTGATGGCCGGAACCTGGCCCAACCGGCAGGTCCTCTACACCGGAACCGCGCAACCGCGGAGGGCGCCAACCGGCCTGCTGCGCGGGGCGCGAACGATCTTCGACAACCTGAGCGCCGCGCACGTCTCGTGGGCCGTGTACACCGACGGTCCGCCGCGGCAGGACTGCATCGGTTGGAACCGGCACAGCCCCGGCGTCAAGCCCGTGGCGGCGCTGTTCCGGGCGCTTGGCAACGGGAGCCTGCCGGCGGTCTCGTTCGTCGACGCCTCCGCCGAGGACGAGCATCCGCCGGCCGATGTCCAGCGCGGCGAGGCCTGGGTCCGCCGCCTCTACCTGGCGGCGACCGCCAGCCCGCTCTGGAACGACCTGGCGCTGTTCGTGACCTACGATGAAGGCGGTGGGTTCTTCGATCACGTGCCGCCGCCGGCGGCCTGCGCGCCCGACGCCGCGCGGGGCGACCTCGGCCGGCGAGGGACGCGCGTGCCGCTGCTGGTGGTCTCGCCGTGGGCACGGCGCCACCACGTCTCGCACGTGGTCCACGACCACGCGTCGCTGCTCCGCTTCGTCGAGCTCCTCTTCGATCTGCCGGCCTTGACCGCGCGCGACGCCAACGCCGACGCGCTCCTCGACGCGTTCGATTTCGGGCAGCGTCCCGCCTCGCCGCCGTTGCCCCCACCCGCCGGGCACGGCGGCTGCCGGCCCGAGGGCCTGTTGGCCGCGCGCTGACTCAGAGGCCGAGGCACCGGCTGATCACCCGCCCGCGGTCGGCGAGGCTCATGCCCTGGGCCAGCACGATCACATGCGCCAGCGCGCTCCACGCCTGCGTGGCGACGACGCGCCCCGCCCGTCTCCACGACCAGGCCCCGGGTGGCCAGAGGTCGTCGGCGCCGCGCCCGGGCCGCCGGCCCGTCACGTCCCAGTAGGCCATGCAGGCGCCGACCGCCAGCGCCTGAAGGGCGAAGTAGACGGTCTGATCGAGCCAGCCGGCCCGCCCCACCTGCCAGTAGATCGAGCCGAACCAGCCGGTGTGGAGCACGAGCGCGCTGGCGAGGAAGGTCAGGGCGACGTTGCGGTACTTGTGCCGCCGGCTGCCGCCGAGCGGGACGTAGACGAGATCCAGCAGCAGGCGGCGGTTGTAGACGCCCCAGCGACGCCAGAGGTCGACGGGGCTCGCGGCCAAGAGCGGGGCGCGGAACGGCGCGCCGAGATCGAAGCCATAGAGGCGCGCGATCAGCACGGGGATGTCTTGGTAGGTCGCCAGGGCCAGGTAGGTCTCGACGTAGCTGACCGTCACCACGGCCCACAGCGACGGCCAGGAGAGCGCAGCAGCGTCGGCCCCGGTGAGCCCGCGCAGGAGGGCCTGCGGCCCCAGCGCCCGCAACGCCACCAGGGCGGCGACCTTCACCACGAACCAGCCGGCGAGGGTGAGCACGGCGCGCCTGTCGACGCGCGCGGGCCGGGAGAGCAACCCCGGCCCGAACACCATCGGGTGAGTGGCGTCTGATGGAAACAGGTAGCCGAGGAGGAAGCTTGCGGCGCCGGCGGGCGCGGGGAGGCCCGCGCGGCGCGCGTCGGCGCGCGCGCGGAACCAGGCGGCGCTGGCGAACAGCGCCAGGGCCAGGCTCGGCTGCCGGAACCAGCTCCAGGCGGCGGGGTCGTCGCCGTGGAGGGCGAAGGTCAGCTTCGGCCAGACGAGTGTCGCGATGGCGAGCACCGCCCCGAAGGGCAAGATGCGCGTGCGCGTCGCGCAGAGCGCGGCCAGCAGCGCCGCGAAGTAGAGGCCGAACACCGGATCGACGAGCGCGAGCGCGACCGCGCCGGCGCCGATTGCGACGCCGATGCGCCGGGCGGGAAACAGCTGGGCGGCGACCGCGCCGGCCCCCCAGACAACGAGCAAGCTCGGCCGGAGCACGACGCCCATGCGACCAGCCCCGAGGGCGATGGTCGCCAGAACGGGCGTCGCGAGCCCTGCGGTCGCCAACGCGGCGCGCGTCGTGGGGGCGCCGCCAGGCGCGCGATCTCGCGCCGAGGGTTCGGCGATCCCTGCGTGCGGCCAGGCGCCTCTCGCGACGTCCACGAGCTTCGCGCATTCTCACCAGCTCCTCGCGACGCGCGGGTGACGTGTCGGCAAGGTCTCGGCGCCCTTCGCGTGTCTGCCGTGCAAGCGGGCCGGCGGCGAAGCCGCGGGTCAGCGGCCGAGGACCCCGACGTGAGCATGAGCGGCGAGCAGCGCGATCGCGGTGAAACGGATGACGCGCGTGAGGAGCACGATCGGGACGAAGTGCGCGACCGGTATTCCCATGCCGGCGGCCAGCGTCGCTGTCGCCGCCACGGGCGGTACCCCGACGAGGCCGCTCGTCGCCATGACCCACGAGGCGTTGCGGACGAGCCGTGCCCCCGCTCGTTCGCGGACGCGGGCGCAACGCGCGTCGAACCAGCGCCACCGGCGGCGAAGCTCGGCGCCGAAACGGAACAGCAGCATGGCCGTGGTCAGTTGCCCGGCCGCCGCGACGAGGCCCACCGCGATCGGCGGCAGCCCGCCGCGAACGACGCACAGCGCCGCCGCCACCTCGGGATTGGCGACCCAAACCACGGTGCCGACCAAGGAGATCCCATACAGAGCCAGCAGCGACATAACCGCGCGCGGCACGAGCATAGCGGCCGGCCGTCCACAATCCAATTCCCTGCGGGCGGCGATCCCAGTCGTTGCAGTGTTGGTCCGCCGTTGCGCTCGGATTGACGCGGCCGTGTAACGAAGGCCGTCAACGATGGTCGTCAACGGAGGTCGAGATGGCATCGATCATTTACGCCATGTCGGGGGAAGGCCGCGGCCACGCCACCCGGGCCCGGGTGGTCGTCGAGGCGCTGCGGGATCGCCACCAGCTGACGCTGTTCGCGTCGGCCTGCGCGTACGACCTGCTCGCCCCCCGCTACCGAGGGAGCGACGTGCGCGTGGTCAGGATCCCGGGGTTGCACTTCGCGTACAGCGCCCCCGGGCGCGTCGACCTCCTGCGCACACTGTCGGAGGCGGCCCTGTTCCGGATGGCGCTCGGCGACTACGTCGAACGCATCCTTCCGGAGGTCGATCGCGCGCGCCCCGATCTGGTCATCGCCGACTTCGAGCCGATCGCGGCGCGGGCGGCGCAGCGCCGCGGGGTCCCGTTCGTGAGCTTCGATCACCAGCATTACCTCGTGGTGGGTGACTTCGACGGGCTGCCGTTCGCGTTTCGGCAACAGGCGCGCCTCTCCGCGCCGTTCGTCGAGGCGCTGTACGACTGGCAGCGCGCGACCATCGTGTCGTCGTTCTACCGGGTCCCGGTCAAACCCGCCTACCGGGACACGCGCTGGGTCGGCACGCTGATCCGCCCCGAGCTCCTCGGCGTCCGCGCCGAGCGCGGCCGACACCTCTGCGCCTACATCCGACGACAGGCGCCCGCCGCCACGCTCGATGCGCTGGCGAGCTCGGGCCGCGAGGTGCGCCTCTACGGCCTCGGCGCCCGGACGGCCGTCGGGCCGATCCGCTTCCTGGCCGTCGACGAGCGGCGATTCATCGAGGACCTGGCGACCGCGGACGCCGTCATCAGCACGGCCGGCAACCAGCTGGTGGGCGAGGCGCTGTACCTCGGCAAGCCCCTGCTGGTCATGCCCGAGGACTGGAACTTCGAGCAGTCCGTCAACGCTTACTTCCTCGAGCGGACCGGCGCCGGTTGGGCGGAGCGGCGGCCGCTGACGCCACGGCTCGTCGCGGCCTTCCTCGAGGCCGTGCCGGCGCTCGCGCCGCGCCTCCGCCAAGAGCTCGTCTGCGGCAACGCCGCCGCCGTCGCCGCCATCGAGGCGCAGCTCGCCGATTCGCCCACCGCCGCCGTCGGGCCCGCTGCCACGTTGCGGTCCGTGCGAGAGGCCGCGGCGTGAGCGCGCTCGATCACGTCCGGCGGGCGGGCGAGCTCGTCGCCTCGATGTCGCGGACCCAGGGCGCGAAGCCCGATCGCCCGCGGCTCCTCACGTTCGTGCTCACCTTCCGCTGCAACGCCCGCTGCGTGATGTGCGACTCGTGGCGCAAAGAGGGCGACGGCGAGCTGACCCTCGCCGAGATCGAGCGCATCTACCGGCAGCTCCCCCGCCTCCACGCCGTGCGGCTGACGGGCGGTGAGCCGTTCGTGCGCAAGGACTTCGAGGAGATCGCGGCGCTCACCCAGTCGATCCTGCGGCCAGCCTTCGTGCACGTCACCACCAACGGTTTCCTCACCGACCGCATCGTGTCGTTCTGCGAGCGCCGCGATCGGGCCGTCCCGTTGCAGCTCCTCGTGTCGATCGACGGCGTGGGCGCGAAGCACGACGAGGTGCGCGGCCGACGCGGCGCCTGGGATCGGGCGATGGCCACCGTCCGCGCGCTGGCACCCCGGCAGCGCGAGCTCCGCCTGCGCCTGGCGGTCAACCAGACCGTCGTCGACGCCGCCAGCGCGCGCGATTACGAGCCGCTTCGCGACCTCTTGCGCCCCCTCGGGGTGCGCAATCAGGTGGTGGTCGCCTACGAGGCCAGCGCGACCTACAGCCTCGACCGCGAGCGAGAGCTCCGGCCGAAGGCGCCGGGCGCGTTCTCCACCTTCGGCGATCTCGGGCGCGACGAGCTCGAACGGCTGTTCACCGTGGTCGAACGCGATCTCGCCGACTATCCGCTCCCCGAGCGGGTCGCGAAACGCTACTACCTCGACGGCATCCGCAGCCGTCTGCTCGACCAGCGCGCCTCGCCCAACCCGCGCTGCGTCGCGCTCGGGGCCCACCTCCGGCTGCTCCCGAACGGCGACGTGCCGACCTGCCAGTTCAACACCAAGCGCGTCGGCAACCTCCGCGATCGGCCGTTCGAAGAGGTATGGGCCGGCGAGGCGATCCGGACGCAGCGCGCCTGGGTGCGCGGCTGTCCGGGGTGCTGGGCGGAGTGCGAGGTGCTCCCCAACGCCATCTACAGCGGCGATCTCCTCCGCGCCGCCATCGCGCCGCGCCGCTGATCGGGCGCTCTCCAATTGTTTCAATTTCGTGGCTTGAATGTGACGGCCATTTGACGATTCTGATCCACGGTGATCAGAATCGTCGCCCTGGCGCTGTCCGCCTTCATCGGCCTGTTCACAGGCGCCTGGCTCGGCGGGGCCCGTACCGCACGGCAGGCGGGGCCTTCGCCGGACCGGGTTCAGGTGACCGTCGACGCGACCCGCCGCCTGGCCGACGTCGATGAGCGTTTTCTGTCTTTCGCCGTGGACACCGCCGAGGTCGTGGGCGGCGACTTCTGGGCGCCGCCCGGCGCCGGCCACGGGCTGCTGAAGACAGGCGCGGTCGACGCGTACGACTTCGCCCGCCCGGCGATTCGCCGCCTGGCCGGCGCGCTCGCGCCGGCCTACCTGCGCATCGGGGGGACGGACGCCGATCGCACCGTCTATCGCCTCGAAGACGACGCGCCCCTCGCCCCGCCCGCCGGCGCGCGCTGGGTCCTCGGCCGCCGGCGCTGGGACGCCGTCAACGAGTTCGCCGGCGCGCTCGGCTTGCGGATCATGTTCACGCTCAACGCCGGGCCGAGCGCGCGCGGGCCGGAGGGGGCCTGGGACCCGGCGGGGGCGCGCGCCCTCATCGCCTATTCGCAGCGGCGCGGGTACCCGGTCGACGTCTGGGAGCTCGGCAACGAGGCCAACCTGTTCCCGCTCGCGCACCGGAGCTGGCTGTCGGCCGATCGTTACGCCGATGATCTCGGACGCGCCCGCGCGCTGCTCGACGAGCTGCACGCGCCCGCGCTGCTGGCCGGAGGCGGCAGCGCGTTCTTCCCGGGCCTCGGGGAGGGGCGCGCCTTCACCGACGCCGTCCTCGGCCGGGCGGGCCGCTTCCTCGACGTGGTCACCTGGCACTACTACCCGCAGCAGTCGCGGCGCTGTCCGATCGCCACCCGACGGGCGCTGCCGGGAGAATCGCTCGGCGCCGACGACCTCGACGAGGTCGACCGCTGGGCCGACGAGGTCGAGCACGCCGCGCGGACCCGCGCCCCGGGCACGGCGGTCTGGCTCGGCGAGACGGGGAGCGCGCAGTGCGGAGGCGAGCCCGGCTTCTCGAACACATTCGCCGACACGCTCTGGTGGCTCGACGAGCTCGGCCGCCTCGCGCGCCGCGGTGAGAAGGTGGTGGTGCGGCAGACCCTCTCCGGGTCCGACTACGGCCTCGTCGACGATCGTACGCTCGAGCCGAACCCGAGCTATTGGGCGTCCTGGCTCTGGCGCGATCTGATGGGAACGCGCGTCCTCGACGCGGCGGTGGGTCCGGCGTCCGCTTCGCTGCGCGCCTACGCCCACTGCCTGCGGCCCGGGCCCGACCGGCCTGCGGGCGGCGCGGCGCTGGTGCTCGTCAACGTCGACCCCGGCGCGGGTGTGGAGGTCGATCTCCCGGCGCTCGGCGCGGCGCGCGTGCTCCGCCTCGAGGCCGACGGGCCGGGGGCCCGGACGACCCGCCTCGACGGCGCCCCGCTGCAGATCCAGCCCGATGGGCAGCTCCCCGCGCGCCCCCGCCTCGACGACCTCGGCGCCATGACCGCCGCCGAGGCGACGCTGAAGATGGCGCCGCTCTCGATCGCCTTCGTCGTGCTCCCCTACGCCGGCGCCGCCGCCTGCTTGTGACGCCGCTCAGGGCGCCGGGTACCAGACCCCGTCGAGCGGGAGGTTGTCGACCTGGAAGTCGATCACCGGGGCGAGCCAGTCCATTCCGCCGGGGAACGTCAGGTGAAGATCGATGCCGAAGTGGCGGCCGCCGTCGCTGCTGCCGACCGTGCCGGTGACGTTCGTCGCCGCCACGTGGTTGGCCGTCGTCGCCGTCAGGCAGGTCGCGGCGTCGGCGGGGAGGACGAACGCCGTGATCGGCGGCTGCACCTGCCCCCCCGGCAAGATGAAGGCCCAGACCAGCACGCAGAGGGTGTTCCGCACGTCGATCCTCCGGAACACTACGCCGTCGCCGGAGTTGACGGGGTTCACGTCGGTCCCCGCGTACTGAATCGCGCCGGCCGACGCTCCTCCGGTGCCCGCCGCCCCGGTCCCACCGGCCGAGGCGCCGGCGGCGCCCCCGCTGCTCCCGCCCAGACCACCGGCACCACCGGACCACCGGCGCCGCCGACGGAGCCCCCGGTGCCCGCGGATCCGCTGGGTGCGGTGGCCGGGAGCCGGTTGGGCTCGCCGCACGCGACCGCGGCGATGCTCAGCAGCCACGCGACGATCGGGCCGCGACGCATGTCACGATTGTGAGCCCGCTGCCGGCCGGCCACAAGGGCGCGGGCCCGGGCCGCTGATCATGGGAGGAGGCCGTAGACCTGGATCTTCCCGCCCGCCACGGTGGCGACGTCGGAGGCCGGCGCGACCTGGCTGGCGACGAACACCTTGCCGTTGGCGACGACGGGCGCGTTGAACTTGGCGAGGTTGCCGAGATCGTCGCGCGTCTTGTTGGTCGTGCTCATCCAGATCGGCGTGGCGAGGTTCCCGGCGTCGAAGGCGTAGAGCACGCCCGGCACGACGTAGTGCCAGGCGTCGCCCATGTGCCCGGACGTGGTGTCGATCTTCGTCGACGTGAATGTGGCCCACAGGATGCCGCTGCCGGCCGTCGAACCGCTGGCCGACAGGCTCAGCGTCCCGCCCGGGTGGGTCGGCGTGGCACCGGTGTACGACGTGACCGCGGTGGTGGTGATCTTGTTGCCGTTGAAGCGGTAGGCGCGCAGGTTCGACGACTCGGGCCAGAGGTAGACCGTGGGGCCGGAGGGGCCGTTCCAGTAGACGGGGCTGCCGTGCGTGTGCCCGCCGACGCTGAACTGCTGGATGATGTTGTTCGTCGACGAGCTGAACTTGCCGAGGTTGGTCGGGTCGAGGACGTTGATGTAGCCGTCCTTGCCCCCCATGACGATCACCTTCGGGTTCGGCAGCAGCACGGCAGCCGTGGTGTAGTCGTAGTCCTGCATGTTCATGGCCGTGGCGTTGTTCGGCGTCCACCAATCGACGAGCGCGAAGCCGCTCGCGCCGAGGTGCACGCGGGCCACGCTGAGCCCGAGCTGGGCGCCCTTCCCGGCCGCGTCGAAGTCGCCGTTGCCCGCGCAGAAGTAGATGTCCGTGCCGTCGGTGACGAGCCCCATCCCCGACTGCCAGATCCCACCCCACTGGCCGTTGGGCGTGGTGTTGAAGATCCCCGTCTGCGCGAGCGTGCTGGCGCTGTAGGCGAACAGCCAGCCGTGGTACGGGTCGTCGTCGCAGTGGCTGGCGTAGGCGATGAACACGTTGCCGCCGAACAGCAGCAGCCCCGTGCGGTTCATGTGGTGATAGGGGTCGAACGTGACGGTGGTGCCGTCGCCCCCCTCGCCCGTGCCGGGGACGGCGCCGGAGATCTCGACGGGGCTGCCGCTCGCCTCGTTGCCGGTGGTCACGTCGAGGGCGTGCAGCCGCTGGTGATAGGCGTTGTTCTCGAAGTTCTTGGTGACCACGTACATCCGGTTGGTCGCCGGATCGATGACCGGCGTCGAGGTGATGCCGGTCTCCGGGTACATGTCGCGGCAGGAGACGGTGTAGGGGGTGACGACCGGCTGGTTCTCCGTGCCGGGGTAGGTCCGCATCGGCGTGCCGAGCGACTTCATCCACAGCGGCGTGCTGGCATTCGGGTCGTCGGCGTCGAAGGCGAACACGGTGTCGTGCTCGGTCTCGACGAACAGCACGTTGTGCTTCGCCCCGCCGACGGTGAGCCCGGACATGTAGAGCGGCTGGGCGTAGACGTGGCCGTCGACCATCCGCGAGTAGAGCAGGCCGAACTTGCCGCCGCCGACGGTGCTGACGGTGAGCGCGGTCTCGGCGGTGTTCGCGCCGTTGCGGACGTTGTCGTAGCGGTTGGTCAGGACCGAGACCGTCGATGACCCGCCGCCGGTGCCGGCGGTGGCACCGGCCGCCCCGGTTGTGCCGGCTGTCCCTCCGCCCGAGCCGCCGCGACCGCCGGCGGCGGTGCCGGCCGCCCCCGTGGTGCCGCTCGATCCGCCGCGACCCGCGGCGCCGGCGCCGGCCGTGCCCGAGGCGGTCGTCCCCGCGGTGCCGGTCGCCGACGTGCCGCCGGATCCGCTGCCCGCGGTCCCCGTCCCCGTGCCGGTGGTGCCCGCGGCGCTTCCCGTCGCGGCCCCGCTCCCCGTGCTCCCTCCCGCCGCGCCGCCCGCGGTCCCGGTGGTGCCGGCCGTTGCGCCGGTGCCGCCGCTGCCGGTGCCTGTGGTGGTGGTCGTGCCGTTCGGGAGACACGCGAGACCGCCCGCGAGCAGCGCGACCAGGAGCGCGCGAGGATGGAGAAGAAATGGCGAGAGCAAGGCTCGGCCGACGGGGGTAGGGCTTGCCATGCCGGCGAAAGCCCCTTCAGGCGCGCCGCACGGTTCAAAAAAGTGGCGCCGTCCGCCCGATTACGTCAGCGAGTCTTGCAGCATGGACGGGAGGGCGTTCGGATCGACGGGCTTGACCCAGTGGCGGTCGAAGCCCGCGGCCCGGGCGCGGCGGCGATGCTCCTCGCCGTCGTAGCCGCTCAGCGCCACCAGGCACGCCCCCTCCAGCTCCGGGCTGGCGCGCAGGACCGGCGCCAGGTCGTAGCCGCTCGCGCCCGGCATCGCGAGGTCCATGATGACGAGCGCGGGGCGAAAGGCCCGCGCGCGGGCGAGGGCGTCTGCGCCCTCGTGGACCACGCTCACCTCACACCCGAGATCCTCGAGCAGCGCAGCCAGCGTGAGCGAGACGTCGACGTCGTCGTCGACGACCAAGACCCGCGTGGACGCGGAAGAGCGATCGCCTGAAAGAGTCCGGAGCATGGAGCCTCCCTTCCTTAGATGGGGCCTCTCGGCCCTCGAGGTTGGGGGCGATCTTTCAATGGCTGTGCCATTAGGGTGATCCCTCAGATTGGCTCTACGGCTCAGCTTCGAATGTTACCGTCGGGGAACCGATCTGCGCGGTTGCGTCACGGATTCACCTCGGCGGCGGCCGATTGATCCGGTTTGCGCGCCCCCGAACCTCCGGCGGACCCTAAACGGCATGCGAGGTGCAGCTGCCTGACGGTCGACATGACTGCTCAACCGTTGGATTCCAATAATGATCGCGAGCGCGACACGCCCGGCCCGCGGACGCTGCCGATCGGCGTCGTGCTCCAGGAGACCTACCGCATCCTGCGACCGCTGGCCGAGGGAGGCTGCGGGGAGGTCTATCTGGCGGCGCACACGCGGCTGCCCGGCCGGTTCGCCGTGAAGATGCTTCATCGCGGCCTCGCGAAGGACGCCGAGGCGCTCTCCCGCTTTCGCCAGGAGGCGGAGATCACGTCGACGTTGCGCCACCCTCACATCGTGCAGGTGTTCGACTTCAACGTGACGGAGAGCGGTTTCCCCTACCTGGTGATGGAGCTCCTCCAGGGGAAGCTGCTGTCGCAGCGGGTGGCGGAGGCGGGCGCGCTCGATCCGCCGACGGCGGTCAAGATCATCGAGCAGATCGCGTACGCGCTGCACGCCGCCCACGCCCGCGGGATCGTCCACCGCGACCTCAAGCCCGACAACATCATGTTGCTGGCGGGCGACGGCGTCACCGACTTCGTCAAGGTGATGGACTTCGGCATCTCCAAGGCCAGCTGGCGGCCGCGGCTCACCGGCGGCGCCAGCGTCGCGGGGACGCCGCAGTACATGTCGCCCGAGCAGGCGCTCGGGCTGCGCGAGGCGATCGATCCCCGGACCGATCAGTTCTCGCTCGCCGCGATCGCCTACAACCTCCTCACGGGGCAGGAGAGCTTTCACGGCGACGATCCGATCGCGGTCGTCTACCAGGTCGTGAACGTCGATCCGACGCGCCCGTCGGCGCTGGTGCCGGTCCTCGGCCCGGAGGTCGACGCCGTCATCATGCGCGCCCTGTCGAAGGAGCCCGCCAGACGGTATCCAGACGTGCTGGCTTTCGCGGCCGCTCTCCGCGCGGCGGTCGAGGCCCCGCCGGCGCTCTCGTCCTCCGCGACCACGACGGCGCTGGCGCCCTCCGCGACCACGACGCCGCTGGCGCCCTCCGCTGCCGCGAGCGACGAGCCGCCGCCGGTTCGCCACACGCCGCCGCTCGCGATGGTCGCCGGCGCCGAGGCGCCCGTCGTTCGCCAGACGTTGCCGCACGCGACGGTCGCCACGCCCGAGGCGCTCGCGGTTCGGCGAACGCCGCCGCTCGTCCCGGTGGCCTCCCCGGAGGTGCCGGCCGTGGCGCCGCCGCCGGCGCCCCCGCCTGCCGCTCCCGTTCCGAGGTTGAACTTCGTGCCCAGGCTGAATTTCGATCCCATGCCGATCGTCGAGGCCGATCTCGACGCGGCGACGATGCCGGTCGGTCGGGTCACCGTCCGGCTCATCCGGCGGATGCGCTGGCGCATGCACCGCGTCCCGCGTCGGGTCGCGATGCTGGCGCTGGCGGCGGCGGCGGCGCTGGCCTGGTTCGCGCCCTCCACGCGGGGGCCAACCCGCGCGGCGTGGCACCGCGCCGAGGCCAAGGTGGAGGCCGTGGTCGGCCACGCCGCCGCCGCCCACAGCCCCCGCGCCGAGCCGCCGCCGCGCTGAAGCGGGCGCCCGGCCGGGAGCCGGGTGTCCGCCAGTCGCGCCGCACATCGCCTCCGCTCGTTCCTCGAAGTTAGGCATCGCCCGGCCCGGGGGGAGCCTGGGGTTTGCCCGAGCGCAGCGGGACTTTCGCGCCCGCGCCCCGAGCCCCATGTTGCCGGGCGAGATGCCCCCGACCAGCAAGCGGAGCCCCAAGCGGACCCGCACCGTCGTG
>Ga0306921_10004784_pt1 | contig 13971 bp, 13 predicted proteins | sample sta12Cox44000080_FD_203760 | JGI IMG/M metagenome (GOLD analysis project Ga0306921, IMG submission 203760) | Lab enrichment of tropical soil microbial communities from Luquillo Experimental Forest, Puerto Rico - statoxic.12C.oxic.44.000.080 (v2)... | ecosystem: Environmental > Terrestrial >... | reverse complement strand
CGCAGTTGCAGGAAGCCAAGGCAGTCCTCAATGGTTTTGAGGCCCATGCCAAGGGAAAACTCGCGCAATCGGAGATTGACACGATTACCCGTCTGAAAGCGAAGAACCAGGAGATCGAAAAAAAGGTGCATCACGACCTGAAGGCGGCGGGCGAGGTGGCTGTAGCGGCGAAGATCAAGTCTGAAGTCGACGCGGAGATGACCAAATTCAAAGCCTCGTTGGATCAGCTTTCCTCGAGGATCGAGAGCCAGCCAGCGACGCAGTGAGCCCAAGTTGCCGACAGGCCCGACGAGAGAAACAAATCGAGGCGAGGATTCGATCGCCTCAAGCCCGTATCGGATCAACGAGCCGCCCGCGAAAAATCGGCGGTTCCGTTGATTCGGCCACGGTTGGATGAACGATGGTTGCATTCAATCATCTCGCGTTGTTGCTACTACGGCTCTCTGTGGCCTTGATTTTTTTTCTAATAGGTTTTCTACCGGACAGTCCAGTCTTGGTTTTCCCAGCGGAGGCACACCGCTTAAGAGTCAGCCTACCTCGTGAATTTCGCGAGTTCTCCGAGAAGCCACGTCTTCACAGAAGTGTGAGTACGAGCATTTTTGAACCTGGCAATGGGGTTTGTTGCACCTGGAACACGTTCTTTCCTCTCAGTGTCAGACGCTGCCTCTGCCTGTTATGTGGGTGGCGGGCATGCCTCCTGGCTACGAGCTCGACTGCAACTTCCGAACAAGCACTCTTCGCGAATGGAGGGCATGAAAATTGCTTACAAGTTTTTCTAAAGAATATCCCGGTATTTTGGGAGGCGGTTATGCCGCGTTATTTGAGCGTTGAGAGCGAGCCTGTTGCTATCAGCTGCTACGCATGTGGGGCAGGCTTCGTATTCCTGAGTTACGACAGGATCAGTGAGTCGACGTGCCAGGAGTGCTCGACTCTCTTGTTTCTGCCACACGAGTTGGAGGGGTTAGCAAGCAAGTGAAAGCAAGCTCAGAATCGTTCAGCCTAGCTTCCCTGGGTGGGATCGGCACCAGCCAAACAACAGGTGGGTAGCGTGACAACCGTGACTTTGGGAGGACCCAACAACGTGCAGTCCACGATCAGGACAAGCGAGGATACCACCGTTCGCGACGTCGTCACAAGCAAGCAAGTAATTGAGGCATCTCCGGCTCAAGACTCGCAGAATCTTTTCGCGAACCTCTTCGGTCCACACTGCGGGGACCGGAAAAGGACAAACGGAACCCTAGCTGGACTATCTCGTCGCTTCATTTCTGCGAAGTTCGCGAATTCACCAAATCGTTGTCGACTTATCGTTCGTACCTTGGTGCTTTTCAAGGGTCTACGCGTTGGCCTTCATCGTGCATAAGAAACGGGGAAGGATCGAAGAAGAGCCGAAATCACAGGCGTGACCGGCAACTCGCGATCTGATCCAGTAAGGACAACCACTCGAAGGAGAACAATCATGGCACAATTGATCGTCGTTGGTTTCAAAAGGGACATGTACCGTGCATCAGAGGTACTTAATCAGCTACAAGCGATGGACGATGACTGGGTAGTGGACCTCCACGACGCAGTCGCTGTTTATCGCGACTACAACGGCAAGCTGCGGGTCGACCAGAGCTACCAGATGACCACAGGTGAGGGCGCGGGATGGGGCGGGCTGTGGGGCTCGCTGATCGGGCTAACCCTCGCGATCCCTTTTACGGGAGGCGCAACAGCTCCAGCCGCTGGTGCACTTGCGGCAGGAGCCCTCGCCGGGGGCGCGCTTGGGGCGGGAGCAGGGGCCCTCGACGCTTCCTGGTGGAAGGATGAGTTCGGTATCCCCGACGATTTCGTGCAGCAGGTCGCGGGAATGGTGCAACCGGGTGACTCGGCCGTCTTTGCGCTTCTCCGAAGCGCCAATCCCGAGGTTGTGGCGGAAACTTTCCGCGGCTATGGCGGGACCATTTTGAGCACCACCTTAACCCGTGGTCAGCAGGCGAAAGTGGAGAGCGTTCTCGAGAACAAGGCGGCGGCCTAACCCGCACAACACCAGTCCCTAACTGTAGGAAGGAAAAAGATCCATGAACATCGCAGAAGTCAAAGCATACCAGGAGAAGATAGGCGCGCAGTTGCAGGAAGCCAAGGCAGTCCTCAATGCTTTTGGGGCCCACGCCAAGAGCAAACTTGCGCAGTCGGAGATTGACACCATTGCCCGCCTGAAGGCGAAGAACCAGGAGATTGAAAAAAAGGTGCATCACGACCTGAAGACGGCGGTAGACGTGGGGGTAGCAGCAAAGATCAAGACTGACATCGACGCGGAGGTAGCAAAATTCAAAGCCTCAGTGGACCAGCTTTCCACGAAGATCAAGAGTCAGTCGGCTTCGTAGGTTTCCGGCCAGCCGGAGGATAGAAATAACGGCAGGCAGCGACTCAATAGCCTCAAGCCCGCCGGATCAACGAACCGCTCGCTTAAACAACACTGGGGGCCTCGTTGATTCGGTCAGGGCTCGACCGGGATGAACGACAACACATTTGGACACTTGGAAAATTGACATTGAGATCCGCACTGCTTACCAGGCAAAGAGAAACCATAAACCCGAAGTCATGACGAATAAAGATAGCCAAGCAGTTGCAGTGGGCCTGTTCAATAGGCTTAAGCTATGTTCGACCAAGCACATGGTGGCAGGTTGACGGATCCGTGGAATTCGGGGCGGGTTGATCGTGGGTGATGCCTTTTGTGGCTTTTTGATAGACGCTTCGAGGTTGGTCGTTGGGTGTGTGCTAGAGCAAGTCCGGTAACTGTTCACGCGGAATTAGTAGGTGGATGGATCGAGCCTGACCCGGGGTTCGCTCGGTAAGACCCTGAGCTTCGAAGTACAAGCTCATCTGGTGTACCGAAGGCGGAGAAACTCGAAAGTACTTTTGCATTTCGGCCTCCGACGGTCAGGAGCCGCGCATTTTGGAGTAGTTACTGAATAAAAGGCCAAGTACTGGCCTTGCTTATCAGTATAGGGTTTCTTCATCGCCTCTTGGATCGTTCGATGAGCCGATTTAGGCAATTTTTCGGCTAACGCAGCACGTCGCGAATTCTATGCGTCCGATACCAGCTTCGTCTTACCAGGGGACTGCGCAACCACGCCGGCTACTTTCTCCCGCCAGTTCCAAAGCATGCATGACCTGCAATGCCTGTCGAGGTGTCACCGCAAGCTCCGCTTTGCCTAGCAGCGCGTCTCGCACGTTTTGGTAATACCGCCGATAGTCGCCCGGTTCGGTAGGTAACTGCTCCCTGACAAACCCATCTCCCTGTGCCCGCACCAGCGTTCCCCATCGTTCCGGCACTTCGTAACCCCAGGACTCGCCAGCCGGCGTTTCACCACGCTTCAAGGCGTCTTCCTGCGGGTCGAGGCCATACTTCAGGTATCCGCCTTGCGTTGCCTGGATGGCAAAGCGTGGCGTCGGCGTGCTGACCAGCATCCCGGCCCGCAACAGGGCGCGCATCCTCGGGTAATGCAGCACCACATCGAAGGCATCGTCCACCCGGGCTCCTTCGCGTTCTATCCGGATATCGCCGCTTACAGAATCTGGTATTCCGAACAGGACCAGTGCCTGATCGATCAGGTGCGGGCCAAGATCGAATAGTACGCCGCTACCGGGTTCAGCCTGCTCGCGCCATGCATGCTCTCTTAAATGCGGCCGATAGCGGTCGAAATGCGATTCGTAAAGAACTACTCGCCCCAGCGTGCCGTCGCCGAGGAGCTTTTGAACGGTCAGAAAGTCTCCGTCCCAGCGGCGGTTCTGGTAAACAGAGAGCAGCCGGTGCTTTTCCTCCGCCAGCTCCACCAACTCGGTCGCCTCGGCAAGGGTGGTAGCGAATGGCTTATCGATCACCAGGTGACGGCCGGCCAGCAGGCATTGTTTGGCGAGCTCGAAGTGCGAAGTGTTGGGGGTGGCGATAACCATCAATTGCACAGAGTCGATGGTCAGCAGATTGTCGAGGCTACGGACAACTCGCGCGGTGGAATAGGCATTCCCCCCTTCCGGGCCGTGGCGTTGCAAGATGGCTGCCAGTCGCAGTCCCTCGACTGCCGATATCACCGGAGCGTGAAACGTACGTCCCGCAAATCCGAATCCAATCAGGCCGACATCGATCATGGGGAGTCCCGAGCCAAAGAAGTCATCTGTTCAACCAGTCTAAAGCATGGAGCTGGTGCTGGCCCGGATCACCAGCTTGCTAACATAGCGTTCGCGATTCATTGCGTGTTTCGCCTTGGAGGACAACCAGGCACCATGCGAAAAATGCTGCTTGCCGGCAGTCTGCTATTCGCCTACCTGAATCTTTTTGGCCAGCCCGCCTCTCCGGCATGGAAACGGGTGGAGCATCTGCGCCACGGCATCAATGCCAGCCAATGGTTCGCGCAATCACGCGACTACAGTCCGCAGCGGCTGCGTACTTATACGACGCCCGACGATATCGCCAACATGCATGCCATGGGGTTCGACCATGTGCGGCTGAGCATCGATCCGGCAATCTTTCAATGCGACCGGCCATGGAACCAATGCGAGCCGGTGCAGGTGCTGGATGAAGCGATTGCCAAGGCTCTGTCACAGGACCTTGCGGTCATCATTGACATTCATCCCAGCGGGGATTACAAGCGCCAATTGGCGACCAGCGATGCCGCGGTGGAAAAGTTCATCATGCTGTGGAGCCGCATTGCCAGCTACTACGCCGTCAACAATCCGGACCTGCTGTTCTTCGAGGTGCTGAACGAGCCGGAAATCGATGTCTATCGCTGGGCCGGCATTCAGCAAAGCGTAGTGCAAGTTGTTCGCCGCGCCGCGCCGCTGCACACCATCATCGTGACCTGCGCCGAATATTCCAATCTCGACGACCTGGCGCGTATGCCGGACGTGGCGGACGGCAACTACATTGTCACTTTTCACTACTACAACCCCCACATCTTTACCCATCAGGGAGCCTCCTGGGGCGAACCCTACTGGGCTACGCTGCAACGAGTGCCGTTTCCCGGAGCATCCGATTTGGTAGCCGCCGCGGTCGCCAAACAGAACGACGACTTCGCACGCTGGAAATTGACCCAGTACGGACTGGAGCACTGGGATGCTGACCATGTGTCAGGTGAGATCCGCTTCGCCGCTGAATGGGCGAAGAGTCGGCGTGTGCCCCTCACTTGCAACGAGTTCGGCGCCTATCGTGACTCTTCCCTGCCCGATGATCGCATGCGGTGGCTGCAGGCAGCGCGCACAGCACTGGAGCAAAACCACATTGGATGGACAATGTGGGACTACCAGGGCGGTTTCGGCGTCGTGACCAAGAAGGGCGGTACGACCAGCAACGATGATGCTGTGCTCCGTGCGCTCGGACTGGTAAGGTAGAGTTCTATCAGCCTGCCGCTGTCCACCCAAGCGGGAAATCGATCATCACCGAGAGCAGGAGGCTTGCTTGGAAGAGGATCGCTGTTTCCATAACCGAAGCCAGTTTCAGAGCTTGCTACTTTCAGCGCTCTAGCTGGCTTCGGCTGCTGGGTTGACCTGCAACGAATCTTTTTTGGTGAAACCCTAAGATAGAGCGGAGTGGGATATCGCTCAATCGGTGAGAACGCTACTTCCCCAATAGCGTTTAGCGTGATATCCCCTCGCCCCACCCAGAGAACGCTCCGTTGCTTTTAGGCGTTCACGAACTCAACATCCAGAGTGATGGTGACCTCGTCGCCCACCAGAATGCCGCCGGTCTCCAGGGGAGCATTCCAGACCAAGCCGAAGTCCTTTCGATTGATCTTTGTGGTCGCTGAGATCGCAACCCGGGTGTTGCCCCACGGATCCTTGGTAAGCGGCGTTGGACCTTCAACGGCAAAAAGGGCCTTGTGGGTAAGGCCTCGTATGGTCAGATCGCCTTTGACGGATAGTTCTCCATCCCTAACGATGGTGATGGCCGTGGACTTAAAGTGCAGGGTGGGGAACTTTTCAACATACAGGAAATCGGCGCTCTTGAGATGAGCATCACGCTGTGCGTCGCGGGTTTCGATCGAGGCAGCTTCGATGGTGGCTTCGATATGAGAGTTCGTTAAGTCCGATTTATCCAGCGTTAACACTCCCGAGACTTTGGAGAACTGGCCTTTCACGTTGGCGATCATCATGTGCCGGACTTTGAATTCTGCGATGGAGTGAATCGGGTCAATGTTCCAGGTCGTGGTGGGGGTTTGGGTTGGAGCTAGTGTGGTCATGGCGGTCATCCTTTCGGTTGTCTGAACTCGCTTACCAATTCGGTTCGCTTAATTTTGATGCGTTGCAACGATATTCGTTGCAACAAATAAATGCCACAAAAATTTTACTCCACCCCGGCACGGGCGGCAGCCAAAAGCTCCGCGAGAGCCCGGAGTTGATCTTTGCCCAGGTGGCCCAAATGCTTGCGGTGGATCTTCTGGACCGGCTCATCCAAGCGATCCACAAGTTTGAGGCCCTCGGGGGTGATCCGCGCCAGTACCTTGCGCCGGTCCCGGCTTTCGCGAACCCGCGAAATGAGGCCGCGTTTTTCCATGCGGTCGAGAAGCCGGGTGACATCGGGATCGCGGGTAATCATGCGACCGGCAATCTCCCCGCAAGCGAGCCCTTCCCGAGCCCCCCGCAGAATGCGTAAGACGTTGTATTGCGTAAGGGAGAGATCCTCCGCCTTGAGTACCCCGAGCGCCGCCCGGGCGAGCATGTCGGCGGTGCGCAGCAAATCCAAGAACGCTGCCTCTTCAGGGCTGCCCACCCGCCGCGCTTTCGCCGACTCTGGCATGCACGAATATTGCTCGTTATGACGAATATTGTCAAGACATCTTTATCGACCATACCGCGGCAGCAGGTTGAAGAACGCGGTGCCATCTTCGAACGTGGTGGAGCCGACGTGACCATCTCGTGGCGCCAGGGCGGGCACGAACTCGCTAAGGACGATGTTCGTGCCGCGAAGATTTGGCTCTCAAAAAAATTCGCAAAAGAGTTGCGTCACAGACACGAACAGGAGGAACCGACAGGAAAAGACACCGATTCAGGCTCGCAAGACATCTGGGCCTGCTACAAACAGTGAAGCGACAACAAGCACGTTTTTCCTGACCGAGCCGCTAGACAGTCACGGCCGGGAATGGCGATGCTACGTGCGTAATCCCGACGGCTATCTCATCGAGGTCGCCCAATACTCAAATGGCGCTGAATCGTTTCAAAAACGTCGCCGCCGGTTATGTTGGCAGATCAGCTGGCGATATTCCGGACAATTCGTTATGGGGCATGACCCAGATTGTTCCAGGCCCTCACTGAAACCGTCGTCTTGGATTCTGCACTGAGGGTTCACAGGGCAAACAGGGTCAGGTACCTTAGAATGATGCCTTTGTTGACCATTTCCGAGGCGGCGCGGCGGGTTGGGCTGCGGCATCCAATATGCCCTCACAGCCTCGTCACGGGCTGCGGAATAAGCTGATCCCACCGCATACTGGTTGGGACCTGCAATCCGAAAAACCCCATCTGTTGGACGGACTCGGATTAAGCATGTTCAACGAAATCGGACGTGTGGAGGCAATCTTACGGTATCCCGTAAAGTCCATGGCTGGCGAGCAGCTCGAGGTCGCCAACCTGGGCTGGTACGGCCTCGATGGTGACAGACGCCTCGCTTTTCGGCGGATTGACGACCGCAGCGGAATGCCGTGGCTAACGGCAAGCAAGCTTCCCGACCTGCTCCTGTTTGCTGCAAAGCGTCGGGAAGGCAGTGCTCAAGCAGATATTCCTACGCACGTTCGCACGCCGGATGGCAAAGAGATGCCGGTCTTCGGGGAGGACTTGGCTGCGGAGGTCGGACGTCGGTACGGTGCTGCGGTGCAGATGATGCAGTTGAGGCATGGCATCTTTGATGAGGCGTGCATCTCCGTGATCGCCACTGCTACGATGAACGAGATCGGAAGACTGGCCGGTCGGAACCTGGACGTACGACGATTTCGCCCCAATGTCGTCCTGCGCTTACTGCGTCCGGTTCCTTTCCAGGAGGACGAGTGGTTGGGTGGTGTGCTCCGGTTCGGCGAGGATGAGAATGCGCCCGCCATAGCCGTCACCATGCGCGACGAACGCTGCTCGATGGTGAACCTCGATCCCGACTCGGCAAGTCCCGTAGCGGAAGTGATGAAGGCGATCGTTCGTGTGAACCAGAACTACGCGGGAATCTACGGAGCGGTCACCCGCATCGGTCGACTGGCGGTCGGACAGACCATATTCCTTCGTGCGGCGACCGAGAAAGGGGAACGTGGGTGATCGAAACACAATGTCGCGGAACGCCGTCCGACCGGCGGTTAAACATGACGGGTGCTGTCACGGCTCCGGCGCCGCTGCGCTTCCCCTGGTCGAGCGCGATCGTCCGTTCCAACCAACACCTGATCACGGGTAAGCCGGGAAGATCAGTTCGTCGTCGGATTGGTACCGACAAAACGCCCTTATGTTTAGATTAGCCATGTTCGCCACACTCGCGAATCGTCGGCCACTCCGTCGAAAATCCTCCGGTCGAGAATTTTGTCTTATATTTGCCTTCCGTTTGGGCGGCAGCGTGGTTTATGACTGTGATTGCGACGTCGTAACCGAGCTTGCGAAGGGCTCGCGCCAACATCTGGGCACGTTGTTTCTTGGCCTGCGGGTGCAGGTTCAGTGCCTTGCTCGATAAATCGGACTCCTTCCTGTTTCGGCCGCCGACAACTTGCCGAGAGAGTTAGGAATGGCCGCCGCTCGCGGGCCAAGGTCCCTGAGCGGATATAAACAAATGGCTTAACAGCAGGGGCCTGCCCAGGCAAGGAAACCCAGGCGGAGGCGAATTTCTGGCAGGCTGTGCGAGCGGTACATTGTATGCTCAAATCGTGGCGCATCCCGTGAAATCAGGGCATACCCCCACCGCCGGGCTCCTGTTTGGCCTGGTGGTCACGCTCGCCGCCGTGGTCGCCTATACCGGCTACATCAGCTACCAGATCAAGGGATTGCGCGAGCTGCAGAGCAACATCATCGACCGCAACCGCAAGGACTCCTTGCAGTTGCTGCGAATCCAGAACGACCTGCATTCGCTCGGCATCGCCATGCGCGACATGCTGGATGTCACCGAGCCCTATCCCCTGACTGCTTTTTCACCGCAATTTCAGCGTATTCGCCAGGACCTGAGCGATGCCATGCAGAAGGAGGCGGAATTGTCGGTCGCCTACCGCACGGCAGAGCAGAGAAATTACATCGAAGACCTGATGAAGCAGTTCTGGGGCACGGCGGACCACATGTTCGCTCTGGCTTCAGCCGGCAACGAAAACGAGGCGCGTCATCAGATACGGGTGTCGCTGCAAGCGCACCAGGCTGCACTGAGCATCGCCGTGGCGCGTCAGCTGGTCGCCAATAATGAGGCTGAACAGCAGGCCGGGGAACGAATCCAGCAGATCTATGACCGCGTCCAACGGCAGGTGTTGCTGTTTCTGTTAGCTGCCCTGGTTCCCATCGTGCTGACCAGCTTGTATCTCATTCGCTCCAATCGCATGCTGTTCCAGCGACTCTCGGACCTGTCAGAGCAGCGCAGTGAACTGGCGCAGAAACTGATCGCCACCCAGGAGTCAACCTTGCTGCATATCTCGCGCGAGCTGCACGACGAATTCGGTCAGATTCTTACCGCCATTGGTTCCATGTTGCGCCGCGCCGGGCGGCAGGCACCGGAAGGCTCGACCTTGCGCGCGGACCTGGTGGAAGTCTCTGAAATTGCCCAATCCACGCTCGACAAGGTACGCAGCCTTTCCCAGGCGTTACACCCGGTGACGCTGGAAGAGGCGGGCCTCGAGAGCACGGTGGACTGGTATTTACCCATGGTGGAACGGCAGAATGGCATCGTCATACACTACGAAAAGGAAGGCACATCGTTTCCCGTCGAGAGTCGGGCGGGCATACATGTGTACCGCGTCTTGCAGGAGGCGATTAACAATGCCACCCGGCATTCGGGAGCCAAAGAAGTTTGGGTGCGGCTGCAATTCCTGGAACGAAGACTGCAATTGGATGTGGAAGACCACGGTGGCGGATTTCATTTGAATGGAAAGCGCGGCATCGGCCTGGTGGCAATGAGAGAGCGGGCGGAATTGCTGAACGGCAAACTGGAATTTCTGCACCCGCCCGGCGGAGGAACCCTGGTCAGGCTGTCCATCCCCAAGGAGGCTGCTACAGTCGGCGTCTAGGAGCCCATGGCTGAGAAAATATCAGTTTTGCTGGTTGACGATCACGCGCTGGTTCGCCGCGGCTTCCGCCGCATGCTGGAAGACGAAGAAGACATCGTCGTGAAGGGCGAGGCCAGTGATGGCGAAGAAGCAGTGCGTCTGGCGAAACAGCTTCAACCGCAGGTCATTGTGATGGATTGCGCCTTGCCCGGTGGCACCAACGGCCTGGCGGCCACACGGAAGATTCTCGAACACAATCCCGGCGCTGCCATACTTATGCTCAGCATGCATGCGGAAGATACCTGGGTGCGGCAGGCATTGGAGTCAGGCGCACGCGGCTACATGCTGAAGAATGCAGTCGATCTGGAACTGGTCGAAGCCATCCGGCGGGTCGCCGCCGGCGAAGAAGTTCTGGACCCGCAAATTGCACGGCGCGCCAATCTCAAAGGCGAACGCGAGAGCGGCCTCACCCCTCGCGAACTGCAAATTCTGCAGCTCATCGTTGCCGGACTATCCAATAAAGAGATTGCAGCGCACCTCAACTTGAGCGCGAACACGGTCGCGGTCCACCGCGCCAACATCATGGATGCGCTCGGCATACACAAGACTGCCGAACTGGTGGTGTATGCCATCCGTAACGGGCTCGTGAACATCCCCTAGTGAAGCACAATAAGCCGTTTGTTATCAATTGATTATGTTGCTCCGAATCGGGTTCAGGCAGGCTGACGACGGTGGCAGGGTTAAATTAATGGTTTTCCTCTATTGCGAGCGTCGCCGCCAACTCGTATTCTGAGCGATCAAGTTAGAACTGCACTCTTCTTCGGAGCACGCTGCTGAGTGTCAAGACCCACCCTTGACTCTTCGGCAGGTGCTCCTGGTTTTTTGTGCAGGCCGTTCCGCCTCCGGATTGAACAATCGGCTTCTTCTATCCTGCCCGTGGGCTTCCCCATTTCTCGGCCAGGTTCATCTCACTCCAACGCCAGAAGGGCGTGAATTATAATCCGTGGCGGTTAGATACAGGCCTTGAACTCATCCATTCGACAGATCGGTCTTTTCTTTCTTGCCACTCTTTTCCTTCTTGCCGTGAGCGCTGCCGGCAGCGCCCAGACGACCCTTCAGCGGCCGCCCATCACCGGCATCTCTCACGTGGCGTTCCACAGCAGCAACCTCGCTGCCGGGAAAGAGTTCTACGCCGGACTTCTTGGTTTGGGTACAGATCCGTTTCGTCCCAATGCCTACCACGTCGGAGTTCAAGCAGTGGAGCTCGAGCAGCTCCTTGCCGGTCATGGACCCAACCTGACCTCGCACGTGGCGTTTGCCACTCCCGACGCGGAGGGAGTACGAAAATATCTAGCGCAACACGGTGTCAGTGTGCCGGACAAGGTGAACAGCAACGGCAACGGCACCCTGTGGTTCGCGATGAAAGATCCGGAGGGAAACTCCATCGAGTTTGTGCAAGAGCGCCCTGAGCTTACCAAGCGTCAACCCGAAGCGCCGGTTTCCAAGGTCATCATCCATGCCGGTTTCGTGGTGCATGATCGCGAAAAACAAGACAGGCTTTACCGCGACCTGCTTGGTTTCCACGTGTACTGGCACGGCGGCATGAAAGACAATCAAACCGACTGGGTTGACATGCAAGTTCCCGATGGGACGCAGTGGCTCGAATATATGCTCGTTCGGCCAGGGCAAGAGCTTTCCCCCGGGATGCTGGGCATTCTGAACCACGTTGCGTTAGGGGTTCCGTCAGTCAGCGATGCCGCAAGACTGCTGCGATCGCGCGGCTGGAAGCCCAGCCAGAACGAAAAAGAGCAGATTGGCAGAGATGGCAAGTGGCAGTTGAACCTTTACGATCCCGACGGAACGCGCGTGGAGCTGATGGAATTTACTCCGGTGCAGACTCCATGCTGTGCTGCCTACACCGGGCCGCATCCGCATTGACTGGCTTAGCCGATTTCTGAGGGGACGATCATGATTAGCCGACGCACCTTCCTGCAATTATCCGCCACCGGCGCTGCCGCGCTGACGTTGAGCAAGTTCTCTCTTGCGGCGGGAAACACTTTTCCGCTCGGCGTGCAACTCTACACCGTGCGCCAAGAGGCCGAGCAGGACCTGGGAGCCGTTCTGGCCCATATCAGCATGATTGGCTATACGGAGGTCGAGACTTATTGGAACGTATATACGCATCCCGCGAAGAAACTGCGTAGCATGATTGTCGACAACGGCTTGAGTGTGCCGAGCGGCCACTTCGATTACGACGGCCTGGAATCGAAGCTCGATTACGCCAAGGAACTGGGTGTGCAGTACATGATTTGCCCGATGCTCCCCAAAGACATGTGGACCTCCAGCGATGGATTTAAGAAAGCGGCCGCGCAGTTCAACATCTGGGGCGAGCAGGTGCACAACTTAGGAATGCAGTTCGGCTTCCATAATCACAATTACGAGTTCCAGAAGTTCGGCAACGTAACCGGCTTCGACATCCTTACCCAGAACACGGACCCGAAGCTGGTCTGCTTAGAGATGGACTGCTACTGGATGACGCAAGCCGGGCAGGATCCGGTCGCGATGATGAAGAAATACGGCAGCCGCATTCAATTGCTGCACCTGAAGGACCGCCAGGCGGGTTTCCCGACGACACAAATGTTGGGCCCGGATGCGGAACACATGACCGAGGTTGGCAGCGGCACCATCAACTGGAAAGCAGTGATTAACACTGCGCAGCAGATCGGAGTGAAGCATTACTTCGTCGAGCGCGACAATGGCAGCACTCCGGCGTTCGAAAGCTTGCGCATCAGCTACGCCTACTTGACCAAGTTGCTCAAGCAAGGCTGAGCGGCCGGCTCATGCTGATGGCTTACCTTCGCGCGCAGCTGAAACCCCGTTTATGCAGCGACACCTCTGCAGCGTGATCCTTTCTACTCTGCTGGCTTGGCCGCTACATTCAGCGGCGGCTGACGCCAAGCCGACTCTGCTCGTCGGCGCCGACCGCCGGGTTTCGCTGAGCCTCAACGGCGAGTGGCACGTCATCGTCGATCCATACAACACCGGATATTACGACTTTCGCATGCAACCGCGAGCCGATGGCTACTTTCGCAACGAGAAAGCCGACGCGAGCGGCAAGCTTGTGGAATATGACTTCTCCCGATCGGCCACGCTCAGGGTCCCCGGAGACTGGAACTCGCAGCGAGACTCCCTGTTCTTCTACGAGGGAACAGTCTGGTACGAGAAAGATTTCCACTATCAGCGCCAGCCGAAGACCCGCAGCTTTCTGCACGTCGGCGCGGCCAACTACGTCTCGCACGCATGGTTGAACGGCAAGAAGGCGTGCGATCACGAAGGAGGATATACGCCGTTCGATTGCGAAGTCACCGACCTGGTACACGACGGCGATAACTTTGTCGTCATCTACGTCAACAACCAGCGCACTCGCGAGGGCGTGCCGACGCTGAATACCGATTGGTGGAATTATGGAGGCCTAACGCGCGACGTTTCCCTGATCGAGACGCCCGAAGCCTTCATCGATGACTACTCATTGCAATTGCAACGCGGCGAGGGATCGACGATCACGGGATGGGTACACCTCGATTCCGCCCCCGCGGGATTGCCGGTGACCGTGAAGGTACCGGAGCTGGGTATCGAGCGGACAGCTTCTGTCGATACCCAAGGACGCGCGGTGTTCTCACTCCCGGCGGCGAATCTGCAGCGATGGTCGCCGGAAAATCCCAAGCTCTACGAGGTGGAATTCAGCGCCGCCACAGATCACTTGCGTGAGGCGATTGGCTTTCGCACCATCGAA
>Ga0306921_10004776_pt1 | contig 13985 bp, 10 predicted proteins | sample sta12Cox44000080_FD_203760 | JGI IMG/M metagenome (GOLD analysis project Ga0306921, IMG submission 203760) | Lab enrichment of tropical soil microbial communities from Luquillo Experimental Forest, Puerto Rico - statoxic.12C.oxic.44.000.080 (v2)... | ecosystem: Environmental > Terrestrial >... | reverse complement strand
GTTCTCGATGGCGATCACGGCCTGGTCCGCGAAGGTCTGGAGCAGCGCGATCTGTGTTTGGGTGAACGGCTGGGGTTCCAGCCGCCCCACGGAAATCGTGCCGATCGGCTCGCCGTTGAGCAACATCGGCACGGCCAGCGTGCTCCGGTTCTGGATGCCGAACGCGATCGACTGATCGTAGTCGGGGTCTTCGAGCACATCCGGTACGTGGACCACCGCACGATCGAGGATCGCCCGGCTGGTAGTGGTCGCCCGGCTCGGGCGAAGGGGAAACAGCTCTCTCATCGCCTGCACCCCTTCGGGCCGGACGTGCTCGTAGGCGGCCAGGTGCACCAACTCGCCGTCGTACCTCCCGACCACGCTGTAGGAGCCACGGCACAGCCGCATGGCTTCGCGGGCGATGGCGTCGAAAACCGGCTGGACGTCGGTGGGCGAGCTCGAGATCACGCGCAGGATCTCGCTGGTGGCGGTTTGCTGTTCGAGCGCCTCGGTGAGGCCGCGGTTGGCATCGGCCAGCTCCCGTGTGCGCGCTTCCACCTTTTGCTCAAGGCTCTCGTAGGACTCCTTGAGGCTGGCCGCCATCTGATTGAAGGACGCCGCCAGGCCTTCGATTTCGTCGCCCGTGCGCAGTCGGATCGGCTCATCGAGCGTGCCGGCGCCGATCCGCGTCGCGCCTTCCTGCAGGACGCGGATCGGCGCGACCATGCGACGGGCGAGGAGCAGGCTGGCCAGGATCGAGAGCAAGAGACCCAGCACGAAGATGACCGCGCTCCGGATGATCGGGGCCCGCAGGGGGGCATAGGCGTCGGCGGCGGGACGTTCCACGAAGACGAACCAGCCGAGAGGAGAGATGGGGGCGTGCGCGGCAAGCACCCGACCGCCGCCCAAACCCTCGGCGACCACCGCAGCGGGCAAGGCATCACCGGTCGCCGGACGCTCCGTCCTCGCCGTCTTCACCTGGGACAGGCCGGAGAGGTCCCGGAATTCCCGCAGCATCCGGCTGTCCGGATGCGCCACGAGCCGATTGTGCGAGTCCACCACGTAGGCATAGCCGCCAGGGCCCACGTCGATCTGCGTCACCAGCTTGATCACGGGCCCGAGGCTCACCTCGGCCGTCGTCACCTCCACCGCGTACTTGCCGACGGGCACGGCAAGGGTGACGAAGGGCTCTGCCTCGTTCTTGAGATAGACGGGGCTCCAGTACGTCTTGCCGCCCTTCGCCTCGAGGAACTTGGGCGACTTGGAGAAGTCCTCCTGGCTGCCCGCGACATCCGGATCGAGACGGGAGACCCGCAGCTGCTCCTTGCCGGCGAGGTCGAGGTGGCGCAGCTCACTGACGGGGGGGACGTTCCGCAGGACGCGCAGGAAATCGAGCTCGCGCTGCTCCGCCATGGCCGCGCCCAGGCCCTGCCGAAACCCGAGTCGCCCCTGCCCAACCTGGCTCGCGTCGGGATCGTCGGATGCCGTTCGGGTCGTCTCGCGCACCTGCTGCTCGATCTCTCTCAGCAGCTGCTCGATGCCGGCGGCGGCGGCCACCGCTTTGGCACGCTCGACTCGAACGATCGAGCGCTGGGTCTCGCGGTAGGAGAAGTAGAGCTCGACCAGGCTCGAGGCCATCAGCACGCCGCCCATCAGCACGAGGAGGACGACGACGTACTTGCGGAAGAGACGCCCGCGCGGACCCGCGGTCTTCATCGCCGGAAGGCGTCGGCTCGAAGCAGGATCTTCCGCGGCACGCTCAGGCCGAAGAGATCCGCGGTCTTGAGGTTCACGGCGAGATCGATCCGCTCCGCGCCCTCGATGGGCAGGTCCTGAGGCTTGGCTCCGCGCAAGATCTTGGCGACCAGCGTCGCCGCCTGCATGCCCTGCGCGTAGTAATCGGGACCGTACGACACGAGGCCGCCGTACCCGATCCAGAGAGCCGTGCCAAACGCCGCGGGAACTTTCAGGGCGAGCGACTGCTCGATGATCCCGACGGTCAGCTCTGGGCTCGATCCTTCGGGGGCCAGGATCGCGTCGCCGCGTCGCACTTCACCCAGCACACGCTTGAGCTCGCTCGCGTCGGAGAGCCCCTTGGGTGCGACCTCCAGCTTCATGCGCTGCCCGGCCTCGAGCGCCTTGACGATCATCGGCTGCGTGCCCACGTCCAGCTGGTAGTAAATGAGCCAGACGCGGCGCACCGCGGGCGCGAGGGTCGTCAGGACTTCCAGCCGCTTCGCCGCCAGCTCGGTCTGAAGGCTCGAGATGCCGGTCACGTTGCCGCCGGGCCGGGCGATGCTGGCGACGATACCGGCACCTACGGGATCCCCGACGAGGGTGAACACGATGGGAATGCTCTCCGTGGCGTCCTTTGCCGCCTGAGTCGCCGCCTCCTGGCTGGTGAAGATCAGGTCGACACGGGCCTTGACGAGGGCTTCCGCCGCCGGCGGTATGGCGTTGAGCTTGCCCTCGGTGAAGCGGATATCGAACGTGACGTCGCGGCCATCCTCGAGACCAAGCTCCTTGAGCCCCGCCTTGAGCCCTTCCACGGTGGGATGGCTTGCTGCCCACGCCGCGTTGAGGACCCCGATCCGGAGCGGGCGCCGAGTTTGCTGCTGTTGCTGTTGTTGCTGATGCTGGGCCTGAGCCGTGAGCGCCCATGCGCAAACCGCCATGGCCGCGGCAGCCCAGAAGAACTGGTGACCGAGCCGACGCCGCGTGCTCGTGCGCTGAGACTCCCCAGCGCGGGCGCTCGGCTCAGTCATTCACGATCCTCTCATCCCTCGACAAGCTGATGGTATGCGCCCTCGGCCACGTGGTCCCACGGCCCCACCAACGCCTGAAACTTCGAGAAGGAGGCGTGCACCTTGCGGGCCATGGGGGTCTTCTCCGACTGCTCTCTCACGACCTCGGCCGCCAGCTTGCGGAGATCCCTCAGTACTGGCCCAGGAAGCTGGATGATCTCGACCTTGCCCTTGAAGTCCATCTTCAGATGCTCGAGTGCAAGCGCGTTCTTCGCGTGGTAATCCGAGAGGCCGTAGACCTGGACGGCCGCGGCAGCATGGTCCAGGATCCTCCTGAGCTCCACCGGCAATCCTTCGTACGCCTTCTTGTTGAAGACGAACTCGGTCATCGTGCCCGCTTCGTGCCATCCCGGGTAGTAGTAATACCGCGCCGTAGTGTGCAGGCCCAGCTTCATGTCGTCATGCGGCCCGATCCATTCCGCGGCGTCGATCACGCCCCGCTCGAGCTCGGCGTAGATATCGGCTCCAGGAGTCAGGACTGCAGTGCCGCCAGCCTTGACATAGACCTTGCCGCCGAGGCCCGTCCCGATGCGCATCTTGAGCCCCTTGAAGTCGGCGATCGTGGTCGTCTTCTTTCTGAACCACCCAGCCATCTGGGGAGCCACGCCCGGTCCGGGACGCGGCACGAGGTTGAACGGCGCGTAGGTCTCCTCCCAGAGCTTGAGCCCGTCGCCCTGCAGGAACCAGGCGCTCATGCCCTCCGTGTTCATGCCGAACGGAACGGTCGAGAACCACTCGACGGCCGGTTCCTCCTCAGGCCCGTGCTGGCGGTACTTCCGGTCGGTCCAGTAGTAGGAATTGGCCATGAACGCATCGATCTTCCCCTGCGAGGCAGCGTCGAAGCACTCGAACGGCTGCATGATCTGCCCGCCCGGGAAGACAGCGATCTGGAAGCGTCCGCCGCTCGCCTCCTCCACGACCTTGGCCATCTGCTGGGCGGCGCGGAGGTGCACATCGAACGCGGCGGAGAATGCCGTGGACATGCGCCACTGGATCTTCGGCTGCGCGATGACGTGAGGGGCGTCGACGATCGCGGCCGTGGCGGCGGCTGCCACCAGGCCACTCGCCGTCGTAATGAATCGACGTCGCTCGCTCATCCTCCCGCCTCCTCACCCCGCCACGAGCTGGTGGTAGGCGCCCTCGGCTACGTGATCCCACGGGCCGACCAGCGCCTGGAATTTCATGAAGGAGGCATGGACCTTCCTCGCCATTGGGGTCTTCTCCGATTCCTCCTTGACGACCTCGACGGCAATCTTCCTAAGCTCGCGCAGCACCGGCGCCGGGAACTGGATGATCTCGACGGTACCCTTGAAGTCCGTCTTGAGACGCTGGAGAGCGACTGCATTCTTCAGGTGGAAGTCGGCAGAGGCATAGGTGTGCACGGCCGCCACAGCGTGGTCGAGTGTGCGCCGCAGGTCGACCGGCAATCCCTCGTAGGCCTTCTTGTTGAAGCCGAACTCCTGCACGGTGCCTGGCTCGTGCCAGCCCGGGTAGTAGTAGTAGCGCGCCGTCTTGTGCAGGCCCAGCTGCATGTCGTCGTGCGGCCCGACCCATTCGGCGGCGTCGATCACGCCGCGCTCGAGCGAAGCGTAGATTTCCTCGCCCGGGGTCAGCACCGTCGTGGCACCGACCCGCGTGTAGACTTTGCCGCCGAGATTCGGAATGCGCATCCGGAGCCCCTTGAAGTCGCCGACCGCGCCGACCTTCTTCCGGAACCACCCGCCCATCTGGGGGGCGTTTGAATATGCAGCGCGCGCGACGAGGTTGAGTGGGGCATACGCTTCCTCCTGGAGCTTGAGACCGTCGCCCTGGTAGTACCAGGCCGCCATGCCTTGGGGGTTCATGCCGAAGGGAATGGTCGCGAACCACTCGATCGCGGGCTCCTTGTCCTTCCACCACTGCGCAGGGCCCATGTAGGCCTGGATCTTGCCCTGAGCGGTTGCCTCGAAACATTCGAACGGCTTCATGATCTGGCCGCCCGGGAAGACCTCGATTCGGAACCGCCCACCGCTCATCTCCTCGACCGCCTTTGCCAGTCCCTGGGCCGAGCCCAGCAGCTGGTCGAGCACTGGAGGATAGGCGGTGGACATGCGCCACTGGACCTTCGGCTGCGCGATCACATTGGGTGCATCGACGATCGCGGCAGCAGCGATCGTCGTCAGCGCGCCGCTTGCCGTCACCAGGAACCGCCGCCGCTCGGTTGTCATCGTGCCTTCCTTACCCCGCCACGAGCTGGTGGTAGGCACCCTCGGCCACGTGGTCCCAGGGACCCACCAGCGCCTGGAACTTCGCGAACGACGCGTGCACTTTGCGGGCCATAGGCGTCTTCTCCGACTCTTCCTTGATGACTTCGGCTGACAGCTTCTTGAGGTCGCGCAACACCGGCGCCGGGAGCTGGAGGATCTCGACCTTGCCTTTGAACTCTGCCTTCAGCCGCTCCAGCGCGATCGCGTTCTTCGCGTGATAATCCGACAGCCCGTAAACGTGAACCGCGGCCGCCGCGTGATCGAGCGTCCTCCGCAGGTCGACGGGGAGCGCTTCGTACGCCTTGCGGTTGAAGGTGAACTCGTTCATGGCGCCGGTATCCTGCCAGCCCGGGTAGTAATAGTGGCGTGCCGTCTGATGAAGGCCGAGCTTCATGTCATCGTACGGTCCGACCCACTCGGCCGCATCGATCACGCCCCGCTCGAGAGCGGAATAGATGTCGGCGGCAGGAGTGAGGACGGTGGTAGCCCCCGCCTTCGCCACGACCTTGCGGCCGAGGTTGGACCCCATGCGCACCTTGAGACCCTTGTAGTCGCCGACCGTGGTCAACTTCTTCTTGAACCAGCCGGCCATCTGAGGGGCAAATGCCGGTCCCTGCCGCGGCACGAGGTTGTAGGCAGCGTACGTCTCTTCCCAAAGCTTGAGCCCGTCGCCCTGGTAGTACCAAGCTGTCATGCCCTCCGGGTTCATGCCAAAGGGAATCGTTCCAAACCACTCGATCGCAGGCTCCTTCGCGAACCAGTAGACCGGAGCGGCCATGAACGCTTCGATGGTGCCTTTCGAAGCCGCATCGAACACATCGAAGGCTTGCACGATCTGGCCACTCGCAAAGACCTCGATCCGGAAGCGCCCGCTGCTCGACTCCTCGACCACCTGAGCCAGCCGCTGGGCGGCACCGTGGAGCTGGTCGAGCGACGGCGGATAGGCGGTGGACAGCCGCCACTGGAACTTTGGCTGCGCAATGATGTTGGGGGCATCGACGATCGTGGCCGCCGCGGCCGCCGCCACCATTCCGCCCGTCTTGACGATGAACCTGCGGCGCTCGCTCGCCATGGGCTTCCCTCACCCCACCACGAGCTGCCGATAGGCACCCTCGGCCACGTTATCCCAGGAGCCGACGACCCCCTGGAACCGCGTGAAGGACGCGTGCACCTTCTTGGCCATGGGCGTCTTCTCGGATTGCTCGCGGATGACTTCTACCGAGAGCTTCTTGAGCTCGCGGAGCACGGGCACGGGAAGCTGGACCACCTCGACCTTGCCCTTGAAGTCCGTCTTGAGACGCTCCAACGCGGCGCCGTTCTTGGCTTGATAGGCGGCAAACCCGGAAAGCTGAGCGGAGCCGGCAGCTTGGTCGAGGATCCGACGGAAGTCGACGGGCAGCGCTTCGTAGGCCTTCTTGTTGAAGGTGAACTCGCTCATGGTGCCCGGCTCGTGCCACCCGGGGTAGTAGTAGTAACGCGCACTATTGTGAAGGCCCAGCTGCATGTCGTCGTGCGGCCCGACTCACTCGGCCGCATCGATCACGCCCCGCTCGAGGTTGGAGAAGATCCCGGAGGCGGGAATGAGAACCGGCGCACCGCCCGCCTTGCCGATGACCTTGTTGCCGAGGCCCGCGCCGATGCGCATCTTGAGGCCCTTGTAGTCGGAGATGGCGTTGATCTTCTTCCGGAACCATCCGGCCATCTGGGGTGAGAAGGCTGGGCCCTGGCGCGGCACGAGGTTGAAGGGCGCGTAGGTCTCTTCCCAGAGCTTGAGGCCATCGCCCTCGTGATACCAGGCCATCATCCCCTCGGGATTCATGCCGAACGGGACTGTCTGGAACCATTCGATGGCCGGCTCCTTCGACGCCCAGTAGGACGGCGCCGCCATGAAGGCCTCGATCGTGCCCTGCGAGGTGGCGGGAAAGCAGTCGAAGGCCGGCATGATCTGTCCGTCCCCGAACGTTTCGATCTTGAACCGGCCACCCGTGGCTTCTTCGACCAGCTTCGCGAGCCGCTGCGCCGACCCCTGCATCACGTCGAGGCTCGTGGGCCAGGTGGTGGACATGCGCCACTGGAACCTCGGCTGCGCGATGACGTTCGGAGCGTCGACCACTGCGGCCGCCGTCATCGCCGCCAGCGTGCCACTCGCTGTGACCAGGAACCTGCGCCGCTCGGTCGTCACATGGGCCTCCTCATTGAGACGTTGGGAGCGTCGACGCTCGGTGTTGCGGAAGCCGCCGCCCCGTGATTGCGATGAACCTGCCGGGTTCAGTCATGCCGTCTATTCACCCCGCCATGAGCTGGTGATAGACGCCCTCGGCCACGTGGTCTCAGGGGCCGACCAGCGTCTGGAACTTCGTGTAGGACGCGCGGCGCCGATGGTAGTCGCGGTGGCCGCCGCCACCGTGGCCGCCTGGGTGATGAACCGTCGGCGGCCGAGGCTCAACCGTCCTCCGATTTCACCAGGGCGAGGCTCGAGGTCCCCGCGCGACGCCGATGTTCGAGCAAAGGTGTGCTTACTGTCTCGTGAACAGACCCGGGGCGGAGCAGGAGCGGAACACTCCGTCGACTCAACTGCGACGGCCGGTACGCGGTTGCTCCATCGCGATCACGGTACCTCGTCGTCAGGGCGGGCGATCATTGTCGACGCCCCCCGTCGGCCTCTCCGGTTCGGTCGCGCGAGTATAGGCGGCACGCCTTCCCCGGTCAACCGGGATCGCGAGACCCAACCGGCGGCCCTCTACCGCGGCGCGCGTCACTCCCGCCCAAGCCTGGACTCGCGCCTGACGCGCGGACTATACTCGCCCGGAAGTCGAGACGAGGAGGAGCGTGTCATGAAACCCACGCCGAAACAGCCAGCCGCGAGATACAGCGACGGGCATCCCCTGGACGAGGTTCACTACCTCGAGTCCAAGATCACCTCAAGGGCGACCGCTTCACCTCCGTCGACAGCTTCACCGATTTCGCCAAAGTCGTGCGGCGCGCCGCGGACGACGTGGACATCGGCTTCTCGCGCAAGGGTTTCAAGGACGCCCTCCCCAAGATCCGTGAGGTCCTCTTCTTGGACACCGCGGACTTCCGGCTCTACAACAACGCCTTCATCCTGCGCCGACGGCTCTCCTACGAGCACGGCTTTGCCGCGGGGGCGCCGGAATTCGTCTTCAAGTTCCGCCATCCGGATCTGCAGAAGTGCGCAGAGATCGACGTGCGGCCAAAGGTTCGAGGCGACTACGAGATCAAGTTCAAGGCGGAGGCGCTCCCCCTGAAGGATCAGCTCGGAGGGATGCGGCTCCTCTACTCCCACAATGTGGAGTTCGCTCTGAGCCGAGATCGCAATACCGAGAGCACGTCCATGGCGAACCTGATGCGCATTTTCCCGCCGCTCATGTCCCTGCGTGGCTCCCGGCGACAGACCGTCGAGCTCGTGAACCACACCGCCGTCGAGGAGGTCCTCCTGGACATCGGCCGGCTGAACTTTGGCAAGGGAATCAAGGCCAAGGCCAACGTGGCGGTCTGGCGCACGCGGGGTGACGAGAAGCCCCTGGTGGGCGAATTCGCCTTCCAGTGCAAGTTCAGCGCGATGACGAGCGGCATGCTGTGGCTATGAAGCGGTGCGAGCGGTTCTTCCTCGCCCTCCAGGACGCCGCGAAGGACTGGCTCGCTCTCGGGACGACGAAGACCGGTGCCGTCTATCGCCTCAAGGGCAACCCGCCGCAGGCGCACGAGTGAGCCGGTAACACTCCTGGGCGCGTCCACGGAACCTTCTGGGTCGGGTTGGGCATGAACATCCTGCCGAGCGCGCTCAAAGGCAACTGGCTCGGGGTTCACTTCGCGGTGAACATCTTCATCGCCACCACCCTGCTGTGGGTCCTCCTCCGCGTGGCGGCAAGCCTCAATCCGATCTGGGCCATCAGCTCGATGATCGCCGCCAGCGACCCGAATGTGCACGAAGCGGCCCGGACCTTCCGGGGCCGCATCATCAACGCCGGCCTCGGGTGCGTCACGGGGCTTTTCTTCCTGATCATCGGCCGTGGCCACGAATGGGCCCTTCCGCTGGGCCTGTCCGTGACGGTCCTCCTGTCCACCTACGTGGTGCGGGTGCAGGTCATGTGGCGCCAGGCGCCGATCACGGCCGCCCTGGTCATCGCCGCCGTCCTGACCCATCACTCCGAGCTCGGCGCCATCGAGGTGGGCCTGCGCAGAGTCGCCGAGGTCATGCTGGGCTGCGTGGTGGGCTTGGCCGTCAGCTGGCTCATGTCCAAGGTCTGGCCTCTGCCCGCCCCCGTCCCGCCGTCGTAGTAGCCAGGATCCCGACCGGTAGCGAAAATTTCCGCGCCGGCTGAGCGAGCTGGCGAAGAGCATGTGGCGAAAGGTGAAGGTGCCAAAATACCGGAAGGGTGGGCGTGGAGGGAGCCAGGAACGGAGTGATGCGATCGTGCGAGCCTGCAGGTTGGTTTCGCGGCGTCGCCTCCTGACGGCTGTGGCTGCGGCCGCCGTCTCTGTTGCGGCGGGGCGCAGCGGCGCAATCGGGCAAGACAAACCCAACGGCGGCTCGAGTCGTGGCGTGACGAGTCCGCACTTCGATCCCGGTGGGCCGGACGCGATCCGGTATGGCCAGGGCGAGGCCTATCCAGTGCCGGGCGCCATCACCGCACGAGCTCAAGGTAACCCCTGGGAGCCCCGCTATCGCGTGGGCGCGTTCAGCCACCTCGATCAGCTCTACCCGACACGCACGGTGGCCCGCGCCGCCGTGCCCTGGGCATTCAAGTACGCCAACGCTGCCTTGCCGTATCAGTGGCGTGGACAGTCATCATCGCTGGACGACTATCTCGCGCGCAATCCGGTCAGCGGGCTACTGATTGCGCGGGACAACGTGATCCTGGTCGAGCGTTATCAGTACGCTAGGACAGACCGCGACCGGCTCCTGTCCCAGTCGATGGTGAAGTCCATCACTGGCGTGCTGGTGGGACTCGCCATCGCGGACGGCTCGATACGATCGGTGGACGACACGGTGGAGGCGTATGTGCCGGGCTTCAAGGGGAGCGAGTATGGGAGGACGCCGCTCCGCGACCTGCTGCACATGGCCTCCGGTGTCGATTTTGGCGAGGCGCGCGATGGCGGGCGCGACCTGAACCGGTTGTGGAACGACCTGGTGCTTGGCAATGGAGTGGTCAACAAAGGGTCAATCGCCAGCATGATCCAGTTCAACCACCGCCTCGTGCCACCCGGCACGCGGTTTCACTACGCAAGCATCGAGCCCGACGTGCTGGGACAGGTGCTCCGTCGTGTGCTCGGCCGGCCGCTTTCCCAGTACCTCGCGGAGAGGGTCTGGAGGCCGATTGGCGCGGAAGCGGACGCGACGTGGCTGCTGGACGCCGAGGGCTGCGAACTGCCCCACTTCGGCTTCAGCGCCGTGCTCCGGGACTGGGCGCGGCTGGGCCGCCTCTTGGCGCATGACGGCGCCTGGGAAGGCAAGCAGGTCGTTCCCGCGTCCTGGATGCGGGACGCAACCACGCTTCGCCCCGCCGACGCGTACCTGGCGCCGGGGAGGGCCACGCCACACTTGGGCTACGGCTACTTGTTGTGGCTGCTGCCCGGTGAGCGTCGTCAGTTTGCCCTTCTGGGCGACAGTGGCCAGCGTATCTGCATCGACCCCTCATCAAAGCTCGTGATGGTACACACCGCGCTCGAAGAGGGGGACGAGGTCTGGAGCCTGTGGTCGGCGGCGGTGCGGGAGTTTGCCTAGCGAGCGCTCCGCCACCGAGCGAAGGCAGCCCCGACTAGACGGAAAGAGGCGGCTAGTCGTCCACGGGGGCGCTCGGACCGGCTCCACGGACCACGAAGCTCACCGTATCGACGATCCGCCCGTCCTGCGCGACGAGGCTCAATCGATGGCGACCGGACGCGGCCGGCCAGAGCAGCAGCTCCGTCGCCTCGCCGATCACTGCGCCGTCGAGGAGCCAGCGCTGCCCCGCCACCGCCTCCCGCGCTTCGAAGGGCACGCGCTGTCGCCCCGCGGGAATGTCTGGATCGAGGGCGAGGATGGTCCCCGCCGCCGGCGTGACGATCCGCGCGAGCGCGCCGGTCGCTGATCCCGCGGCACCATCGGCGGCCGTGGGCTCGGTGCCGCGTTGGAACCACTCGCGTCGGGGCGCCTCCACGCGACCGGCGAAGGCGACCTGGTGGCCGACGAGGCCAGCGGGCGGCGCGGGCGGCTCACTCGGCACGCCCTCGTGGAGGCGCATCATCACGTCGAGCCACACCGGCGCGGCGCCCGTCACGCCGCTCACGTTCCGCATCGGCTCGCCGGTGACGTTCCCGACCCACACACCCACCGTGTAACGGCGCGAGTAGCCCACGGCCCAGTTGTCGCGCATCTCCTTGCTCGTCCCCGTCTTGACGGCGGACCAGAAGCGCGTGGCGAGCGGGTTCTCGAGCCCGAAGGTGACGCTCCGACTCTCGCGGTCGGAGAGAATGCCAGAAACCTGGAAAGCGGCGAGCGTCGAGTACACGCGCCGGCTCCCTTTGAGGGGCTCGCCAGGCGTCAGCCGGAGCGGGCTCCAGATGCCGCCCGTGGCCAGCGCGCGATAGGCGCCGACCATCTCCCAGAGGCTCACGTCCGCCGAGCCGAGCGCGAGCGACGGCCCATAGAAGTCGCCCGCCTCCACGAGCCCCGCGAAGCCCAGACGTCGGAGCTGCTGGACCATGGCCTCCGCGCCCACCAGCCCGAGCGTGCGCACCGCGGGCACGTTGAGCGAGCCGGCCAGCGCCGTGCGCGCGCTCACCAGTCCGCGGAACTGCTCGTCGTAATTGTGGGGGCGATAGAGACCGGTGGGCGTGGCGACCTCGAGGGGCGCATCCTCGAGGAGCGAGGCGGGAGTGAGGAGGCGCTGGTCGAAGGCAAGGGCGTAGAGGAACGGCTTGAGCGCCGAGCCCGCCTGTCGCCGAGCCTGCACGGCGTCCACGTGGCGAGCCGCAGAGAGATCACCGCTGCCCCCCACGTAGGCGAGCACCTCGCCCGTCGCGTTGTCCACCACGAGCACCGCCCCGTCCTGTACCCGCTGATCGCGCACGGCGAGGAGCTGGCGGGTCAGCGTGTCGACGACGAAGCGCTGGAGACGGCCGTCGAGGGTGGAGGCGAGGCGGACCGCGGAGGCGCCCGCATCGCGCGCCTTGAGGATCCGCGCCGCCGCGTGAGGCGCCAGCGCTACCTCTAACCCTGGCCGGGCGGGAATCGACGCGAGCCGCGCGGCAGCCAGCTCGAGCTCGGCGCGATCCACGGAGCCGAGCTTCTCCGCGCGCTCGACGACCTTGGCCGGCGTGGCGTTGGGCGCCCGGAGGAGGGCAGCCAGCACGAGGGACTCGGGCGTGGAGAGCCCATGCGGCGCCTTGCCGAAGAGTACGTGGGAGGCGGCGCCGACGCCCTGCAGCTCGCCCGCGAAGGTGACGAGGTTGAGATAGGCCTCGAGGATCTGGGGCTTGCTCCAGCGGGACTCGATGGCCCAGGCCACCCGCATCTGCCTCGTCTTCTGCGGCAGCGAGCGCGGACCGCCGCGGCGGCGTAGCGCCGGGTCCAGCGTCGAGGCGACCTGCATGGTGATGGTACTGGCGCCGCGCGCACCGTGACCGGAAACTCGCTGGAGCACCGCCGCCACGACGGCCCGCGCATCAACGCCGCTATGAGCCACGAAGCGCCGGTCCTCGGAGGCCAGCACCGCATCTCGGAGCGCGGGGGAGATGTCGGCGAGGGCGACCCAATCGAGCCGCCGCCGTCTCGGGTCCACGCGCCGTTCCTGGATGACCACGCCGTCGCGATCGAGCAGGAAGAGCTCCGACGGCTTCCACTGCTCGCGCACTCGCTCGAAGGCCGGCAGCTCCGGCAGGCGAGCGTCGAGGCCCAGCCAGAGCGCCGTGACCATGAGGCCCAGCGCGAGAGCAGCCACGCCGGCGAGCCAACGCCTCACGGCCTGACCTCGATCGGCTGATTGGGCAGTTCGCCGAAGGCCTCGGGCGCGTAGAGCGCTTCCACGCGTGTCGGGGGCAGCTCGAAGCGGCCCGCCTGGTTGAGCCTGATCGTGTACTCGTACACCCACTTGCCCTTGCGGACATAGGGGTAGTACGCACGCACGCCGTCGAAGGCACGTTCCTCGAAGGCGAGGCAGGGACAGGCCGATCGCTCCTCGCCGGCTAGCGCGATGCGCGACTGGCCGCTCAGGCCCGAGCCGAGGTGTGAGGCGCCCGCGGGGATGGGGTCGTTGACGACGACCCAGGTCATGTCACTCTGGGCCTCGAGCTCGAGCCGCACGCGCACGATGTCGCCACGACTCCAGACGCCGGGCTGCTTCCGCTCCACGGCGGTGAGGCTCCTCGTGATCGCGTAGCCCGTGGACAGGGCCTTCGTGAGCGGGATGGCGGCGCGCGCCTCGAGGGTGACCCAGGGCTTGCCGGTACCCGCGTGATCCACTACCACGTCCTCGCGCCTCGGCGGCCATGGCAGGGCCAGCGCCGCACCCTTTGGTGTCCTCGCCCAGTCCAGAGAGCGCGACGTCGACCCGAGGGCCGCGGTGGTCGTGCCGGTGACGCGCGTCTTCTCGTAGGTGGCAGAGAAGCGCTCCGTCGCCAGCACTCCCCAGGCATTGGCCACCGTGAGATTCCACGCGCCACGGCGCTGGCGGCCGAGCGTGCCCGTCATGAGACGCGGCACGTCCTGCGTCCACTGCCCCGTGCGCACGAGGTGGAGCATGAGGCGGACCGCGTTGACGTCGGGCGAGACCATGAGCCACCAGAGCGCGTCGTTGCCTTCGGTGGAGAACTTCAGCACCGTCCCCTGCGTGGTGAGTCGCGCCCGCACGATCTGCTCTGCCTCGGCGAGCCGCCGGTCGCGATCAGGGATGGCCGGCACGCGCGAGAGCAGGCTCCACCAGTCGAGGACGGCCGAGGTCGGCCAAAGATTCGG
>Ga0306921_10004771_pt1 | contig 13988 bp, 6 predicted proteins | sample sta12Cox44000080_FD_203760 | JGI IMG/M metagenome (GOLD analysis project Ga0306921, IMG submission 203760) | Lab enrichment of tropical soil microbial communities from Luquillo Experimental Forest, Puerto Rico - statoxic.12C.oxic.44.000.080 (v2)... | ecosystem: Environmental > Terrestrial > Soil... | reverse complement strand
AAGCGCATCTGCGGCCCCTTGGCCAACAGCTTGTTTCACCACCCACCCAGACGCAGCTCCCCACCGCCCGCCAAAATCGAAACCGCCTACTACAAGGCCGATGCCGCCATTCAAAAACTGGCGGATCTGGTGGCTGCTTGAGGAAATCTGAGAGACCAATTCTCAAATCCGCCCGGCTAGAAACTAACCGCCGCTGGTCCAGGGGTCCAGGTGACCTCGAGCTGAAAAGTGTTGATGGCCAAGACTGCCAATGGGTCCATTATGGGAACAGTTGCCTCACGGTGCAATCTAGTGGCGCGCTAGTTACACAGTTTACAAACTTGATGGATTAGGCCCGGGCTGATGTAGGTACGGCTAGGGCAATTGAAGTCCGCAGAAGTACAGCCAGCTAGAAGGCCCCGGAGAATGCGGTAGCTATTCTGTCGCATTGTAAAGAGCACGGACCGGTGAGGCGGTCACGCGGGAGGACTACGCGATCCGGGTTAGAGCTGACCCCGATAAGGTATCGGGATGGGGACGATCCTGTCGAACACTCTACTTGGGTGGACCGAGTGGGGCCTGGGTGAAATCGAAACAGTCCGACATATCATCGGCCGAGCCGTCGCGTTGGTTGATTGATGGCACGCCGAAATTGGCTTCGCAAAACTTTACGATGCTAACAAAGGAGTGCAGGGTCTTTGAAATATAGCCGCCTCTTGTATAAGGGCTAAGCACCAGGCACGGAACACGCGAACCGTAGCGGAACTGGGTCCCGTCGGTCCACTGCTCGATGTTGGCTGGCGTCACGTGGTCATACCAGCCGCCCCAGTCATCCCAGGTAATGAAAATCGCCGTCTTGTTCCATAGCCCTCCCTTGACAAGGGCATTCACTTGGTCAACCGTCCACCGCATGCCGTATGCCACGTTGTCAATGGGATGCTCGCTCTGGAGTTGTGGAGGAAAAACCCAGGATACAGACGGCAGGTTCCCGGCCGCGGCATCCGTGGCGAACTGCTGCGACGTTACGTTCCATGGGCTGTTCTTGAGCTGGGTGATGTAAGGAAAAGCAAAGCCGCCATAATTACGCCACGTGAGTCCCGCCGCCTGAAGGTTGGCTGGCAGCGACGGCAGGTTAAAAGAGGGGGTGGAGCCAGAACTGGGGTTGTCAATTACCGGTGACGCGGCGGCGATTAGCATCAGATGATTGGGGGTGGAATCACTGGCGACGTCAGTGAAAAAATTGTCGCAGAGCGTGAACTGCTGGGCATACGCCCAGTATGATGCGATGTCGGTCTGGTAATACTGCTGGCGCACAGCCTTGGTAGCACGGGCGAGCCAAGCGGCGTGATTGTTGGAAAACGAGCCTGCCGGCGGGTCGGGAGCATGAGCCAAGCTTGAGTCTCCGTTGGCACCAGGAAAAGTCCCAAAGTAGCAGTCAAAAGTGTGGTTTTCCTTGAGAATAATCACGACGTGCTCAAAGGAACCCTTGGCAATAGGGACAGCTGGGATCCCCGGTGAGGGAACCGGTTTGGGAGGTTTGGGCTTCGGGTGTTTCACAGGCTTGTGCTTTGCCGGAGTAAGACGCGCTCGCTTCCCCGAACCAGGACCCTTTTTCGCACTCATGCCTAGGATCCTCCAAAAGTATTGGAGTAACCGACTATGCGGTTCCGAGGAGGCAATGTCAAGGGTTATGCGGCTAGCATCCCGCGAGAAGTCATCTTCTTCAAGTTCCTTGCCTTCATAAGGCGAGATATGTCAGGCATCAGCTGGTGAACTGCGAAGGCGCAACACCGCTCGCTTCGTCGCCCTCCCTCCCACTCCATCGCAAGCACTAGGCTCGCAGATTTCATTGGCCCGAAGTCAGCCACCTATCGTGAACTTAGCATTTTCGATCGCTTCCGGCTCGCTCGGTAAGCACACGTGCCATTCGTCGGAACAACAACACCGCCCAGTGAGCTGCACAACAACTGCCATTGAAGGCGACTGAGGTTGAGGTAATGCGATCAGGAAAGCAACGTCTTAATCGCCGCTGAATTTCATTCGATGTTTACTTGCGTGTAACCTGCAATTCAGACGATTTAATTACTCTCTTGGGCTGGTTGCCCCCAGGTTTCGGGACTTTCAACTTAACCCACTTCCTCCGAGTCCGCTGGGCCAACCCGAGCGAGCTGTTTCCTGTGTTCCGCGAACTTCAGTCGCTTCGCGCTACTGCGCGAGAGCTCGGCCCGCGGCGGCCAGTTCTCAGGTGTTAGACAACAAAGCATCTTCTGCAAAAGGAGACTATATGACGAGCTGGAAACATCGGGCATCTGGGCACCTCATATATGTGGTTGCATTCTGCCTGGCTTTCGCCGCATCTGCATCTACACTGCGGGCGCAAGCTTTCCCCCGGTACGACCACGTCTTTCTTCTTATTATGGAGAACGAGGATTATGGTCAGGTTGTCGGCAACAAATACGCGCCCATTCTAAATGCATTGGCCGGGGATTACGGAGTTGCTACGAACTACACCGGCGTCGCCGACCCCAGCGAGCCCAACTACGTCGCCATGCTCGGTGGCGACTTCTTCGGTATCAGCAGTGACGATCCGTACTGGTTCCCAGGACACACCATCCATGCCGCCAACCTGATGTCCCAACTCGAGGAGGCAGGTAAGACCTGGAAAGGCTACTTCCAGAGCATGCCCTACCCCGGCTATCGCGGCTACTGCTATCCAGACAAATGCAATGGCATCCCGGACGCCGATACGCAGTACGTCTCCAAGCACAATGGCATCGTGAACTTTGCGAACCAACAAAATGCCACCCACTTTGCGAAGATGGTCCCGTTCGAACAGCTAGCAGATGACCTCACGACGGGAGAGGTTCCCGACTTCAGCTACATTGTCCCTAACGAGTGCAACGACATCCACGGTGCCCCGCCTTGGTGCGTGGACTCGAACAACCCGGGGACGGTACAGCAGAACTGGCTTATCGCACAGGGAGACAAATTCGTCGGCGAGATCGTGAACCAGATCACCTCGTCTTCGATGTGGGAGAGCGGCAACAACGCCATCATCGTTACTTTCGACGAGGGTGACACGCCGGCGAGCCTGGTCCTAACCATCGTGATCACGAATCATGGCCCGCGCGGCGTCAAGGACCGGACGACCTACAATCACTACTCCCTGCTGGCTTCCCTTCAGCAGACTTTTGGCCTTGACTGTCTCCTCCACAGTTGCAACAGCACGCCGATGGCAAATCTGTTCGCCATCACCGGGTCACGGGGAATCCCTAAACTGCCGCCACCCTATGTAATTGCCCCGACCTCCGACCAGATCTCGAGGCAAGGGAAAGGGGTCGAAGCCGCCAAGGTATCCCTGACGGACACGCGATGGCAGCGAGTGCCGAGCCATGACTTCGGCGTGCAGGACAACGTCCTCGCCGGTGTCTCCGCAGCCTCGATGACAGACGCCTGGGCGGTGGGCACCTACTACACGTCTTCGACGAGCCCGTTGAGGACGCTCGGCCATCACTTCAACGGGACGAACTGGACTGCCTACCCCTTGCCCAACGTTGGTGTGCAGGAGAATGCTCTTCTCGGCGTTTCCATGCCCTCGCGCGAAAAGGCCTGGGCAGTGGGTTATTACGTCGACGGCAATTTCAAGCAGAAGACGCTAATCGAGCACTTCGACGGTGACACTTGGTCGGTGGTTCCGAGCCAAAGCCCTGGAAAGGAGCAAAACATTCTCTATGGCGTCTCAGCAATCTCCGACACCGATGTCTGGGCCGTTGGAGGCAAGCAGGACTCGGCCGGCCTTTGGCATACGCTCACCGAACACTGGGACGGGATCCGATGGTCGGTCGTCCACGCGGTCGACCGGGGGGTCAACGGCAACCAGTTCTATGCTGTTAAGGCCAACGCTTCGAACGACGTGTACGCGGTCGGTCAGCAGGCCGGCGCCGGCTTTCCCGGCAAGGCGCTCGTCGAGCACTGGGATGGAATGGCCTGGAGTGTCGTCCGAACCCCTGCCGACGCCGCCACAGCTCTGCCCCTCGGGGTCGAGGCGACGGACTCCTTGCCCACTTCGCTCACCCTAGTGGGCCAGCAGGAGACCGACGCTTCGCCATACACGACTTACGTCGCGGCGGGCCGAGCGACGGCGTTGTCGATTCAAAGCACGCCAAACTTCGGTACCAGCGAGAACGATCTCTTTGGCGCAGCGACCGCGGCCGATGGCTCAACCTGGGCGGTTGGCTGGTACATCTATGACTCTACGACGGACAACCACAACCCCCTCGCGCTGCGGGGCAAGAACCGCGTGTGGTCCCTCGTCCCAACCGCGAAGCTCACGCCTGGAACAGACAGCGGTTTCGCGGCCATCACTGCCATCCCCGGCGGCGGCCTGTGGGCTGTCGGCGTGACGGGGAACTCACAAGGGAACTATGGAACACTGATCGAGTATCACCCCTGAGAGATTTCTCACTTGTGGTAGTAGAGGCAGAGGCCCAGGGCGTCGCTCCGGGCCTCTTCCTCTGGGCGCGGCTTGACCGGAGCCAGGGAAAGCGGGGCGGCTTACTAGGGCCTCCACTCGTGTCCGCGGTACGGTCACTGCCGGCAGCGAATTGTATCGAAACGGCGGGAATATCACCTCGGTCAATGAATCGGGCTTGGCAAGCTAAGGCCGTTCTGCTCACCGGCGCTTCTTGTGCCCGGGTAAGAGCATGGGATGGCCAATGCACAAACTGTCGTGGGTCTGGCAGAACACGCTCGCTTCGCAAGCATCTCGGCCTCGACGCGGAGCCAGCCTCGGACCCTGAGGTCTGACGGGAACTAGATACGTTCAATCGTTCGTCTGCCCCCGTCGGCGATCAGTCTGAATGATTGGTTCCGAATGGGATGAGTACGTTAAATCAACGACATCGCACGCCGAGTCAAGGTGAGCCGTTGACCTGCAAGAAAAAAGCGAATATGTCTGGCTTCTACAGGTTTAGTGTTCAACCTGGAGAATCACACCTCCTATGTTGCACATATTCCGCTCCGGATCCGCGCGCGAACGCCTCACCCGCGTGTGCCAGTTTGTCAGCCATCTGCCGAAGACAACTGAAGTGGTGATCGTTGCCAACACTCGTGCCGCCGCCGATGACCTGGTTCGAGGAATCGCGGCCGGATCTTCCGCCACCCTGGGTCTACATCGATTCAGCTTCCTGCAATTGGCGGTTCAAGTGGCACGAAATGAATTGGCGAAGCGCGGCCTCGCTCCACTAACGGCGACCGGGGCTGACGCGATCGCATTGCGTTCGGTCTTCGAGCTACGCAGCAGAAACGGCCTCGAGTACTTTAAACCCGTCGCCGACAAACCTGGTTTCGCCGTTGCCGTGGGCAACACGATTCGAGAGCTGCGTGCGTCGGGGATTGAGCCGGGAGGGCTTGAAGTACTCGGCCCGCGGGGGAGAGACCTTGGCGAGCTGATGACGGAATATCTGGCGCGGTTGGCTGCTGCAGGACTGGCAGACGCTGTGGACCTCTTCACCATTGCGGCAGAACACGTCGAAACAAACGGCATGGGATTGTTTTCGGCTGCGTTGGTTCTGGTTGACGTGGCGATCGGCTCAAAGGCCGAGGGGAGATTCTGCGCTGCGCTTGCCTCCAAGTCCAAGGACTTCTTGGCGACGGTCATCGAAGGAGACACTGGCACAATTGCCGCCCTGGAGCCGATCGGTGGCAAGTGGTCCACAGCGCTACAGCGTGACACTACGTCTTTAGAGAGGCTCCAGAACTATTTGTTCGGAAATACTCCGAGGTCCTCTTATGCGGAAGACGGAACGGTTCACTTTTTCTCGGCTCCCGGCGAAGGCCGGGAATGCGTTGAGCTAACCCGGCGCATTCAGCAACAGGCTAACGAGGGCACAAGATTTGATGAAATCGCAATCGCGTTACGTTCCCCGCGAAGCTACGCAGCCTTGCTGGAGTCCGCCCTTGATCGAGCCGGTATTCCTGCATACTTTGCTCGAGGCACCAAGAGGCCCGACGCTTCCGGCCGTTCATTGCTGGCTCTGCTGCTCTGCGCAGAAGAAAGGTTGAGTGCGAAGCGTTTTGCCGAATACCTGTCGCTCGGGCAGGTACCGCAGCTGGACGCGACCGGTCCTGCGCCGGCGGCGCGAGAGATTTGGGCTCCGGCCAACGACGATGTCATCACCGCCGGGAGTGTAACCGAACCACCCCTTCAGGAGCCCGATCCGGTGCTGCCAAGCACCGTCGATGATGCGAATCCGGTTGTTGCCGGAATGCTGCGTGCGCCCTGGAGATGGGAAGAGCTGATCGTAGAAGCCGCTGTGGTGGGAGGGCAGGAACGATGGCAACGCCGACTGAAGGGGTTGGCGGCTGAGATTCAAACCAAGATCCAGGGCATTGAGCTTGAGGATCCTGGCTCACCACAGATCTTACTACTGCAGCGAGAACTCGCCAATCTCGAGCACCTGCGCCGATTTGCATTGCCCTTGTTAACCGACCTTTCGAACTTGCCCGGCTATGGCACCTGGGGTGAATGGATCGACGCTCTAAGTCGTTTGGCAAGCAAAGCGCTTCGCCGCCCACAGCACGTGCTGGCGGTCTTGGCCGAGCTGCAGCCCATCGCCAGCATTGGACCGGTCGGAGTCAAGGAGGTACGTCAGGCACTTTCCGTGCGCCTCGGCGAACTCAGCGTGGAGCCACCACGCAGCCGATACGGTCGGGTATTCGTGGGTACTCCAGAGCAATTGCGTGGGCGGTCATTTGCCGTGGTATTCGTCCCGGGCCTGGCGGAGCGCATTTTTCCCCAGAAACTGCACGAGGATCCACTGCTCTTAGACGACAACCGGCGCGAGTTGAGCGGTGCTGATCCAACACTGGCGACGTTGCGAGATCGTGCCGCGGAAGAACGGCTGCGACTGCGAATCGCTGCGGGAGTAGCTGAACGAAGCGTCTTTTTCTCTTACCCCAGGGTGGAGGTTGCGCTGACCCGTCCGCGCGTGCCCTCCTTCTATGCACTTGATGTGCGTCGTACAACGCTAGGCAGGCTGCCGAACGTAGACGAATTTGAGCGGGAGGCTGCACGCAATTCAGGTGCGGAACTTGCATGGCTCGCCCCCGACGACCCGGGAATGGCGATTGATGATGTTGAGCATGATCTCGCCGTCATCAGGCCCCTACTGCAGGCCGATCCAAGTTCGGTTCGAGGAGGCGCGCGCTATTTGATGGAACTCAGTCCCGAACTGGGCCGCTCACTGCGGGCGCGATGGCAGCGTTGGCACAAGAAGTGGAGCCCGGCGGACGGTATTTGCGGGGCTTCGGAAGTCACCGCACAACAATTGTCGGCGTACCGGCTAACGGTGCGTGCCTATTCGCCAACATCGCTGCAGACTTATGCGGCGTGTCCGTACAAGTTTCTACTTGGCGCGATTCACCGCCTGGCGGTGCGGGAGGAAAGTGCGCCGCTTCAGACGCTGGATCCGCTGATTCGTGGCAATCTATACCACTCCGTCCTGGCCCGGTTCTTTCGCCAGGCACTTGCTGACGGGCTCTTACCCTTCCGCGCTGCTTATCTCCCCAAGGTCTATTCGATGGCCGATCTTATTTTGACGACCACGGCCGCCGAATTTCATGAACAATTCGCGCCGGCAATTGAGCGTGTTTGGGAAGACGAGATCGAATCGCTGCGCGCCGACTTACGCGGACTGGTGAACCGGATGACCGAGCATCCGGATGAGTACCTGCCCGAATTCATCGAGTACAGCTTTGGTCTTCCCATCCAACTGGATCGAGATCCTTCCAGCCGGGGCGACTTCGCCATCTTAAGCGAAGGATTTCAACTCCACGGTGTCGCCGACTTGGTCGAAAGAAATGCCGCCGGTGATCGCCGCATCACGGATTACAAGACGGGCAAGAACCGCAATGAAGCAGGAAGTATCGTGGGACACGGCGAGGTACTGCAGCCTGTTTTGTACTCCCTTGCGCTCGAACACCTGCTCGGATCACCGGTAAAGGAAGCACGTCTCTCGTATTGCACCGCGGCTGGAGGTTATTCGGAACTCCGGGTAACCATGAACGAAGCTGCGCGCAACGATGCTTTAAGAGTGCTGCGGACCATCGACCAAGCCATCGAGCAGGGATTCTTACCTGCAGCTCCCAGAGCGGAGGCCTGCAAATGGTGCGATTTTGTATTGGTATGCGGGCCGCACGAAGAGATGCGCGTCAGCCGCAAGAACCAGGCACCGCTGGCAGAGCTCATAAGTCTGAGGGAGATGGCATGAGGGAACTTGCCGACCAACAAGCACGGCACCAGATTCGCAATGAACTCGATAAAACTCTGGTCGTCGAGGCTGCTGCCGGAACCGGCAAGACGACCGAACTTGTCAACCGGATCGTCAGCGTTCTGGCCTCAGGCCGCACGACCGTGGACCGGGTTGTCGCCGTCACATTCACGGACAAGGCTGCGGGCGAACTGAAGCTTCGACTCCGAGCGGGCTTGGAAAAAGCCCGCTCCAATTGTGCGCTGAATGGACGGCAAAACAAGAACCTCGAAGAGGCTCTGGCACACCTGGAAGAGGCACGCGCGGGCACAATTCACTCTTTCTGTGCTGATTTGTTGCGCGAGCGGCCCATGGAGGCGGGAATCGATCCACAGTTCGAAGCCTTGGATGAGAGTTCGGCGGAGCGGCTGTTTCGCACAGCCTTTCGCACTTGGCTTGAGCGCGCGTTGGAAGATCCACCCGAAGGTGTGCGTCGCTCCCTAAGGCGCCCTTCCGAAGAAGGACCGACCAGCAGGTTGGAAAAAGCCGGCTGGACGCTGGCGTCTTGGCGGGACTTCGATGGTGAATGGGACCGTCCGCGGTTCAATCGCATCTCCCAAATCGATGACTTGGTCAACCGGGTTCAAGACTTTGCCGGGTTGACGGAACGCGCCTCCGATACGAATCATCCTGTCTGCACGGCGACACGCCGCGCCCGCGATTTGAGCGGATATATCACAACCGTTGAAAAGAGCCGGGCTCGTGACTACGACGGTCTTGAGTGCCGGCTGATTGAGCTCGGCCGGGCTTGGGACTTCAAGATCAACAAAAAGGGACCCGCCAATTACGGCGATGGCGTTTCGCGAAACCAGATCCTTGAAGCCCACGAGGAACTCACCACCGCCCTGCGACAATTTGCGGCCACGGCTGACGCCGATCTGGCAGCGTTGCTTCGTAACGAGTTGCGGCAGACGATTGCAGAATACGAGGCTCTCAAAGCACGCAGCGGAAAGCTCGATTTTCTGGATCTATTGCTTCGGGCACGCGATCTTGTCCGCGACAATGCCTCCGTCCGCCTCGATCTGCAACAACGATTCACACACATTTTTGTGGACGAATTCCAAGATACGGATCCGCTGCAGGCCGAGGTTCTGCTCTTACTCGCCTCAGACGATCCGACGGTCAACGACTGCAAGCAGGTGCGAGCCGCGGCAGGAAAGCTGTTCATCGTCGGCGACCCTAAACAGGCCATTTACAGGTTTCGGCGAGCCGATGTCGGCCTCTATGTCGATGCCAGAGAAACGCTGATCAACAGCGGCGCCATACCCGTTAGCCTCACAACCAGCTTCCGGGCGGTTCCTTTCCTGCAAAACTTTGTAAACCAGGCATTGGAACCACTAATGCGTGGTGATCGGCAAGCTCTACAGGCCCACTATGTACCTCTCACCCCTTGGCGCGAGCAACCTGCGAAACAGCCTTCCATCGTCGCACTGGGTATCCCAGAGCCTTACGCTAAGGTCAGGTTGGCGGCCAGTGCGGTGGAAAAATCGTTGCCTGATGCGACGGGAGCTTTTGTCGAATGGGTTCTGAAGCGAAGCGGATGGACAGTGACTGAACGTGGACATGATGAGAGAGTCCCAGTCAGGCCGCGGCACATCTGCATCATGTTCCGACGCTTCGACAAGATGTTCGGAGGCGATATGACGCGCGCTTACGCGGAAGCTCTGCAGGCGCGCGGCATTCCTCACGTACTGATTGGTGGCAAATCCTTCCACGAACGTGAGGAAGTCGCCACCATGCGAACCGCACTTGCGGCCATCGAATGGCCGGACGACACCTTGTCACTTTACGCCACGCTACGCGGATCCTTGTTCGCTTTGAGTGATGCCGAGCTGCTGTCTTTTCGAACGCAATTCGGTCGCTGGCACATCTTCCGAATCCCGGACGAGGTGCCGGGTGAGCTGGAGGGGGTGAGACGATCTCTCGAGATCCTGCGTGAGCTGTCACGCTTGAGGAACTATCAGCCTATTAGCGAAACCGTGAACCAGATGTTAAACCTGACTCGTGCGCATGCCGGATTTGCCCTGCGGCCCGCCGGGGAGCAAGCTTTGGCTAACGTCCTGCACATCGCTGAACTCGCACGGCAATACGAGACCAAGGGTGCCGTCTCCTTCCGAGGCTTCGTGGAGGAGCTGGTGGATGCAGCGCAGCGCGGTGAACAATCGGAAGCCATGATTTACGAAGAAGGCTCCGAAGGCGTGCGCATGATGAGCGTACACCGGGCGAAGGGCCTGGAATTCCCGATTGTTATTCTGGCCGACATCACCTGCAAGATCGCACATGAGCAACCGGATCGTTTCCTCGATTCCGCACGCAATCTTTGTGCAGTGAAGTTAGCGGGATGGACGCCCCAGCAGGTAATTGATCATGCGGCCGAGGAGCATGCACGCGATGTTGCAGAAGGCATCCGGCTGGCCTACGTCGCGGCCACTCGAGCTCGCGACCTGCTGGTGGTGCCTGCGATTGGCGAGGATACCACCGGGAGTGGGCCGGAATTAGCAGCTGCCTGGTGGGTGTCTCCCTTGTATTCCGCGCTGTATCCGACCGAAGAGGATCGCCGTCGTACCTCACTACCGGGTATGTGCCCTGACTTCGGAATCGATACCGTGCTGAGGCGCCCGGATGGTAGTCCACCCTACGAATATACCGTGAGACCTGGCGCGCACAGCTTTGGTTCAGGAACAAACGCTTACACGGTCGTGTGGTGGGATCCAAGCGCGCTTGAACTCGGCAGAGCACTATCCTTCAGTATTCGCCAGCAGGAACTGTTGGAGAAAACAAGTGATACTGTCACGCAGCAACGCCTGACCGACTACTACAAATGGAAAGAAGCCCGGCAAGCATTGATCTCAGCGGGTTCGGCCCCTGCACTTACGATCCAAACGGCAACGGAACGGTCGAAATCGGAGGTCCCGTTCGACCTCGATGTCGAGGTAATCGAGATTGCCAAAGAGGCAAGGCCCTTTGGTCCACGTTTCGGTGCGCTGGTTCACGCCACGCTGGCGACGATTAGCCTTGAGGCCGACCGTGATCAAGTGAGGCAGAGTTCGGAGCTGCAGGGGCGCATTGTTGGAGCAACCCCTGACGAGATAGCGGCTGCCGTCGCAACCGTGATGGCCGCGCTGCAGCACCCATTGATGAAACGCGCGGAAGCGGCAGCACGTAAAGGTCTTTGCCAGCGCGAACTCCCTCTCACCCTCCGCCTGCAGGATGGCATCCTGGTGGAAGGCATCGCCGATTTGGTTTTTTCGGAAGATGGCCGGTGGACTGTGGTGGATTTCAAAACCAATCGGGAGCTCGTCCAAGCCCTGGACTGTTATCGCCGACAAGTCTCGATCTACGCTGCCGCAGTTCGTGAAGCGACTGGTTCTGAATGCAGGGCGTGCCTTTTCAGACTCTAACTGCAAAATCTCACTGGAGATTCCGTCCAAGGAACTGCGAGGAGCGGGGTTCCTGTTGCAGAGAAGCTAATCGCGATGCTGCAGAAACTCCACTCCCGGAACACATGTTCTGCCTCGACTACCTTCTCCAACCTCCGCCTCCTGCGCCCCAACGATCGTTGCCACCCCCCCGATCACCGCCACCTCCCCAACGACTTTCGGCGATGCCCCAGCCTCCAGAACGTTGATAATCCGAGCAGCGCTGGCTTTGCAGGTCGCCTCGATCGCGGTTCTGTGCATCCTGTTCTCGCCATACAATGAACCGCAAATCGGATGGTAGCTCCCTTCGTTGCCGGGGTGGCTCTGCTGATAGCTCTCGGCTTTCTGCTGATAGGACGAATAGCTGGGGTTGGCTTGCGGGATGTTGCTGCTCGTAGCTCTACGCCGACTCCTGAACCGTGGTTTTGTCCACGTCGTTCCAGGTGTCGTTGTCGTACTGATTGCACTCTCCGCATCGCCCGCTCGGTCCGCGCTTTGCAGGTTATGGGACCGTCGTAGTGCGCTGCGCTGCTGCTGTGGTACCGTTTCTTTTGAATTCGAACCTCAAGCTCCACTCGCTCGGCACGGTCTTTCCGTCCACTGTCGCCGGTGTAAAAGTCCATTTCCGGGCCGCTTGCACGGCTTGATCGGCAAAATATTTGCTCGGTCCGGCCGAAGCCAAGCTTGCATGCGACACTGCTCCCGAGGCGTCAACAGCGACCTTCACCGTCACCCTCACCGTACCGGTTATTGTGTTTCTCGCGCTCAGAGGCACGTCGGGTAAAACCTCATGTGCCACCGCCCCGTGATCGACGGCGCCGGTGTTGGTTTTAGAAAGGGATAAGTTCTCACTCGTAGTTGGCGGCATCGCTGACTCTGCGCTCTGCCGCGGCGGCGGAGTCGAAGCCGGGTGCGGGTTTTCGGAGTTGCGGTGCAACAGTCGAGCGGCTGCGGCAATCACAGCCAGAATAATAGCGATGGTGACCGCTAGACGAACACCTCGCAGCTTCGATGCACTTCCCGTGCGTTCGACAATCGCCTCTCCCTCGTGGAGCGATGAAGCATTCCTTTCCGCTACAGGCGCATACATCTCGTGCCCTTCCGGAACCGCCGATGACTCTTGTGTTGCAACGTCTTCCGTGGTTTCTACCGGCGTTCGGTCCAGGCGCTTTCTAATCTCGGTGGTAGACCATCGCCGTCCTGGATCGGAAGTTAAACAATGCTTGGCAATATCCTCGAACGGCTGTGGAATGTTATCCGGGAGCTCTGGATCGTTCTCATCGGTTCTCTCCCCCGTTGGCAAACGATTCGTGAGCGCCTCGACAAGCACGGTGCCAAGCGACCAGACGTCACCACTCGGCGATATCGCTCCTTTCGCTCTCTCGGGAGCGTCGTAAACGCTAGCGCTTTCGCTGGATTCCTCCGCGTTACCCACCGGACGAATTCCATCGCTCGAAAGCTTCAGCTCATCACTGACCGCCATGAAATTTGTCGGCTTGATGCTGCCATGCACCATCCCCTGTCCGTGTAGATAGCTGAGAACATCCAAGGCAGGGCGTAGCATCTGGCTCGCTTCGGCCGGCGTCAACGGCCGGTCAGGAAGAACTTGTGCGAGATTCTCGTCGGCGTATTCCATAACTGCGAACAGCATCTCCTGCTCGTGCTCAGCGCGCCAATAACCCGTATCGAAAATTCGGAGCAGGTGAGGATGAGACAGTTTGCCAGCCGACTGCCAGCGTGAAACTCTGACGTGGGCGCCGGTTGCGTCCGAAGGAATCAACTTGATCGCGGCTTTCGAACCATTGATTTCTGTGAGGAATACGGCGCTCTGTTTCGAGCCACCAAGATACTCCCGCAGCGGGAATCTCCCGTTAATGATGCGCCCTTCCCATTGCTGCCACGTTACCATTGCTGCTCCACTCCATTCTTATGACACAACGTAACTCGAAATCATAAGCATCGGCAATAGGCAGCGCAGCTGCTGCGCGCCCCTGTCGATGGGGCACGGCAAGTAGGACAAAACGAATCGGCTCCTCACGGCATTTTGCACACACTCGCCGACCGATGAATTTTCGAGGAGATCACGTCGCGGATTTTCGGCAATCTGGCCATCTTCGCACCGAACGGTGGCCATTTCGTTCAATGCTGGCGTCGGCAGAACCGAATGCTCGTAACAAGCGCGACCCGTTCCCACGGGCCAGGTCAGCAAACGGATGATATCGTGCGTCTGCCCAACGTTGAAGGCGCGGCCCGTTTGTTATTAAGAGCTAAGTGCCGACTT
>Ga0306921_10004767_pt1 | contig 13990 bp, 11 predicted proteins | sample sta12Cox44000080_FD_203760 | JGI IMG/M metagenome (GOLD analysis project Ga0306921, IMG submission 203760) | Lab enrichment of tropical soil microbial communities from Luquillo Experimental Forest, Puerto Rico - statoxic.12C.oxic.44.000.080 (v2)... | ecosystem: Environmental > Terrestrial >... | reverse complement strand
CTCTCGCACGGTCTCTCGAGCCTGCTCCCACCATGCCTTTGGATAGGTGGGTTCCCAATCATCCATCTCGCGCTGTACCTGCTCCCACCAGCGCTGATAGTTGATATAGGCTGGGTGCTGACCTTCGAACGCGCCGAGTCAAGAGCCTCTGCCGCCGCTCGGCCTATGTCGTGTTGGCTGTACGGCTTTGATGGTTTGTTGCGCCTGTGCAGATCACGAGCGATGTCCTCCAACTCACCGACATCGAGATCATAGCCAGCGTGGATGGCCCTCATGGCAATCGACACCAGACAGCCAAAGAATGCGACATGCCGCCCGGAGCCCTTACCCATCGAGAGATAGCGCGTTGCTGGCTCCGAATAGTCCCAGGCCGCATCCCGCGGCAGGGGCAGATCACTGTGATGGTCTACGCCATTGGTCACCGGTTCTGGCTCCTCTGTCACCCCACCGAGATCAATCCAATCCTGGGCCGTGAGAAAACCACCCGGCACATAGGCAATGCGGTTCTCCTCTGCGCTTTGATACTGCGCGGGAAAATAGAACATTGACCAGCACTGCGACTTGCTCGTGTCCTTGAGCTTCCGACCAAGGATCAGATTGACAATCGCCTTGACCACCTTCAAGTGCGTCGCCGGGTCCACCGGCTCGGCCAAGGGGATAAGCAAGCGCAGACGAGGCTTGGCAATCGTGTGGCTGGCCGTTGTGTAGAGCAATGACTCGACGCCAGTATCTCTGAGCCAACCCTCCGCAAAGTCAAAGCTGCAATCGTCATCGAGATCAACCGAGATCGCACCAGATTGGGTGGCATTGAGGTGATTGCGCGGCCCGTCATAGGGCTCCCCGTCTGCCTTAAGCTGTGGGTCCAGCCGGAAGACGGTCGGGCAGAAGAGCGGCGCGTCCTTCTTGCCAGCCAGTGGGGTCCGCGAATAGCTGCCCAGCAGACAGACAAGCTGCCACCACGTCACCGGCTGATTGCGCTGTCGGGCAAAGTCGGGGTCTTCACCAGTGTCTTGGATACCGAGAAAATATGAGATGGGAATTATGGGGTTCTGCTCTGGCAGGTAGCCTCGACTTGGCGACGCACCATCGCTAAATACGTTAGTAGTAGCTTCCATATACTATTATATTTCCTTCTGATGGTGATGAAACGCCGACCGAGATGCAACGGTCGGTGTTTTGTTATTCAGTCTTGTGCAACAGATATTGCTCCACGAGTTTTCTATTGTAAAAGTTCTTGTTCCCTAGCCGGATCGGCTTGGGCAGTCCCTTTTTTGTCCAGCGATATAAGGTGAGGGCGGTTATGTCCAGTGTTCGCAACCAATAAGCTGCGTCGTCAAAGAGTTCACCGCCCAATACTACAGTGGTCTTCATTTGGCTGCATCTCCATGTCATGAATCATCATCTATATAGCCCGGCGGAGTAAATCAAGAACCCAGAACATAGACTTGAGTTTACTGTGCCTGCGATCTATATGGGAGTTAATCGTATGACATGATGATATGTCGTGCGTGATACACGCTTACAGTTTCACGTTGAATGGGAGCCCCCAGAGGCCGAAAAACCTCTGGGGGTCTGTTAATCACAGTCGTTCGAGATCAGACCATCGCAGGTGAACATAATCAACCGGGGTAACCGTTCCGCAGAACCCCGTACCGGTGTCGAGGTGCGCCACCATTTGCGTGCTGCCGAGGCGTTGGACGATGGAGAAAACCTTGTTGCCATTGATCGTGTTTTTCGTCGCCCAGCGAAACGCTCGTTCTAACGTCTCGTCACTGTGTCGCTCATCCAACGTCAGATACAGCACCGGCTTGCCGGTCGGGGTGTCAACATGCGCAAGGACCCCCGATTTATCGGGGCGGTCTTGGTCCTCAAGATGCCCGTCGCGCCACAGGCATTGAAAGTTACGGCAGACGTCGGGGCGATCATCGTAGATTGAACAGCGGGCAGTGGGGTTCCTGCCGTCAAGATGACGGCAGGGCTGATCGGGATACTTCTTGAGCTCCGTGATGCCGAGCCCGACACAGCATTTGTAGCATTCGCCGCATGACCTTTCGTTTTCCATATTCACCTCTTTTAGATACCGGGGGTTTCTGTTTATACCGGATAGCACTGCGCCGGTTGTGGCCGCTGCCGACGCATTCCCGCCCTGGGCTCCGCGCTCCTTAGGGTTCCGCGGTCTGTCTGCGTCAAAGGCGGTAAAATTCTTGCGTTGCATCTCGATGCCGGGATCTTTTACCGTGGTATAGAGCGCACCATTGGCCGCTCTATACCCTCTTGTTGTTCTACTCACTCTGCACCCCGCTTTGTCAGCGCGCAGTTCTTCATCAGGTCAAAGAGCGCCTTACGCCGCTCGCTGTTGGGCTGCGTTTCTTTCAGCAGCGCGGCCAACTTCCGTAGGTCTACTGTTGGGGACAAATTGCTGCCGGGATCGGCGAAAATGATCCGCCACTCGTCATAGCCCTTCACCAGCGCGTCTATCTCGGCCTCAGCCACCATCTCCTCGATCTGCTCCTCAGTCAGCGGCTCAACGTTCTCCTCTATCCAGTGTTTCAGTATCTCGTCTAACTCGTTCATTCAGCGACTCCTTTGCTTGCGTTTAAGTGTGGCCAGTAACCATTGCTTATGCCGAAAGCTCGATGGCGTGGTGCTCGTGAACACCGGCCCAGCCATGTCCGGGTGCTCAATTCGGTAGTGATTGCCGCCAGAGACGGCAATCACATAACCCTGCCTGCGTAACCAGGCAGTATTCCGCGCACCTCTTTGTCGCGGCTACTCACGCGGCCTCGTTGTGGTCCAACCAATGCTCGATCTCGTTGAGCGACATTGGATACTTGGACACGAGCAAGTAACCGCCTTTACGGTGATACCAGAGATCACAGTTGGCTTCCCGCAACCGCTCTCTCAGTCTTGTCTCTTGCGTCACATGTTCTTGCCGAAGAAAATACAAAGGTACCCTTGTAGTGTCTATCATCACTTCGACCATAACTGACACCGTTCCTCCTTAGTATGACGCTGTATCTCGCCGCCTTTGCCTATCTGTATCTCTCGCGTTCGCTTCGCAAGACCCCGATAACTTTTTTCGTCACGGGCGTCCACCTCTCTTGCAGACCGCGTGAACTTTGACTATAGAGTCGGATACTCATGGTAGATCGAGGTGTACAAGTCAACCTAAGACACGACTAGGCGGTGGTATTATGAATACATGATTGGAGGACGTGGAGGGAAAATGCAGAATGTTTGCGATACTCCAAAATTAGCAAAAAGGGATAGACCCTCTTATAAAGGTACACTGATAACGCCATCTTTACTTGGTTACGGCGAGGGGTGTTACTTTGATGACATTACACCAGTGGCCGATCTCGATGAGTTTGACACCGACCATCTGGCGCGACATTACGAGCGCTTCTGGTTGGAGGCGTATTCCAAAGAGCATGATGTGCTCTTTGGCTTTTTGTCGCACGGCTGACTGACGTTGTAACGAACGAGCCTGAGCTTGAGGACATCGAGCCGTTTACGCTCGTGCCCGTTCGAGCGCGAGGTCAGCACCGCCTGCATCGAGAAGCCAGGGAGGTTCTACGGCTACCCGTATGTGATCACCTGCACCTGGACTACTGACCACGGCTAGTATCAGATATTCGACACGCGCCAGGACCGCTACCCTGGGCCGCGAGGAAGAGCTTGAGCACAGTATCGGGGCACGATGGAGTTCTGCTTCGCCGTGTTTATGCGGTGCCTGTGGTGGTTGAACCAGCCGCAGACCAAGACGATCAAGGAAGACCTACGCGCCACCAACCAACTGAACCGGCTGCGGCGCAAGCCGACCGTCGCCGAGTTTCACGTCGTTGTAATGACACCGGGACCGCGAGAGGTGACGGTACGGACGGGCGATGGCGACGGCACCGGAATGACGAAGGGCGAGCACAACGTCAGGGGCACTGGCGGAATTACCGCTCTTGCCTATCTGTCTGGATACGCGAGCACACGCGGGGTGAAGGACCGTGCCGCTTTAAGCGAACCGGCTACACCGTCAAGACCGCCTGACTGTAAAGTTTTGTAAACGCGGCGGGCCGGATCGCCTTGTCGCGTTTACAAAATGTTGCCCTTGATCTATCCAGCAGCCGCCCCAATCTGAGGTTTCTCGCGCTGACAGCGAGACCGCTGAACCTCCCCATCTTTAATGGAGTCTCCTTATTGTCTGATCTGCTCAACCTTGATCCGTGGCATGACCCCGTGCACGGCCCTACGCTGCTGGACGAGTTGTGCGGTGGCGTCAGTCATCACGTCGTCTTTGACCGCCATATCCCCGAATGTATCGCACTCTATGTAGTGCAGACCTGGGCCATGGACTTTGCCACCCACGCGCCGCGATTGCTGCTGCGGAGCCCGACGCCACGCTGCGGCAAATCCACTGTCATCAATATGATGGGCGTCCTCTGCCGTCGCCCGCATATCATCTCTGAGGTCACGCGGGCGTCGCTCTTGCGCAAACTGGACGAGGGCTGCTCGGTATTGATCGACGAAGCAGAAGCCGATCAGTCCGTTGCTAGCAACAAGGCGCTCAATGCCGTGCTGCACAGCGGCCACGATCGTGGCACTGCCTGGATCAGTCAAATGGATCGCGGCGAAAATAGGCTGTTCAACACCTTTGGTCCGCTCGTCTGTGGCTCGATCGGCAGTCTGAACCCAACGTTGATGGATCGGTGCGTTATCGCGGACATGAAAAGGAGCGCCGAAAAGAGAGCAAAGTTTCGGATTGATCGGGCAGACCGCTTCGTGGTCCTGGCCCGCCAGTGCGCCAGATGGGTCGCCGACAATGCCAAGCTGTTGGAGATCTATGACCCGCCAATGCCGGATCTGTCGAATGATCGCGCCGAAGACAACTGGCGGCTGCTGGTCTCGATCGCCGACATTGCGGGTGGCGACTGGCCGCAACGCGCCAGAGACGCCGCCGTGGCGCTGACAAAAGGCAGCGAGACAACCGAGGTGTCCGAGGCCGAGATGCTGCTGCAAGACATTTTCGCCGTCTGGGGCGACCTGGGCGAGAGGGCCAAATCGAGCGCGTTGGTCAGCCGCCTGCGCATGCTCGAAGGCCGTCCGTGGGACGGGCTGACGGCGACGCGGATGGCCACGATACTCAAGGCGTTCTCCGATGGCCGGGGCTCCGTGATCAAGCCGAAGGAATTGCGGTTCGGGCAGGGGGTCTTGAGCACCAACACTCGCGGCTACACCCGCTCCATGTTCAGCGACGCCTGGGCCAGATATTGCGCGCCCGTAGCACCTGTAGCGGACGTAGCTGGCGAAGAGGCCGAGGGGGTCAGGTGGAACCTCGATGAAATTACCCGCGCGGTCGATTCGGTGCGGCTGGCGATCTCGGAGGCCGAAACCGCGAAAGCCGAAGTTTGCCCGAGCAACCCGGACCCGGAGGTACAAATGGCCGAGGAACCCGCCCGGCCCGACGTGATCGACCTGTCTCACCCATCGGCACCGGGCGATCCCACGCCGAAACCGGATGCCACCACGGAACCGGACGTGGACCCGGACATGGACCCGAAGCGGGCCGAGCGCTTGGCGGCAACGGCGGAGGTGCGCGAGATCATCAAAGCCTTCTATAACAAATATCCTCGCGTTTCTGTCGAGCGCGACAAGGCCGACGTGATCGAGCTACAGGGGCGGATAGGGTCAGCCGACCTCCAGATCAGCGACGCCAACCTGATGATCCAAATCCGCGATCTCTTCCCCCTGAAGCGCGGCCCCCGTCCGCGCCCCGCTACAGCCGATACAGCCGCTACCACCGAGACCACGCCTGAAGCCGCCGAGTAACGCGAGTGGGGCCGGGGTCTCTCCCCGGCTTTTTTTAGGCAAAGAGTGTTCGAGACCGCTCACAACCATATTCTGGCATCACATCGCTGTGCTTCGGCGAAGCTGTGAAACTCCGTTGCCGCGAGACTGTCGGGAACCGACATGCCAGACGACTACCACCCGCCGATGCCGCGCCGTAATCCCGAGGACTTTGATCTCGCGGCGATCAAAGCGACCTTGAGTTCATCATAGAGCGGCTGTCAAAGCTTCCCACGCGTCAGGAGTTGGTCCTGAGACCGCTTCTCGTTATCGCCGGGGAGCGCCGGGATCGTCATTGCCTGGATCGAACTGTTCCGGCGCGTTTGCCTGTAGCCTAGCGCCCGCCAAGTCCTCTCTTCGCCCTTGGCGGAGCGTGATTCGCGGCGGCGACGTGAATTCCGGTTGCCATCACTGATGCTGTCTAATAGACGGACGAAACAGTGAAGATCCGGTACATCGTCCCTATGGCGAAATCATCTCGCGGGACTCCTATGGGTTCGGTTCCGACCCGCCGAAGGGCTGAACTTGCTTCTCCGCCACTCTGGATCAAGCCACAACTGGCCAAGCTCGTTGAGAATGCACCTGATGGTCCCGACTGGTTGCACGAGATCAAGTTCGACGGATACCGAATGCACGCCCGACTTGACGCCGGTAGATCGCAAATCCTGACCCGTCGAGGGAACGACTGGACCGAGAAATACCCGGCCATCGCCAGAGCCATTTCCGCGCTGACGGCGCAGAATGCCTACCTCGACGGCGAGCTTTGCGGGGTACTGCCCGATGGTCGGACGGCCTTCAACCTTATCCAGAACGCGACCGATACCGGTCAAGGGTCGCTAGTCTTCTTCCTCTTCGACCTACTGCACCTGGACGGCGAGGACCTGATGGCTCTACCAGTGCTCGAGCGCAAGAGCCGCTTGGAATCTCTGCTGAACAGTGCGTCGGATTCTCTGCGCTACAACGACCACCAAATCGGGCATGGCCCGGAGTTTCACCGGTTAGCCTGCCAACATGGTGTTGAAGGCATCGTCTCAAAGCGCGCCAATGGCCGGTACGAGCCGGACAGGCGTACATGGCTCAAGAGCAAGTGCCTGAACCGGGAAGAATTTGTCGTCGTCGGATGGAGTGATCCAGAAGGCAGCCGCCACCGGATCGGAGCGTTACTCCTGGGCTACCACACACTGGAGGGCAAGCTCATCTATGCGGGCCGAGCCGGGACCGGTTTGCCCGGCGCTGAGTTAGAGCGCCTGTGGCAGCGTCTTCAGCCCTTGGTGGTTGAAAAGATGCCGCTTGCGGTCCCGCCGCCACGCAGTACCCGCTTCGGCTCACCGCTCGTGCTCTCGCGTGTGCATTGGGTGCGCCCAGAGACGGTCGTGGAAGTGAGCTACGTCGAATGGACGCCTGACGGTCTGCTCCGACATGTTGTCTATTTGGGCGAGCGCGAGGACAAGCTGGCCACTGAGGTGCGCCGCAGCCCGCCTCACGTCGGCGAGACTTAATCCGGGAAAGGCTGGCCCCACGATCCTATCAGACGTTCAGCATAGTAATCGCCCCTGAGGCTAATCGTATCGGTTACACTGATCGGCCATCGAATGTGCCTCGGAGCTTCCGGGGCTATCACCCGCAGGCTTTTGATCGATCAGATAACCCAAGAACGCGCAAGCCGACTTGACGGTTTCGACGAGAAGGTGATCGAGTCGCACGTCCTTCTCGGCGGGAGCGGATATCGATCGAGGTATCATCCGGTCGAGAACAGGGCGCGACGGAGCAGGGCAGATGACCGCGACGCTCGATGACAAATTAGCCGATCTTCGGCGTGCCAACGCCGAGTTGCAGCGGCGGCTTAATGAGGCACTTGCCGAGCGTGACGAAGCCTTGGAGCAGCAGACCGCGACCGCCGAAGTATTGCAGGTCATCAATTCCTCGCCCGGTAATTTGACGCCGGTGTTCGACGCGATGCTCGAACGCTCGATGCGGTTGTGCGAGGCCGCGTTTGGATTTCTGAGTAAAGTCGATGGCGAGGAACTCAGAGTCGTCGCGCTGAGTAACCTGCCCGAGAAATACGCCGAATACCTCAGACATCCCCATCGGCTCGATCAGGTGGCCGTGGGCGAGGTGATCCAACAGGGCCAGGTTTTCCAGATAAACGACCTTGCGGAAACAGATGCCTACCGCCAGAGACGGGCTATCCCGGTTGCCTCAGTGGAAATCGGCCACGTGCGCAGTGCATTATATGCTCCGCTAATGAAGGACGACCGGTTGCTCGGCGTTATCGTTCTCTTTCGGCAGGAAGTGCGTCCGTTCAGCGATAAACAGATCGCTTTGGTCAAAAATTTCGCGGCACAAGCGGTCATCGCGATGGAGAATGCGCGACTCCTAAGCGAGACGCGCGAGGCGTTGGAGCAGCAGACCGCAACCGCCGAGGTATTGCAGGTCATCAATTCCTCACCCGGTGACCTCGGTCCTGTGTTCGACGCGATGCTAGAAAAGGCACTGAGGCTGTGCGATGCCGCTTTCGGGAGTCTGTGGACCTATGACGGCGAAAGCTTCCATGCCGTTGCGGTCAACAACGTGCCCCCCGCCTTGGCTGAATTCGTGCGTCGGCCCCATACCGCTGGCCCCAATACCCCGCTTGGTCGCGTCGTAAGAACGAAGTCGCTCGTAGCAATAGTGGACCTCGCGACGGACGAGATGTACCGGTCGGGGGACCGCTGGACGGCTGCACCAGTAGAACTCGGCGGCGCGCGAAGTTATCTCGCGATACCGCTGCTCAAGGACGACGCGCTGGTGGGAGCCTTCGCCGTTTCCCGCCGCGAAGTGCGACCGTTCTCAGATAGAGAGATCGCCCTACTGGAGAACTTCGCTGCGCAGGCCGTCATCGCGATGGAGAACGCTCGGCTGCTCGACGAAATCCGCCAGCGTCAGGCTGAGTTGCGGACCACGTTCGACAATATGGGCGATGGCGTCGTTATGTTCGACGAGACCCTCCATCTCGCCGCCTGGAACCGCAATTACCAGAATATCCTTGACCTACCCGATGCCGTTCTGGCGAAGCGTCCGAGCTATGCTGAGTACCTTCGCATCCTTGCCGATCGCGGCGAGTTTGGCACCGACGACATCGAAGCGGAACTCAGCCGACGCCTCGAAGAGACTGACAGGGAATTGCGGTTGGAACGGATACGGCCAGATGGTCGGGTCATCGAAGTCCGTCGCAATGCTGTACCGGGTGGCGGCTTCGTTCTGATCTACAGTGACATCACTGAGCGTAAGCGATCGGAAGCCGAGATCCACGCCTCTAGGGATGCTGCCGCAGCAGCCTATCGCGACCTGAAAGCCGCTCAGGCCAGTCTGATCCAGGCCGAGAAAATGGCCTCGTTGGGGCAGCTAACCGCTGGCATCGCCCACGAGATCAAGAACCCGCTCAACTTCGTCAACAATTTCGCCGGGCTATCAGTCGAGTTGCTCGACGAATTGAAGGAAACCGCCGCTCCCGCGATCAATGCACTCGGCGACGAAAAACGTGCTGAGATTGACGAGACGATAACAATGCTAACCGGCAATCTCGAAAAGATCGCCGAGCATGGACGCCGCGCCGATGGCATCGTCAAGAGCATGCTGGAGCATTCGCGTGGCACCAGCGGCGAACGTCGCAGTGTCGATCTCAACGGCTTGATCGAGGAAGCGCTGAATCTCGCCTATCACGGTGCCCGCGCCCAAGATGCGAGCTTCAACATCACGCTGGAAAGAGATTTCGCCGAGGCTATAGACCCAATCGAACTTGTCCCGCAGGACATCACCCGCGTCTGCCTCAACTTGATCGGCAACGGCTTCTACGCCGCAACCAAACGCCAGAAGCAGGGGGGCGACCCGAACTTCAAGCCGACCCTAAAGGTGTCGACGAGGGATCTCGGCGATGCGGTCGAGGTGCGGGTGCGGGATAATGGCGTCGGGACTTCCGCTGAGATCAGGGGCAAGCTCTTTCAGCCATTCTTCACGACCAAGCCAACCGGCGAAGGAACGGGCCTCGGCCTCTCGATCAGCTACGACATCGTGACCCAAGAGCATGGTGGCACGATCAGTGTCGACAGCCAGATCGGCGATTTCACTGAGTTCACGGTTCGATTGCCGCGCGTTTACGGGGCGACGATCGCAGAGGCGGCATCATGAGTGTCAGCATCCTGGTCGTGGACGACGAGCCTGATGTGGCGGATTTGTTCCGCCAGCATTTTCGCCGTGAGGCGCGCCAGGGAACCTATGTTATGCATTTCGCCACCTCGGGTGCGGAGTCAGTCAATCGGCTTTCAAAGGAAATCGAGCCGTCACTCATCGCGGTACTGTCGGATATCAACATGCCGGGCATTGACGGGTTGGAATTGCTCGGCGAGATCAAACACCATCGCCCCGATCTGCCAGTGATGATGGTGACTCCGTAAGGTGACGATGAGCGAAGACGCCGTGCTCGCGAACTCGGGCCTTGTCAGTTCATCACCAAGCTGGTCAATTTCGATCAGTTGAAGGAGCAGCTACGCCAATTCCCCGCTGTTCACAATGGACTGAACGTAGCTGGGATAATGCTGAGGTTACTCGCCTTAACTAGCAACGACGTACCTTGGGTCATAATGTCTCGCCAGCAGCCAACCGAAGGCCCGAGAGGAAAAGCTCGCGGTGTTCGGGGTTTCGGTAAGGGATGACGCTTGGTATCACGACAGAGGTGATTGCTCGCAATCGCCTGACAATCTCTCGCGCTTCATCGATCCGTCCCATATGCGCGTAGCAGGACGCGAGAAATCGGTAGGTAATGGGAACAGCAAGACCTCGTTCCAGCGCTTCAAGTAGGATTGTTGCCGCGTCATCAAATCGCCTACTGAAGAAATGAGCAGCGCCGAAACCGGTGCCAGTGGCAGCAAAATTGCGCGGATTTAGTCTGAACGCCGTCTCAAATCGCTCAATCGCGAGATCGGGTTGACCCGCCAAGAGCCTCGCCACTCCGCTCTGAAGCCATCCGCGAGCAAAGCTTGGATTGAGCGCGAGAGCACGCTCAATCAGTCCCAGAGCGACATTGATGTCCTCTCCGCAATGAGCGAGGGTAAACCCAGCAAAGCCGAGAACCTCGGGATCGTCAGGTGCACACCGGAGCGCCCGACGAGCCAGGACGAGACCTTTGCTGCGGGTGCTTTCCACGTCGCTTGCCCAATCGTTTGCTACAAGCCATTGATGACAATGTGCGGCCAGGGCGAGAGCGGGACCATAATTTGGATCACTCTCTATCGCTTGTTCGACTAAATCGAGCGCTTGAAACACATGCCTCTTTTCTTGCGCGGAGAAATGCGGAAGAGCCTGTAGGTACAGATCGTAGGCGGTGAGATCGTTCGTCGGTTTTTCACTGGATCTGCGGATCTCAGCAGCTTGTAGCGCCGGCTCAATGATACCGGCAACGCTGATGGCCACCTTGTCTTGAAGGTCGAACACATCTTCAATTAAGCCGTCGAAGCGATCGGCCCAACGGTGCGTACCGGTAATCGCATCAATTAGCTGGCTGGTGATGCGTACCCTTTGACCCGCTTTGCGGACTGAGCCTTCCAGCACGTATCGGACACCGAGTTCCCGACCGACCTGCTTCACGTCGACGGGCTGGCCCTTGTAGGTGAAGCTCGAATTGCGAGCGATGACGAAAAGCCAGCGAATCCGAGACAGCGCGGTGATGATTTCCTCGACCATGCCGTCAGCAAAATATTCTTGCTCGGGATCGCCGCTCATGTTCTGGAACGGCAGTACCGCAATCGACGGTTTGTCAGGGAGCGGCAGCGCCGATGGAGCTACTGCTGATGGGCTCTTCACGGCGGCATTGCGGACTCGGTAGACCCGCACTGACCGCGCTATGTTTTTTAGGCTCTGTTCGCCCAGATCCTCGAACGTAAGGTCGAGCTTACCCGCTGCGTCTTCCTGTACCCGAGCCGACACACAAATGCCACCTGGATCGGCTATGCCTTCCAGCCGAGCGGCAACATTCACGCCATCGCCAAAGATGTCGCCGTCCTCAACAACTACATCGCCAACGTTGATCCCTATTCGAAATTCAATACGTTTCTCGTCATCGATCCCGGCATCAGCCCCGGCCATGACCGTCTGAATCTCAGTCGCACACCGCAGAGCATCGATGACACTCGCGAACTCGATAAGGAAACCATCTCCGGTAGTTTTGACGATGCGTCCTCGATGTTCGCTGATCTTTGGATCGATCACCTCGGTGCGGATCGACCGTAGCCGATTAAGAGTACCTTCCTCGTTGGCCCCAATCAGCCGCGAATAGCCCGCCACGTCAGCAGACATTATCGCAGCGAGACGGCGGGTGGTTTTTGTCATCCTTCCCAGCCCGCCTTACGCAGCCCATCGATCATGTGGTCGAGGTCTTGTGGTCGATGCCAGGGCGCGCGGCTGTGGGCATACAGATCGAATGCGCCCGGCGCGATCAGGATGGCGTTTTGTAGAGCTTGCTTAGCTTCTTCGACCCGACCACTGTGACCGAGGGACGCGACGAGCCACGGATACGTCATCGGATAATCGGGGTAGACGCGAATGACCCGCTTTGCCGCCTCGATCGCTGCATCGTATTCGCTCGATAAAAAATAGCTGATCGCTATGTTTAACAGATTAAGCTGCGCCATTGGATCGCGGGGATCGAGCCTGATGCTCTTCTCAAGAGAGATGCGGCCCTCTTCAGGGTGGCCCGAGCAAAGCAGGATTTGACCGAGCACCCCATGCGCACTAGCAAGGTTCGGGCTTATCGTCAGCGCGTTTTCGACTTCGGCAAGAGCACCATCGGGGTCACGATGTCCCAGCAAGATGAACCCAAGACGCGCCCGCGCTTCCGCATCATCAGGATCGAGCACGACCGCTCGGCGTGCCAAATCCAAGACATTGTTTTGTTCTAATAAGCCGAGTCGTTGCAGGCCCCGTCGTTTCGCAATGGCGAGCCCGCTATAACCGCCAGCGAAATTCGGGTCCAGGTCAATAGCCTGCTGAAAGAACTGCTGCGAGAAAGCGTTATCTTCTGCGCCGAATTTACACAAATGCCACAGTCCACGCTGATACGCGCCCCAGGCATCGAGGTTCCGGGGCGGCTTCCGCACGGCGCGACGCTGCTCGGCCCCCGCGATTGCCGGGGCGATCGCAATCGTAACCGCATCAGTAATCTCGTCCTGCACCACGAAAATATCGGCAAGCTCGCGGTCGTAGCGCTCCGCCCAGATATGCTTGCCGGTCTCGGCCTCAACCAACTGCGCGGTGACACGGATGCGGTCGTTAGACTTTCGCAGGCTGCCTTCGAGAACGTAGCGGACGCCCAAGTCGCGCCCGACTTGCGTTACATTTATGGCGCGGCCCTTGTAGGTGAAGGACGAGTTGCGAGCGATCACGAACAGCGAGGGGTAACGTGAGAGCGCCGTGATCACGTCCTCGGCGATGCCGTCAGCGAAATATTCCTGCTCTGGTTCGCCGCTCATGTTCTCGAACGGCAGCACAGCAATTGAAGGTTTATCGGGCAGAGAGAGTACTGGCCCGCTTTCGGTCGGAGTCACTTTGGAAGTGTCCTCAGCCGTGGCGATCCGCACTCGGTACACCCGCACCGGTCGGGTAATGTTCTTTAGGTTCTGCTCTCCGATGTCCTCGAAAATGAGGTCGAGACGCCCGGCTACGTCTTCTTGAACACGGACGGAAACGCAAATGCCTCCTGGCTCTGCTAGACCTTCCAGCCGGGCCGCGACGTTCACCCCGTCCCCAAAGATGTCGTCGTCCTCCACAACGATGTCGCCCTGGTGAACGCCGATACGGAATTTGATCCGATTGCCCCCCGGTGCGGCGGCATTTCGCTCGTCCATCCCGTGCTGCCATTCGGTCGCACAACGCAAGGCATCAACCACACTGGAAAATTCAACGAGAAGTCCATCGCCGGTTGTCTTGACAATCCGGCCATGATGGTCGGCGATCTTAGGGTCGACTAGCTCGGTGCGGATCGCCTTCAGTCTGTTGAGGGTTCCTTCCTCGTCAGCACCGATTAGCCGCGAATAACCCGCGACATCAGCGGCAAGGATCGCGGCGAGACGGCGGGTCTGGGTCATGTCGCGTCGCCAGCAGCCAAGCGGAGCCCCGATAG
>Ga0306921_10004766_pt1 | contig 13990 bp, 12 predicted proteins | sample sta12Cox44000080_FD_203760 | JGI IMG/M metagenome (GOLD analysis project Ga0306921, IMG submission 203760) | Lab enrichment of tropical soil microbial communities from Luquillo Experimental Forest, Puerto Rico - statoxic.12C.oxic.44.000.080 (v2)... | ecosystem: Environmental > Terrestrial >... | reverse complement strand
CCACCACCAGGCCATCGGCGAGCAGATGCGCAACCCGCGACGCCAGCTCGCCGCGGGGAACTCTCTGGGCGACATAGCTGGTGTCCTCGAGCCAGCCCGCGATCTCGTGATCGCTGAAGGAAGGCCCCAGGAGCGTCCCGCGCATCCCGTCGGCAAACACCGGTGGAGCCGCTGTCGCCGCCGATGACCGCCCTTGCCACGTCCGGGCACGTTCGGCGCTGACGCGCGGCACCGCGGCATAGTGGTGGGCCAGGTTGAGCGCGACGCCCAGCGCGCCGCCGGCGTCACCGGCCGCGGGCTGAATCCAGATCTCTTCGAATGGGCCTTCGCGCTCGATGCGGCCGTTGCCGACGCAATTCAGAGCGACACCGCCGGCCATGCACAGGGCCTTCAAGCCCGTCGCCTTGTGCGCCGTGCGGGCCATGCGCAACATGATCTCTTCGGTGACGTCCTGAATCGACCGCGCGAGATCGAGCTCGCGCTGCGTGAGCGGCGCCTCGGCGTTCCGAGCGGGACCACCGAACAACCGTTCGAAGCCCTGGCCGGTCATCGTGAGACCGTGGACGAACTCGAAGTACTCCAGGTTCAGGCGAATGCTTCCGTCGTCGTGCACGTCGACAATGTGTTCGCGGATCGCAGCGACGTAGCGCGGCTCGCCGTACGGCGCCAGGCCCATCACCTTGTACTCGCCCGAGTTCACCCGGAAGCCGGTGAAGTAGGTGAACGCGGAATACAGAAGGCCGACAGAATGCGGAAAGCGCTGCTGTTTGAGCAGCTCGATGGAGGCTCCTCGTCCGACTCCCATCGACGACGTCGCCCACTCGCCGACGCCGTCCATCGTCAGGATCGCCGCCTCTTCGAACGGTGACGGATAGAAGGCCGACGCTGCGTGTGAGCTGTGGTGATCGCCGAACAGCACGTTGAGATCGTCGCGGCCAAGTTCGTGGCGGATGCCGTCCGCGAGCCACAGCTTGCTCGTCAACCACTGCGGCATGGCCATCAGGTATGACGCAAGCCCGCGGGGCGCCGACGCGATGTACGACTCGAGCAGCCGGCCGAACTTGACGAGCGGCTTTTCGTAGAACCCGACATGGTCGATGTCGTTGATCGTCAGCCCGGCTTCGTGCAGGCAGTACGCCACGGCATTGGACGGAAACGACGCATCGTGCTTCTTGCGCGTGAACCGCTCCTCCTGGGCCGCGGCGACAATCTCCCCATCGACGACGAGGCACGCGGCCGAGTCGTGGTAGTAGGCAGACAGACCGAGAATCCGGACGGGCACGAACTCAGAACAGCGTGTAGATGAACGGTGCGACCGCGCTCGACTGGGAGAACACGATCAGCAGCCCGAACAGCACGAAGACGATGATGATCGGGGCCAGCCAGTACTTCTTCTCTTCCTTCAGGAACTGGAAGAATTCATTGACGACGCGGAATTTCGACATGACCTTTCCTCCGCACGGTTAGAACAGGCGCTCGTAGTGCTTGGGATCCCTGACCCGCGGTGAATATGCAATCCAGAACGAATCGCTGCGGCGCCGCCGATCGAGCGGGTCGGCGCCGAACAGCCGGCTGATCACGCCGAACGGCAGCAGCACGAACAGGAACATCAGCGTCAGCAGCACGCGCGAGTTGACCCAGCCGAGCGCATGGCCGATCCGGGACCACACGGCCGCGAGGCCGCGGAGAGAGGCCGGCCACACAAGCGCGGCGAGGACCAGGACGCCGCCGATTGTGCCAAGGACCTCGGCCCGGACCGTGTGCCCACGCCACAGCGTGAAGGCAGCGAATCCCAGCAGCACGAATCCGACGGTCAACCCAAAGGAGCGGTGACTCGGAGCCACGGGCGGCGCGACGTAGACCTCTCCAAGCGCGCTCCAGCGCGTGCGATTCATTTCGAGACGGCGGCCATGGCCGCCGGGTCAAAGGCGTCCGGCATCAAGCGTGCGATCGGGTTCACCAGCGCCTCCCCCACCATGCGGTTCCCTTCGGCGTTGAGGTGCATGCCGTCGTACGCGAGCGCCGGATTCGGCAGCGAAATCAGGTTACCCAAATCGACATACCCGACAGCTGCGTTCCCGCCGAACTGCGATGCGAGCATGGCGCTCATGTCGTGTTGCTGCGCGCGGTGCGCGTCGTTGATGTAGGGCTGGGTCACCACGAGCACTTTCTTGTGGTGATCCAGCGCAAACTGCACGGCGTCGTGGACGGAGGCACAGTAATACGCCGAGACGAGAGCGCAGCCGTAATCTTTCACGTGCAGGTTGGCGAAGCTGGTCGCGGCTGGCGCGGCCTTGGAGAAGCGGCCGAGCTGTTCGGTGAGGCTCCGGCTGATGGCGCCGGCGGCGTCCAGCGCGTCTGCCGACGTCCGCGCGCCGAGGCCCGGCTTGAACACCGTCTTCTTGCCCGCGTACGCGGAGTTGATATCGCCGCCTGTTCGCAACGCCATCGCCTTCTCCTGAATCGCGATGTGAAGAATCGGATAGTAGCCGAACAGCCGGAACACCGGCGAATCCCGCCGGCCGACATACTCGTTGGGAGCGTCACCGAGGTCGTTGTAGCCCTCGTACAGAATCGCCGTGTCGTACTGCAGGTTCAGGTAGTCCTCGAGCGTGTACCTGAACGAGTAGGCGCCCTGCGAGTTCATGCCAAGGTTGACCACCGTGACGGGCGCACCGTGTTTCGATCGCGGACGCAGGTCTGCTTCGAGCTGCGCGGGGAATGCCATCGCCCAGTCGACGCCGTACCCGAACGCGGTGCTGCCGCCCAGAACCACCAGACGATGCTCGCCGGCGGATTTTCGAGGCACCCTCGGTCCGCGATATCCCCAGATGTTGACGCCGGCGTTCCGCTCGGCCCGATGATGGACGTAGAGATCGGCGCCCAGAATCGCCGAAAACATGCCGATGACGACGACGCCCGCGGCAATCGAGGCGAAGAGGAGCCGCTTGCGCCACGACAGCGGCTGGCGCGGATTGGCTGGATTCGGCATCAGAATGTCTCGACGTGCAATGTCGCTGCTAAAACGGCAACGGTGTTTCCGTTACCATGGGCACGGATGATTCGCGTCGCCCGCGTCATTACGCGCCTCAACATCGGCGGACCCTCGATCCAGACGGTCACACTCGCCGACCGGCTGCACGAACATGGTTTCGACACCCTGCTGATTCACGGACGCCTCGCGGACGGCGAGGGCGACATGAGCTACCTGCTTCGGGATCGCGACGTCCGCACGGCGCTGGTTCCGGCGCTGCAGCGTCCCGTCTCGCCGATCGCGGACGTCCGCGCGGTGGCCGGCATCTTTCGTCAGCTGATGGCGTTCAAACCGCAAATCGTCCACACCCACACGGCAAAGGCCGGAACGACTGGACGCGTGGCGGCCATCGCGTACAACCGGTTGTCGGACGTCCGGGCGCGCACCGTCCACACGTACCACGGCCACAGCCTCGAGGGCTACTTCCGCCACGCCGGCCCGTTTGTCGCCATCGAACGCCGGCTGGCACGCGCCACTGACCAGCTGATCGCCATCTCGCCGCGCATCGAGTCCGAACTGCGCGATCGCTACCGCATCGGCCGGCCGGATCAATGGACCATGGTGCCGCTCGGCTTCAACCTGGAACCGCTGCTTGCCGTCGACCCGGCTGCGCGCGCGGCCGCGAGGGAGGCGCTCGATCTTGATCCATCGGCGCCGGTGATCACGATCGTCGGACGGCTCACGGCCATCAAACAGCACGAGCTCTTCCTGCGGGTCGCCCACCGCGTACACCAGCGGCAGCCGGCGGCGATCTTCACGATCGTCGGCGATGGAGAACGCCGCCGTGAGATGGAAGCGCTCACCGCGTCGCTTGGTCTCGCCGATCACGTGCGGTTCTTCGGATGGCGGCAGGATCTGGCCACCGTCTATGGCGCGGCCGATGTCTGCGTGCTGACGTCGCGCAACGAGGGCACGCCGGTCGCGGTCATCGAAGCGATGGCCGCCGGCGTGCCCGCGGTGGCGACCGATGTGGGCGGCGTGCGCGACGTCCTCTGCGAGCCGATCCTTGGAGCCACCGCGCCCGACGGAGACGTCGAGACGCTGGCGGCTCACGTACTGAGCGCCCTCTCGCCCGAGATGCAATCGCCGGCGGCGATCGCCGCGAGACGCGCGTCGGCCGCCCAGCGCTACGGGCTCGACCGCCTCGTCAACGACATCAGCGACCTGTACCGAACCCTGCTCGCACGCTGACCATCGGCGCACCACGTGACCGCGGAACGGTTGGACTATGATCCCGTCATGCCAACGACGCCGTGGCGGGCGTTGCTGATTGTCGCGCTCGTCGCGCTGCTGCACGCGGCCTGTTTTGCGGCCTACCAGCGTCCCGAGTGGGACGCCAGCTGGGACGATCAGGTCGGCTATCAGCGGCTCGGGCACGTCCTCGCCACCACCGGAGAGTTCACGCGCAGCCCCGAATTGCAGCCGTTCGTGCCGGAAACGATCCGCACGCCCGGCTATCCGATTCTGGTCGCCGGCGTCTATCTCGTGGCCGGTGAGCATCACGCTTCGGTCGCGGTCGTCCAGGCGCTGATCTTCGCGCTGCTGACGCTCGTCGTCTTTGCGCTCGGATCCCGCCTCGCCAGTCAGCGCGTCGCGCTGGCCGGGGCGTTCTTCACAGCGCTCTTCCCCGCGATCCCGTACTACGGCGCGCTCGTGCTGACGGAAGTGTGGTGCACGTTTCTGGTGACGCTCGGCATGTGGACGGCGGTGTGCGCCGTCCAGGATCGGCGCACCAGCCAGTACGTGCTGACGGGAATCCTGTTCGGCCTCGCCACGTTGACCAGGCCAACCTTCGCGCTCTTCCCTGTCGCACTCGTCGGATGCATCGCCGTTGCCGCGCTCTGGCAGGGTGAATGGCGTCGCGTCTGGCCCTGGGCCTGGACACTCGCGGCCTTTGCGGTCGCGCTCAGTCCATGGCTGGCCTACAACGTTCGCCACGTCCACCGTCTGACCATTTCGCCGGCCGGAGGCATCGGCCGCGCCACGTGGGAAGCGTCGTGGCAAGGCACCTGGCCGGGCCGTGTGCAAGCCGATCTCACGAGACTCGTCGACGCGCACGTGGACGATGACGACGCGTCGCTGGACGCGCAGGTCGCCAGCTTCGCGGCCGCCAACGGCATGGCGGCAGAACCCATGCGCGCCTACGTGCACCAGTGGCGCGATATCCGCCGCATCTGGAACACGCCGACCGATCCGCGCGAGCGCGCCCTGGCGCGCATCGCGGCCGACGAGGCGTACTGGACGGCCGGCCTGGAGAACATCGAGCAGGATCGTGTCGGTCACGTGCTGCGTCGAATCACCGTCGGCACGTTCGTGCTGTGGGCAGCGGAGATCCCCATCCGCTACAGCCGGATCAACGGCGTGTCGCCGACGATCATCTACGGGATGTGGGCCGTCCAGGCCGGCGTCATGGCGCTCGCGCTCACCGGAATCGTGTTCGTCGCGCATCGCCGAGGACTCGTCGTAGCCGCGCCGCTGGTGGCGCTGATCGCGTACATCACGCTCTTGCACGTGCCGATGCTCGCCGAAGCCAGGTACTCGCTGCCGGCCAAGCCCGTGGTCCTGCTGCTGGCGGCCATCGCGCTGGCCGAACTGCTGCACCGCTTCCTTCCGCAAACCGGCGACTACTTGCCCTGAAACCTGAGATTCATGAACGCGAGCATGTCCTTCAGCCACGCGGCGCTCTGAAACCCTGACGAGACAATCGTATCGGCGACCTTCGTGCCCAGCAGCACGTTGTCGTCCATGCTGTTGTTCAGGAAGAGGCCGTGCCGGCCGATCGTCAACAGGTTTTCCATCTTGTGCACGCCTTCGAGCACCGGGATCAGATGATCCTCGAAGTTCAGCTCGTACACGGGATACGCCGTCTCGATGCCGTAGACGTGGTAGTCGAACACTTCCGATCGATCGACCTGGTATCCCGTCTTCTGGAGGTCGCGGAACGCGACCTCGAAGACGTCCGCGTCCGGCGCCGACCAGATGGGCTCGTCCTTCCAACACGAGATCTCGATGCAGAGCACCGTCTTGTCCTGCGGCACCATGTGCGGGCTGACGTTCTTCTGCTCGGACATCCGGTTGATGCGGAAGTTCTCGTCGAGGAGGTAGACCCAATGGAAATCGGTCAGACGCTCCCGGTTGAGAGCGATGTACACCAGCTTCAAACTCCGGTACCGGAGACGCGCCGCATGCTCGATCACATCGTCGGGCAGCGCCGGAGAGATCATCTTCACGAGCGTCGGCAGCGGCAGGGTCGACACGACGCCGGCGCATGGAACGGTCACTTCATGACCGTTCTCGCGATAGACGGCGCGGACAATCCGCGGGCCCTCGCGTTCCAGACGGACGATCGGCGTCTGCAGGCGCAGGTCGCCGCCGCATTCACGAAACCGCGCGGCCATGTTCTCGAACAGATCGCTGATTCCCGCGCGCGGATACATGTACTCGGTGAAATGCGCCGCCGGATCGGCCTTGATGCCAAGCGTTCGGAGAATGATGTTCTTCAGGTTCAGCTTCGCCACTCGCTGCGCCTGCTTGGACGAGATTTGCCCGGTCGGAAGGCCCCAGACGCGCTCTGAATAAATGCCGAAGCACAGGTCGTACAGGGTCCGCCCGAGGTTTCGCACACCCCATTCTTCGAACGAATCTTCCTTCTTCGGACCGCCCGCGAAGCTCTTCACCGTCGCGACGACGTAGTCCAGGAGGATTCGCGCCGACAACGACGGTCTCACGCCGAACAGCACCTGCAGGAGCTCCAGCGGATAGATGTAGTACTTCCCCTGTAGGAAGACGCGGGTCCCACGGGTGAGAATCAGCGGGTCGGTGCCGAAGAACGGGCGGATCGTCTTGATGATCTCGCGGCTCTCGTCTGTTTCGCGGATGTGAAACGTGTGCGGGCCGAAGTCGACACCGTACGATCCCAGCTGGATTGTCTTTCCCATGCCGCCGACGGCGGCATCACGCTCGAGCACGAGGGCCTTCGCGCCGCGCTCCGCGAGCCGCCAGCCCGCGGAGATGCCGGCCGGGCCGCCTCCGAGTATCACGACGGTTTCAGACATGATCGATACGTTGATTGCCTATCCTCGAACCGCCGCGTCGTCATGCGTCGCGACGAACGCCTGCAACTGACGAAACCCGTCTTCGAACGACACGTGCGGCACGATGCCGAACTGCTCCGCCATCGTGCGATCGGCGGATCTGAACTCGATGTACTCGGCGGTGGTGCCGTCATGGTCGATCGCGATGTCGGCGCCGGCCACGGCGACCATCGCGCGGACGATCTCGCCGATCTCAACCGGTTGTCCCGACGCGAAGTCGACGGTGGTCCGAGTGCCGCGTGGCGCCTCTAGTAGCCGGATCAGACCGTCGACGGCGTCGTTCACGTACATGAAATCGATAAGGTTCCGGCCGTCGCCGCGAAGGGTGAAGCGGCGGTCGCCGCGCTTGAGCGCCGTCAGGAAGCGCGTGGTGATTTTGCGAAGCGGCTCGTACGGTCCGTACGCACCGAAAAACCTGACGTTGACGAACGTCGCCGGTGATTGTCTGTGATCGGCGGACCACTGCACGTACTGCTCGCACGCCAGCTTCGAGATCGCGTACGGCAGCTTGGGGTTCACGTGGGAAACCGGAGTGACAAGGCCGGCCAGACCGACGTACACCGCGCCGGACGACAGGTACACGAGGTGCGGAACGGGACAGTGTTCGAGAAACGTGAGCAGCGCGACCGTGTTCAACCGGAGATCGCGAAGCGGATCGCGGACCGAAGCGGCGGGGTCGCCGTTGGCCGCCAGATACAGCGCGGCATCCGCATCGCCTGCCGCGGTGCGGAGCGCCTGAACGTCAGACGGCACGCAGAGGTCGCAACGGATCGCGCGCACATTCCGCAACTGTTCGCGTTCGAGAAAGGACGGGAAATCGAGCGCGGCGTGATAAACGGCCACGATGTCCCAATCGCGCGGCACCCGCAACAGCATATTGCGGCCGATGAATCCCGACGCGCCGGTGACGATCAGCCGCATCTAGGCCTTCACGCCTGCCAGATTCTCCGCGTACCACGCAATGGTCCGCGTGAGGCCTTCCTCGAGCCCGACACGGGGCGCGAACCCCAGCAGATCGGCGGCCTTGTGAATCGACGGCACGCGCAGTTCGATCTCGGTACCGGGATGTGGGCGATGGATGATGGTCGACTTCGATTTCGTCAGCCGGAGAATCATCCGCGTCAACTCGAGATTGGTGATCGTCCCCTGGGGATTCCCGAGGTTGAACGAGTGCCCGATCGCCTCCGGCTTCTCGGCGCACGCGAGAACGCCATCGACGAAGTCCTCCACGAAGCACCAGGCACGAATCTGCGTGCCGTCGTTGTAGAGCACGATCGGCTCGTCCTTCAACGCCTGCAGGATGATTCCGCGGATGGCTCCGTCGCCGACCTGACGCGGTCCGTACACGTTGAACGGCCGCACGATGGCGAGCGGCAGGCCCGATTCGAGATGGTGCGCGAACGACAGGTGCTCGGACGCCAGCTTGCTGGCCGCGTACACCCAGCGGGCTTCGCCGACGGGCCCGAGTGCCGTCGGCTCGCTCTCCTTCGCGTTGTGCACGAATGCGCCGTAGACCTCGCTCGTGGAGAAGTCGACGAACCGCTCCACGCCCGCGCTCAGCGCGGCGTGAATGGCCGTGTTGGTCCCGAGCAAATTCACTTCCATCGTCCGCACGCTGCTCTTCACGACGGAATACACACCCGCGATCGCGGCGCAGTGGATGACGATGTTGCAGCCTGCCAGCGCGCGCGTTGTCGCCGCCAGGTCGAGAACGTCGCCCTGCACGAAGTGGAGATGCTCGTGACGCTCGACGTGCGCGAACTGCAGCGCGTTCCGATGGAGATTGTCGTAGACGACGACCTCGTTCTGCTCGAGCAGGCGCTCGACAAGATGCGAGCCGATGAAGCCTGCGCCGCCGGTGACACCGATTCGCTTTCCCGCTAACGCCACTACCTGACTCCTTGTCGATCGACGGCGCGGGTGCCCGTCGCGTCCTGCTTGCGTGCTCCCGCGGCACGCTCGAGTCCCGGATGCGGACGAAGTAAAACGAGCCTCGACGCAGGGATGCCTGCGGCGATCGTCTGCTCTGCGGCGTGGTTGCTCGGATCGAGCGACGCCACGATCACCAGGTCGAAATTCACGGCCGCGTGGTCGCGGAGGTCGCGCACCGGCATGCCGAGGAACGTGCCCTCGGCGTCATCGAAGATCGCGACCGGCTCGATCCCGAGCTCTCGCAGCGAGAGGTACGCGAGTTCGGCCGCCTCGCCGCTGCCGTAGATCGCCAGGCGCTGGCCTTCGGCCGCGCGCTCACGAACCACCGCGTGCAGGTGACGGCGCGCAGCCTTGTACAGGTGCAGGGAATACTGCATGAATTCGTACGTCAGCCGCACTTTTTCGGCGACGCCGCGCGGCGTAATCAGGTACGCGATCCGGTTCGACTGCACGTTCACGCACTTGATGCAGCCCTTTCGCACGAGCCGCTTGATGTAGATGTTGGTCAGCCCGAGCGCGATCCCCATCTGGTTCGCCAGCGTCCGCTGGGTGATGCGCGCGTTCCGCTCGATCGCTTCAAGCAGCTGCAGGTCTCGATGCGCTTCGGTATCCCTCACAGAATCACGCCCCGGGAAAAGACAACTGACCGACGATCTCGGCGGCCACCCGCTCCGCCGAGCGGCCGTCGGTGAACTCGCATTGCTCGACGACGATGCGCCGCCGCCCCGCCGCGTCCAGCGAGGGGTCGGCGAAGTAGGCGTTGATCAGATCCACCATCTCGCCGCTCGACTGCGCGATTCGAACGGCGCCGCTGCGCACGACTTTCTGGAAATGCGTCGATCCATAGTGCCACTCCATCAACGCCTGGTTCGTACCTGGTTCGCCGTCGAAGCCGATGTTGATCACCGGCGTGTCGAAGATCGATGCCTCGATCGCCAGCGTTGAGGCGACGTTCAGCACGACGTCGCTGTGATAGAGCGTGTCCGCGAGATGGCGCGTGTTCTCCGCCATGAAATCGACGTCCATCCCGTCGCCCGATCGGGAGGCCGTCTGGCGGAACGCTTTCTCCACCACCACATGAGGCCGGCCTGCATACCGGTCGTACTGGCTCGTCTCGTCGCGCGGATGCAGGCGGACGAGAAGATCAGCGGGCTGGCCGATCGCACCGGACGCAATAGCCTCGAGGAGGCGATCGATGACGAACTGGTGATGGCCGAACTTGCTCTTCGGTATCGTGGCCAGGGTAACGATTCGCCGTTCCGGATCGAGCCCGGTCCTTCGGCAGAACTCATCGCGGCTCGATCGGGTCTCGCAGAAATATGAGTCGAACTGCGGAACGCCGGTCACCGCAATCCGGTCCGCATCGTAGCGATGAAGCGTCCGCGCCTCGTCGCGCATCGAGGAATTCCACAAGACGAGCCGATCGACCTGGCGCGGGGGCAGGAACTTGTTCGTGAGGTTGTCCCAGCTCAAATCGACGGCGATCGAACGGGCGCCGGCGCGGCGTGCCGTACGAAGCACGGGGATTTCCGAGAAGATCAGCCCCGGCGAGGCCGTCGCCACCAGGGAGGGGCGATATCGATCGAACAACGCCTCCATGTGGCCGTCCCGAACCAGTCGATCGGCGCGATCGTACCAGTCCCCTTCCGGACCGCGCGGTGCCACGGCGCCGCTCAACATCCGCTTCACGCGTCGCCAGCGTTTCGCGCTCGGGAATTCCCTCGGACCGCGGATGCGCAGCGTGTCGGTCTTGCACACGCTCAGGAAACGCGATTGAATGACGCCGAGCAGCCGCCCCTCAAGGCCTGTCGGAACGTGTGGAGGGAGCGCTTCGAAAGTCACCCGTGGATGCGTGAACTCCCGGACAAACGCGGGATCGGCCGACAGCGGTGAGAGCAAGACGATGTGCACGTCCGGCACTCGATCGAGGACCGATGCCAGAACGCCGGTGCGCAGGATGTTGCCTGCCGTGGCGCCGTGAGGAATGCTCCACAGCAGCGACCGTCCCGCGGGCACCGTCATGCGTCAGGAGTCGAGGTCGTCCCAGCTGACGAGCGCGTCCGCCGCAATCGCACGACGCGCGCGCCGGCCGACCACGCGCGGCAAGTCGCTGGCCGGAATACCGGTGCCAGGGCGCTTCACCCAGACGTCTTCCGCCGCGATGACGCGGCCCGCGGGAATCGCGCCGAGCGACACGACGCTGTGGTTCGCCATGTGCCGCACTTCCTGTTCGCCAGGCTGAATCTGCTTCGTGGCGCCGAGTGCGTGCTCGATCGCGCGAATGCCTTTCACCAGCGTGCTCAACTCCTGCGGCTCCATCGAACCGGACTGATCCGGACCGGGCAGGCTGCGCGAGGTCGTGAAATGTTTCTCGAACAGGTTGGCGCCGATGGCCGCCGACGCATACGCCATATAGCTGTCGAGCGTGTGATCCGAGAAGCCGACCGGCACCTGGTAACGCGCCTGCAATTCCTTGATGCAACCCAGTTGCACGTGCTCGTACGGCGTCGGGTACGTCGAGGTGCAGTGCATCAGCGCGAACGGCGTGCCCAGCGCGCGCACCGCCTGCACGGTACGGTCGATTTCTTCGGGTGTCGACATGCCTGTCGAGATGATCATCGGGCGATGCTTTCGCGCGATGTGCTGCTGAAGCGGAACGTTGGTCAGCTCGCCCGATCCGGTCTTGAACGCCGGCACGTCGACCGTCAAGAGGAAATCGGCGGCCTCGCGTGAGAACGGCGTCGACAGAAAAATGATGCCGCGCTGGCGGGCGCGGTCGCGCAGCGCGAAGTGTGCGTCGCGGGACAGAGCCGTTCGCATCAGCAGGTCGAACAGCGATTCGCCGACATACGCCGCCGTCGCGCCGCCGCGCAGCATCTCGTGCTCGGGAAAATGCGTCTGGAACTTGATGACATCGGCGCCGGCTTCGGCCGCGGCGTCGACGAGCTCCGAGGCCAGCTCGAGATCGCCGTTATGGTTGATGCCGGCCTCCGCAACAATCAGACAGGGGTGGCCCGGTCCAACCTCGCGGTCGCCGATCCGGATGGTCGTGGTCATAGGGTCCTCGCACCCGCGGTGACGGGATCGAAAAAGCGCTTCTGCGTGTAGAGCTCTATGGTGGCCAGCAGATCGACGATCGTCTGGCTCGTGTCTGGCTTGTGGTAGAGGGAGGAGGAGGCGTACCGCCCATGCTGCAGTTGACGCCGGACGGCGTGCGCGATCGCGGCGGGGTCGTAGTCGACATGTGTGACATGTTCGTCGTGCAGCCGTCCCTGCTGTCTGCCGCCGATGTTCACGACCGGCGTGCCCAGGTACGAGCATTCCTTGATGCCGGCTGACGAGTTCCCGACGAGGCAGCTCGTCGTCTTCAACATCGCGATGAATTCGTCGACCGGCACATTCGTGATGAAGCGGATGTGCTCGGTCGCGCCGCCATGATGCTCGCGGAAATGGCGAAGGCTCTCGGCCATCTCGCCCGTGCCGGCATCCGAATTGGGCCAGAACCAGATCGTCGGCATCGCCAGCGCGCCTATCGCCTGCATGGTCGTCTCGAGGTGCCGCCGGTTCTCGGTCTCGGTGGTGACCGGATGCTGGATCACCATGAGGAACGGCTTCATGATGTCGACCGAGTGGCCGACTCCGTAGCTGTTCACGTGTTCATTGGTGAGCGTCGACGTCGTCTGCGCCGCGACTTCGACGTCCAGCGAGCCGGTGTTGAAGACGTATCGCGGATCCTCGCCCATCGACGCGACCCGCCGCGCGGCATCGTCGTTCGTGACGAAGTGGATGTGCGAGAGCTTGGTGATCGCGTGGCGCACGCTCTCGTCGATGCTGCCGGTCACATCGCCGCCTTCGATATGCGCAATCGTCTTGTTCAGGTACGCCGCCGCCATCGCGATGGCCAGCTGCTCGAACCTGTCGCCACAGATGACCACGATGTCCGGGTCGAGCGAGTGGAGGCCGTTGGTGAACTCGAGCGCGGTAAGGCACGCCGTCTTCGCCATCGCCACATGGTTCCCACCCTCGATCACGTTGAAGAACGAGGCCGAGATTGTGAACCCGCCCTTTGCGATGTCGTCGGCCACATGGCGGCTGTACTTGTCGAGGAGGAGCGCTCCTCCGAGCATCAGTTCGAGATCGACCTTGGGATGCTCATGCAGCTTGCGCAGCAGCAGCTGGCTTCGACCGTAGTAGGCGCGACTCGTCAGCGGAAAGCAGATTCGCCGCGCGCCGTTGCGGGGCTTCGGGGTTCCTGACGCGAACACTGTTTCCATCAGACCCTGGCCGGATCGTGATTGACGACCACGGTTTTCCACTCGCAATAGACATCCAGCGCCTCGGTGCCCGGCTCACGGAATCCGTTGCCCGAATTCTTCACACCGCCGAACGGCATGTGTGGACCGGCGCCGTAAGTCGGGCCGTTGATCGAGACGAGGCCGGCCCGGTATCTCGCGATGAACTCCTCGATGCGATGCGTGCTGACCGTGTGGATCGCGCCCGTCAGCCCGAAGGCCGTGCCGTTGGCCAGCGTGACCGCTTCGTCAAAGTCGCGCACGCGGTACAGGCACGTGACGGGTCCGAACAGCTCGTTCTGCGAGATCTCGTCGTCGGGCGCCACGTGTTCGAGGATCGTCGGCTGCATGTAGTAGCCGGCGCCGTCGACCCGGTTACCGCCACACACCACACGCGCACCACGCTCCACCGCGCCGACGACTGCGCGCATGAGCCGATCGAGACTCTCGCGGGAAATCACAGGTCCGCAGTCGTCGTTGGGTCCCGAACCGACCTTGATGCGTGCGGCGCGTGCGAGCAGCGCGGCCTTGAACGCTTCGTACACGCGATCGAAGACAATCAGCCGGCTCCCAGACGCGCAGCGCTGGCCTGCGTCGATGAACGCCGACGCGACGGCATGCTCCGCCGCCAGCTCGAG
>Ga0306921_10004763_pt1 | contig 13992 bp, 10 predicted proteins | sample sta12Cox44000080_FD_203760 | JGI IMG/M metagenome (GOLD analysis project Ga0306921, IMG submission 203760) | Lab enrichment of tropical soil microbial communities from Luquillo Experimental Forest, Puerto Rico - statoxic.12C.oxic.44.000.080 (v2)... | ecosystem: Environmental > Terrestrial >... | reverse complement strand
GACCGGGCGGCGAAACACCGATGACGGAAGAGTAGCGGAGCGTCTGGCCAGCTTTGATTGGCAGTTCACGTTCGATCGAGCAGACTACATGGTCCTTCTCAAGGTCGCAGCGTGAGAGTGGGTGTTCGAAGCCAAGGAAAACGTTGCCGGCGGTGACGGGTGAGCCTTTCACCGTTCCGGCTAATCGTGCAGACAACAGATGGAAGTCGAATACACGAACTTCGCGAATTGGGGCCTCTTTCGAAGCGCTGAGCGCAATCTCTTGGCGGATATAGTTGTCCCGTTCCCGAAGCGTCGCGGACCAAATGATCGCAAGCCCGCTCTGCGGATCGCTGAATCGAACGACGACACGTTTTCCCGGGAATTGCTCGGCAAGGCGGGCAGAGCCTGGCTTCACGGGCACGTCTTCGACACGCGGCTCGCCTGCAATCGCCAGCACGGCCGAAGTCAGAGTCCGGCCGTCCGGGAAAACAAGCGAAAAAGAGCTCTCGGGGAGAGAAATTGGCGACTTGGCGAAGGTCGAAGAGAAGAAAGTGCCGCGCAACCGTTTTCGAACCAGCGACCAGCGAGCGCTGAGAATTTCGTTGTGGATCGTGATGCCGCCGGGCTGAATTTCGACCGTCGGCTTGCCAGGATCGACACCTGGCAAATAGTCCCGCTGCGCGCACGCAAGTGCCGGCGCGGTGAAGCAAAGTAATGCGGCGAGCCAATGAATGAAGGTTCGTCTTGCCATGGGGATAGAGGCGCTTTTCAATTCCTGAATTGTACTGGAACGGTGGGATGGGAATCGAAGGATTTGCTAGTATTTTCACCGGCACGATCGTCGCAATTTTCGAGAGGAAGTGAACATGTCGACCCAAGCGAATGACAAGGATCCATTCCTGGCGATGGTAACCGCCCGAGCCGAGGTGGATCTGAAGCTGAGCGATTTCCACCCGCGCTCGATGCTGCGCGCTCCCGTACACGGGATCATTCAGCCGAAATTTCCGGTCATCGATTACCACAACCATTTGGATGCGCAGGAACCAGACCGCGTGCTGCGAATCATGGACGAATGCAGAATTGAACGGGTTGTGAACATTACGATGCGGACGGGTGAAGCAGCCCGGGAAGTAATCCGTAAGTTTCATACCGCCGCGCCCGACCGGTTCTCAACTTACGGATGGATGGACTGGAGCGACTTGCAGGGTCCGGGGTTCTTCGAGCGTAGCGTCGAGAGACTCGAAGAACTGGTCGAAAACGGGGCTTGCGGCCTGAAAATCTGGAAAGACCTGGGAACGGTTGTTCGTGATGCCCATGGCTCGCTTCTGCGTATCGACGATGAGCGGCTGGCGCCACTTTTTGAAAAGGCGGCCGAGCTCGGCGTGCCGATTATGTATCACATCGCCGATCCAGACGCCTTTTTTCGGCCGATCGACAACACGAACGAACGTTACGAAGAGCTTGCTGCGCACCCCGAATGGAGTTACTACGGCTCTCACTTTGGAAAAGAGGAGTTGCTGGCGCAGCGCGACCACGTTTTTGCGCGGCACCCGAAAACCACTTTCGTGGGCGCGCATGTGGCCGAACACCCGGAGGATCTGGCGTACGTCAGCAAGCTCCTCGAAGCGAATGCGAATCTTTTTATTGATATCGGAGCGAGATGCGCAGAACTGGGCCGGCAACCTTATACCGCACGGGAGTTCTTCCTCACATTTCCCGACCGCATCCTGTTCGGGACAGATTTGGTCCCAGAGGTCGAAATGTACCGCCTCCATTTTCGATTTCTGGAAACACGCGACGAGTACTTTGAATATCCCTCTCACGCCTCTCGCCAGGGGCGCTGGAACATTTATGGGTTGTACCTTCCCGACGATGTGTTGTGCAAGGTGTATCGTGAGAATGCGCTCCGGCTTCTCCCAAAGCGCTAGCTCTGCCACAAAGCGTCAGGACTTGGGGTCCGACGGAGGCGCATGCCATTTCGCTGGGGGAATAACCACGCTGGCTTCGGGTTGCACCAGGTAGTGCGGTGACATGATTTGCACGCCAAACTCGTTGAAGGCGTCCTGTATCTGCGAGTTTAGAGCAGAAAGCGCCTGAACGCGGTGCCTTTCGGCTTCCAATCGCGCAATCAGCGTGTATTCGACGTAAAAGTCCGACAGAGCCCGCTGCACGACGTACGGTTCCGGATATTTGCGAACGTAGGGGGTGCGATCGGCCGCGCGCAAAAGAAGCGCGTGCACCTGACGCCAAGGTGCATCGTATCCAATCGTCACTGTGGCATTGAGCACCATCCCCAGCCGCGTATAATTCGTCGTCGAGGTGCCGACGAGGACGGAGTTAGGAATCGTCACTTCCTGCCCTTCAATGGTTCGAATTTTGGCGGCGAGCAGCCCTACGTCCAGCACCTCTCCTTCTGTATTGTTCACCTTAACCCATTCCCCGGTCTTCAGCGCTTTCGAGTACACGACGAACAAGCCACTCATTATCTGGTTGATGATCCCCGTCGAGCCCAGGGAGACAACCAAACCGATAAAAACGCTGATGCCTTTGAACGCATCGGTGTACGATCCCGGGATGTAAGGGTAGGCAACGATGCCGGCAAAAATCCACGCGATAGCCGCGAAGACGCGCTGCGTCGCTCGGGCTATGTCGGCGTCCATCCAGGAAACGCTGATGCGTCCGGTAGCGATCTGTTCGAAAAGCGCTTTGCCCATGCGCACAAACCAGCGCGTGGCGAGAAAAATGAAGAAGACGGCCAGAAGCCCGGGTATCGAGTAAATTACCGTGTTCGCCAGGTCTCGTATAAGCTGCAAAACATAGTGCCCGGCTTCTTTTCCCCAGGGCTCGGTGTATGGAAAGCGGCGCAGGGAAAGAGTCGCCCAAAGGTAGATGGCTACCAGAGTAACAATCCAGACAAACAGGCGCACCAGGGAGCGCAGGATCGCGAGAAGGTAGGGCAACAGATCAAATCCGAAAACGCGCAAGCCCGCGGGGAACGCGCCTTCCCGAGCGCGCACAAACAACAGCAAACGGGAGTGGATTTTCCAGAGGGCGGTACAGAAAAAGAACAGCACGGCCAGGCCGATAAAGGTGAAGAGAATGCCGGCGCGGATAACCGGCCACGACCGATCCGCTATGCGCGCTTGCAGTGCTTCGGCCAGATTCCGGAGGGCAGCCTGCGAGGCTTGTTCGAGACTCTCACCGGACTCTTTGTCGAGGTCGTTGGTTCCCAGAAAGATCAAGACCCGGCCCCTGCACATAAACACCGAGCCGTCCTGGTTTTCGATCTTGACGGGACGCAGTTCGATTTCGGAGGCCTTCACATTCAGTGGAAGGTCGTCAAGGTGCTCGTCAGCGCGCTCGGCGCGCTCTTGCGCCGTGGCACCCCCCAGGGTCCCCCGCTGCATCACAATCACGCGATTCCAGAATTCAACGCGGGCCTCGTTTGCGGCCGATTTCCCCGGTCTCGAGATCTGCGTCGTCGTGTCTTCCGCGACCAGAGAAGGAACAGCCCACACGGAAGCAACGACTGCAACAAGAATCAGGCCGGTTAACGCTACAGGGATGAAACTCTTGGCTCGCACAGTTTCTCCTCGATCCCGATACTGAGGAAAACCCGGATCTATTCTATGTAAGGCGAACGGCTTGGCTACAGTTTGCAGCCGCAGAGACCCTTGCGCAACCTGATCGCATGCGCAAGCCGAATCGGTGATCTCGGCTCAGCATTTTGCAACGACCGCATCGGATGCTAGGGCGGGGCGGGAATAAGCCAGAGGACGGAGTCTACCTCTCTGAGCGATACGTTCAGGCCAACCCCCGTCATCATTTCTATGAGCATGATCAGAACGAGAACGTTCGCGATCTTTTCGACCGGCAAGGATTGACTGGCTTGAGCGAAAGGGCCCAAAAGTCCTGCCGCACTTAGTGGCCGGCAACCTGCTGGCGCGTCATCCGTGCTGCGAGTTCATCCTTGCCGATTTGCAGTGCGTCCTCCGGGTTCAGGCGCGCAAACAGATCGAGAGTCCGGGCGATGAGCCCCGTCCATCCTGTCTGGTGGCTGGCGCCGAGGCCTGCTCCAATGTCGCCGTGAAAATATTCATAGAAAAGAACGTGGTCCTTCCAGTGCGGATCTTCCTGGAACTTCTTGTTCCCTCCGTAGACCGGGCGCTGCCCGTTCTCATCGCGTAGGAAAATGCGGGAAAGTCTCCGGCCAATCTCCCGGGCGGCTTCGAACAGCGTCAGCATCTTGCCTGAGCCTGTGGGGCATTCGACTTTGAAGTCATCGCCGTAAAACTGGTAGAGATTCAACAAGGCGCGTATCAGAAGACCGTTCACTGGCATCCACACCGGCCCTCGCCAGTTGGAGTTGCCGCCAAACATTCCGGTATTGGACTCGGCCGGCAGATATTGGACTCTGTATTCTTCTTGTCCCACGCGGAAAATGAACGGATGATCGAGGTGATAGCGAGAGAGAGAGCGAATTCCGTAAGGTCCGAAGAATTCATTTTCGTCGAGCATATAGGTCAGAATGTGTTTAACCTTTTCCTTGTTACAAACTGCCAGCAACCGGCGCCCGGCGCACCCGGATGACCTTTCATCCGCAGGCGCGATCTTTTCGACGACCTCGGGATGCCGTTTCATGAACAAACTGAGTAATTCAAAAAGTCGCGGGTGACGCGCTGCAACCCCATGTTCGAAAACCGTGGACGCGCACAGCGGCAACAGCCCGACCATCGAGCGAACCTTTAAACGGACGGCATCGCCATTTGGGAAGTGGAGCAAATCATAGAAGAATCCCTCCTGGGTATCCCACATCTCGTCATGGTTGACGCCTATCCGATCCATGGCATAGGTAATCCACAGGAAATGTTCCAGGAATCGATAGGCAATTTCTTCGTACATTGGGTCGGTATCGGCAAGGATAAGGCCAATTTCGAGCATGTTCTGACAATAGAAAGCCATCCAGGCGGTCCCATCCGCCTGGTCCAGGTGGCCGCCGGTCGGCAGTTTCGCACTACGGTCGAACACACCGATGTTGTCGAGACCAAGGAAGCCGCCCGCGAAAACGTTGCGTCCTTCCGGGTCTTTCCGGTTAAGCCACCAGTTGAAATTCAGCATGAGACCCTGGAAAGCCCGCTCCAGGAAACGGAGATCGGCGCGGCCTAGTTCCTTCTCAACGTTGAACAGGAACAGCGTGGCCCAAGCGTGGACCGGTGGGTTGACATCGCTGAAATTCCATTCGTAGGCGGGAATCTGTCCGTTCGGGTGCGAGTACAGGCTTCTCAACATCAACAGCAATTGTTCTTTGGCGAAGTCGAAATCCACCAGAGAGAGCGCCAGGGTATGGAAAGCGAGGTCCCATGCCGCGTACCAAGGGTATTCCCATTTGTCGGGCATGGAGATGATGTCGCTGTTGAGCATATGAAACCATTCAGCGTTTCTGCTATGCCGTCCGCTTTTACCCATCAGCGGGTGGGCGTCATGCTCGTCCAGCCATCGGTCCAAATCAAAGTAGTAATACTGCTTGGTCCAGAGCATACCGGCAAGCGCTTGCCGATGAACGCGCTTTTCGTCCTCGGTGAAATTCTTCGGCGAGATCCAGTCGTAAAACTCGTCCGCCTCCTCCTGTCGCTGGTCAAAAGCCGCGTCAAATTGATCGAAGGGGTGGGCAACGGTTTGTGCGTTGAGGCGCAGGCGAACCGCCTTCGAACCCCCGGCGGGAACCTCGAGAATATAGTGCGCCGCCGCCTTCGTTCCGACTCGCGCCGGATTTACCGCCTCACGCTTGCGGGCAATCACGTATTCGTGAAAGGCGTCTTTTACGTAAGGAGAGGCATTGGGTTGGGCCCACAACCGGGTGGCATTTGATTCGTTCTCCGTGAAAAGCAACTCCGGACCGCCTTCGCAATACAAGAAGCAATCTCGAAGCTGCGGGTGGGAAGCGTGAACCACGCCGTTTGAGATTTGTCCCAGGGCCGGTTTCGCAGCGTTTTTTTCCCAGGACCAGGTGTTCCGGAACCACAATGTTGGAAGCAAATGAATGGAAGCCGGTTCGGGTCCGCGGTTGTGCACCGTAATCCGAACGAGCAGATCCTCCGGAGCGGCTTTGGCATACTCGACGAACACATCGAAGTAGCGGTCGTCCTCGAACACGCCGGTGTCAAGCAACTCATACTCGAACTCGTCGCGCGACCTGCCTCTACTCGTTTCCACAAGATCGCTATAAGGGAATTCGTGCTGCGGGTACTTGTAAAGGTACTTCATGTAGGAGTGCGTAGGTGTACTGTCGAGATAGAAGTAATATTCCTTCACGTCCTCGCCGTGATTGCTCTCGCTGTTTGTGAGACCGAACAGCCTCTCCTTCAGGATCGCATCGCGGCCGTTCCACAGTGCGATTGCGAAGCAAAGCTGTTGCTTGTCATCCGAGATTCCCGCGAGGCCGTCCTCTCCCCAGCGGTAAGCGCGAGAACGCGACTGGTCGTGAGTGAAATAGTCCCAGGCATTGCCATCCTGGCTGTAGTCTTCACGTATCGTGCCCCACTGCCGTTCACTAAGATAGGGACCCCATTTCTTCCAGGGGATGCCGCGCTCACGCGTTTCATTCAGACGTCTCTGCTCTGTGCACTCCAACTGCCCTGCATGAGATTTCTCTTCCAGTTTTGTCATTGCGATCTCCTTCTGCCTGCTGGGGCGGCAGACAGTCGACCGAACTCACAACCCTTTCACTACCCGGAAGGAATCTTTATCGCTATGTCTGAGCGTGGGCAGCAGCTAGTTGCCGCTGGCCCTCGCTCTGAACGCAGTGGAGGAAGTGGCAGCCCCAGGGCTTCAACTCCACGTAAAGCCCGGACTGCGCCAGTTCGTCTCCCTCTCGCTCGTACTTATCCCCGGAAAGTTCATCCGTGAGAAGCCACTTGCCGCTCCCGACTTCCGGACACCTCAGCGAGACGCGGGCTTGTACGGCGCTATCACTCAAGTTCACCGCAATCAAATATTCTTCCGGATCCTTGACCCAGCTCCAGGCCACGAGGTTCTGGAAGCTCGAATTGTCGGCCCAGCCGGTTCGCTCGCACAAGCGCCAGTCACCATCGTGAAACACGGGCTTCGCGGTCGCTTTCAGAAGTTTCGTGTAGAAAGACCGCAACTCCGGATTGGGCGGCTCTTCGGGCCGCCGGGCCAGAAAAACGGGCAACCTGACTTTGCGTCCGTCGAACTGGCCTTCATGAAAAAGCCTGGCGCCTGGCACCGTTGAAGTCACTACTGCCGCGGCACGTTCTCTTTCTGGTGAAAAGACGGCGGCGGCGCGCGGCTCGTCGTGGTTTTCGAGAAAACGCAGCAATTTGGCCTGGTAGGCGAGTTCGGCACAGAGATGCAACCGGACGCTCTCCGCTCCTCCGTGTTCCAGACGATCATAGAGCCGCTTGTCGTAGCAAAAATCGAATCCCTGCTGCTGGAGCTCCCACTCCAGGTCCCAATATGCTTCCGCGATCAACTGAAACCGCGGATGAGACTTCTTCACCGCGGGAATGACCTCCCGCCAATACTCGGTTGCCGGGTGCGCTCCCCCGCGGCTGCCCCAGGTTCGTTCGAAGACCGAATTGATGAGCAACATCGCCATGTCGCATCGCACACCGTCGCACTGTTGCGCGATGCCGGCAAGCGTCGAGATGGCACGCTTTCGCAGACCCGAATCGAACGCGTTCAATTGCACCACATCCTGCCAGGCCGGGAAGTAGGGGTCGCGCCCGCAAGCGAACACGTTTCCGGAAGCCTCGAGAAAACTGGTCGGGTCATTCTTTAGGTCGTCCGTGGTGCCGCGAATGAAATATTCCGGATGTTCGCTTACCCAAGGATGGTCCGCCGCCACGTGGTTGGGTACAAAATCCAGGATTAACCGCACGCCGCGCTTGGCAAGTTCCAGTCGCGCCACAGTCAAACCCTTGGGGCCTCCAAGACGTCCGTCGACGACATAGCGCCGCACGCAATAGGGCGATCCCACGTTGTCCTGAGGAACAAAGTCCGGGAGCGCCTGCCGGAAACTCTCCAGCAGATTCCGGTTTTGATTGGCGATGGCAACGCCGGCAGGACTCCGTTCCCACACGCCCATCAGCCACACGCCATCAAAGCCCAGCTCAGCGATGGCATCCCACTCCGCGGCAGGCACCGAAGCAAGGTTGCAGCTTTTCGAATGCTTCACTTGAAGCTCGGAAAGCCACACCCAAGTGTTGATTTCACACAACGTGGGGTACGAGGGCCAGGTGTGCATTTTAGACTAGACCGTTAGCACCGAGCGTCAGGGAACACCAACATTTGATACCGGCAGATTCACCTTGCCGTCATCCGTAACGCAATTTAGAGGTTGCTACAACTAGGGAAACCCCTAATTCACTTCTTTTCGGGCGGAGGTGGGTAGTTCTTCAGCAGCTTTGCGACGGCTTTGGCAAGATTTTTTTGTTGCTTCTCCGGTTTGGCTTTGGGATCGATGGTTTTTGATGCCGTCCCGCGCCACACCAAGTCCTTCTTCGAGGACTCATACATATCGAGAGCCAGTTGACCAATGTAGATTGTCGTGGTCGAGCCGGTGGTCATCGTAGAGCCCCCTCCGTACCAACCACCACCGTACCAACCGGGACCGTAACCCCAGCCGCTGTTGTAGGAAGTGAATTGCTTCTCGGTGCCGACAGCGGTCTGATAACCGATATAGAGATCGGCCGAATCCGAGTCCGTTTTGGTCAAACCCTTTTTCGCCAGTTCTGCATCGATTGCGTCGGTGATCTGTTTCTGCACCAGTTGGTTGGGATGATCAGCGCCCTTGATGTCCACCCATTTGTAGGTTTTGAATTTCGAGAAGTCCGCATCCTTGGCATAGTTGTAGCGCACATCTTGAGCGACAACGCAAGTGACACTCAGGAGCAACAACGCGGGCACAAGAAAGATCCATTTCTTCATTTTTTCCTCCCGTCGACCGAATGAACCGCAGGCCACCGACAACTGCGAGAATACTCCTTTTCAGGCTGAGCTGGCATCACTAACGACGTCTGCTACACCGCCCTCCTGGCCGAGATATGCTTTTACGAGACAAGTTGCTCCTCTCGTAGGGAACCAGTGCAGCGACGTCCGGCGCCGCGCGGGACAATCTCGTCTTCCAGGCTTTCGACTTGGAAATTGCAGAAGTGGCCAAAACCGCCCTCAGTACTTCTCTGGAATGAAGTGATGTCCTTTCAGCGAAGCCTGGTCGTCGTAACTTCCCTTGTCGGAGCGCTTCGGCAGCTTTATCTTCTCGCGTGGAGCTTTTTTGTACGGAATCAGGCTGAGCAGATGCGAAATACAGTTCAGCCGCGCCTTGCGCTTGTTGTCGGAACGGATCAAGTGCCACGGGGCGTGTTTCGCGTCGGTAGCCTCAAGCATCTTGTCTCGCGCTCGCGAGTATTCGTACCAGCGGCGAAACGACTCGAGGTCCATGGGGCTGAGCTTCCATTGCCGGAGCGGATCCTGCAGACGGGCTTCAAACCTGCGCTGCTGTTCCTTCTTGCCGACCTCCAGCCAGTATTTGATCAGTTGAATGCCCGCGTCCACGATGTACTTTTCAACTGTCGGACACAGCTTCAGGAAGTTCTTGTACTGCTCGTCCGTACAAAAACCCATGACGCGCTCAACGCCGGCGCGGTTATACCAGCTTCGATCGAAGATCACGATTTCGCCGGCAGCAGGAAAATGGGCCATGTAGCGTTGGACATACATTTGAGTCTTCTCGCGGTCCGAGGGAGCGGGCAAGGCGACGAGGCGGAACACACGCGGGCTCACTCGCTCCGTAATCGCGCGAATCGTGCCACCCTTGCCGGCAGCGTCGCGTCCCTCAAAAACAATGATGACCCGAAGCCCTTTGTACTTGACCCAATCTTGCAACTTGCACAGCTCCGCTTGCAGCCGGCGCAACTCCTTTTCATACTTCTTCCGCTTCAAGCCCTTATCTTCACTTGCTCCTTCGTCTTTGCCCATTGCAGAACCACTCCTCCGATGTGGTCGCTCCCCGATTAGCTATTGCTCTGTGACATTGGAGGAGCCCGCGCGCATCCGGACTCCTCCCTAATGTTGGGTTGTTGTATTAGCCTGCCTTCGCGCGGAACAACTTCAGCGCAAACGAGGCAGAAAGGCACAAAAGTCCAAGGAGCCCTACGAGCGGCAAGCTGCTCCCCGTCTTTGGCAGTTTCGCAGGGGTGGCGGCCGCAGGTGCCGCTTCCGCTGCAGGTGGCGCCGCAACAGGCGCGGCGACCACGACTAGGATCGGTACGTCAGCCGGTGGAGCGGGCGGAGGCGGGGGCATCGTCCCCGTCACCTGCCTTTGTTGGGATACCACCGTCTCTGGGGTCTCCACGATCTTTGTGGCGTTGACGATCATTCCCTTCTTCAGGCCGAATGCGTCAACCGTCTGGCCATTAATGTCAAATTTTTGGCCCTTGGGAATCTTGAACTCCTGATTCTTTCCGTCTTCCAGGGTAAGAATCACAGAGTTCGGCGGATTCACATACCACACCTTGCCCGTAACCGTTTGAACCGTCTTAACCATCTGTGGAGTGGTTGTGGTTGTGATCGTCCGTTGCAATTTCATGCCCGGCTTTAGGTCATGAATGCCGAGCGATTTGCCGTCCACGGTAACCCTGGCGCTCTCCGGCACATTGGGAAAATGCCGAATGGTGCCGTCTTCCATCTTGACCACCAGGTCATTGCCTTGCACGAGCACAACTTCGCCCCGCTCGACCTTGACTTCTTTCGTAGCCTTGCCCGCAGTTGTGGTGGTGTCGGTTTGTACTTGCGCGCTCATGCTTGCAGGGAATGTGAGACAAACCATCCCAGCTACAAGCATCAACCCGATGTTCTTCCAATTGTTGCCAAACTTCATCTTCAATCCTCCTCCTTTTCAAGTCTTAACGCGTGCTCGTTCTTTGCCTTTCCTAAACGAATTCACTTACTCTCGTGGTACCCTCCTTTCTCTTTCAGGGAACTCTGCTGTTCACGATTCCCGTGACCTGCATCGGTCGCTGAGGCGTGCACGATGAAGCGCTGCGGTGCGCTGCCTACAAAGTAGAAGGGGTAGCAGGTAACGAGGGTTAGCGAAGGGAACTGCCGTGGCTGCAGCACCCATGTATCTTCAGGCGCGACAATAAGAATCTCGTCGACGACATAGCGATTGGTTCCGGTCTGAGACACCAGGTCAATCGTATCGCCTTGGTGGATGTCCTTGAGTCCACGGAAAAATCCGTCCCGGTGGCCGGCGATCCCAGCGTTGCCATCCTTTCCCGGCAATGGCGTACCCTCAATGTGGCCGACTCCCCGATTTAGCGTCAGTTCATCGGTCCCTTCGAACACCGGTACCTCCAGTTGAATGGATGGAATCTGCAGAACCGCGACGGCGGAGGGAGCGCTGGCATTGAGGCTCGCCTTGTAAGCCGCGACTCGCCCTTCAGACCACAGCCGAAAGTCAGGCTGACCCTTTTCCGGCTGGGCGGTTGCCGCAGCCATGTGCGTCCGCCAAAACTCACGCAACCCCGTGCGAGACGATACCGTATTGTAGATTCGCGCCGCGACATAGACCGCGACGAGCAAGAAGCCAATGACCAGCAAGAGCCGCTCGAACCCGGTCAGGGTCTTCGCTACACCGCTTCGTTCCATACTAAGTACCTTTCGCGAAGGCTGGCCGACGCGCTCGCCAAGTTTCGGGCTGGAGTTGTCTGTCTGCCTCTACCTTATAGTACGGATAGGATTTGCCGGCAACTAGGGAAACCCCTAAATCGAGGCAAAGAGCGCTTGCTCGAACGCGCTTCGAGCGCCGATCGTGATCTTGTCCCTCGTCGATCACGACGAAGTTGCCGGGAATACAAAGCCCTGTCCGTCGAACGCCGCTTTGACGGCGGGTAGCAGATTTGCCTTCATGCGGGATTTCAGAACATATCCCGCGGCGCCCTCTTCCATGCAGGCTTTTATGAATTCCTCTTCCGAATGGATCGTCAGAAAGACGAGTCTCGCCGCGGAGCCGCACTCGCGAAGCCGATGCGCCGCTTCAATCCCGTTCAGGATCGGCATGGTGATGTCGGCGACAATCACGTCAGGATGAAGCCGCAACGCCTCCGCAACAAGTGACGCACCGTCGGTTGCGGTTCCTACAATGTCAGCGTAAGCGCTCAGCATGTTGCTCACAGCTTCGAGCACAGAGGAATGGTCATCCGCCAGTAATACGCGCGGGCGGATCACGATCCGTCACCCGCGAGGAATGAAAGTTCACGCGCTTCCATCGCCGTGACCGTCCATTTTTCGACTTAGGGTCCCGGACGCGATGCTGAGGTTTTTGGAAGTTTTGCGCTACTGGGAAAATCCCTAGGCTGGTGGCGCTACACGACGGTTCCTCGGCCGTGCGCTGCCTTTGCTCTCATGACTGGCTCGGGATTAACTGAGATAAGACCGTGCTTCAGAGCGAACAAGACCAGGTCCGCGTTGCTCCGCAGATGAAATGACTCCATGATGTGGTGCTTGTGAAACTCCACCGTCTTCTCGCTCAGGTCCAGCAGGCCCGCTATTTCTTTCATGGAGCGCCCTTCGGCGAACAGTTGGACCACGTCTCTCTGGCGCGGCGTCATGTCTTTTGAATATTGCCTCGCCCTCGCTTTCGTGGCCACCCAGTCTTCAGCTCTCAGCTTTGGCGTCACGTAGGATTTGCCTTGTAATACCTGCTCGATGGCCTTCAGCAATTCCGGTCCCGCCGAATGTTTCAGAACGAAAGCGACCGGCCCCAGTTCCAGCACTGCAGCGGCAAGATTCGGATCGTCCTGCATGGTCAAGAAGATGAACTTTACTTCAGGGGCTAGTTCCTTGATTCTTTTGGCCGCGTCCAATCCATTCAGTCGCGGCATTCCAACGTCCACGATAACCACATCGGGACGTAGAGCGATTGCTTCCTCAATCATGGCGCGCCCGTCCGGCACAACACCGACCACGGGATAGGTCTTTTCGAGGTAGACGCGCAGAGCCTCGGCGAAAATTGTGTGATCGTCCGCAATCAAAAAGCACGGGCGGGCCTTACCAACGAACGCTTTATCCATACCGTATCACCCCTTCCGAAGTACACCGATAGATCGACAACGGAGACACCAACAGGGCGGCGGATGCAATGGGCGGATAGCTAATAAGAGCGGCGGGCAGGGCGGACGTCTGTGACCTGGGTCACATGAGTCCCCTGCGGTCCATCTCTGCCTAATCTTAGTTCCTCTCGCCCTTCCTGTCAGCACAATTCTTCAGCAATCCGAGGCTCCTCGGATCCGTCCTCATAACCTCACTTCGACACCGTGGAATCGGCTTCCCCTGGGCGCATTTTGACGGCGCTTTTCCGCGGACCTAGGGTTTTTCCTAGGTGCATTTTCGTCCTCGCGCTTCTAGGGTGTGCTCGGTAGTCGGCTGGGCTACCGGGCGGATCCTGAGGCGGCCGCACCCCGATCAGGACCTGGAACCTCCAACCAGTGAATCGCGGGCGCTGAGTTTCACAGGCCAGCCTGGTGACCGCTGAACTTTGAAGCGTCACCATCTCCAACGGCAATTCGGACATAAAGGAGCTGTATGCGGCAGCCGAAATCTATAACTGCTACGATTCTTGTGGCGGTGTACTCCTGCCTCATCCTCTGTGTATCGGCAAATTCCACTGATCAGAAAGATAAGAAAGATAAGTCCGCCCAAGCTCAGAATGGAACCGACCTGAGGAAGAAGTACGTACGCCCCACCGATCCGGCGCTGTATGTTGGCGCGGAGACCTGCAAGGCGTGCCATGAAGACACTTATAACCAATTCGAAACCACGCCCCATGTCGCTACCACGATGGAGGCCAAGCTCGACGGTTACAAGGGTCCGGAATGGCATGGCTGCGAAGCGTGCCACGGCCCGGGAAAAGAACATGTGGACGGCGGGGGCGACAAAACAAAGATTTTCACGTTCAAGGATGCCCCGCCGCAGGAGACGAGTGCGCGG
>Ga0306921_10004761_pt1 | contig 13996 bp, 15 predicted proteins | sample sta12Cox44000080_FD_203760 | JGI IMG/M metagenome (GOLD analysis project Ga0306921, IMG submission 203760) | Lab enrichment of tropical soil microbial communities from Luquillo Experimental Forest, Puerto Rico - statoxic.12C.oxic.44.000.080 (v2)... | ecosystem: Environmental > Terrestrial >... | reverse complement strand
TGTTTAGCTCGCCCATCCCGCGCAGTCAGGTGTCGCATAAGTGCGCATGATGTAAAATTTTTGAGGTATTCCAAAAATCTCCCGTGCTAAGGAATGACATTAGAAGCATTGTAGAGTTGAAAAAAAATCGAATACAACGCGCTAGCGCAAGTCCGGTATTACTTATCTCCTCTGCATATTGACTTGGCCATGCGCGATAGAAGATGTAGGCGAGCGAGTGACGGAAGAGCTTCCTATAAAGGGCTTTCATCCCCGCGCTCGGTCCCGATAGCTGCACAGTACGCCTCGCTGGGGCTGTTCGCGCTGATCATCGACTTCACGTTCGCGATGACCTTGACGCTTTACGAAGCGTGCAAGAAAGCCGTGCCGGACGAAGCCAATGCAATCCGCACGACGGCGTTGCGCGCCGGCATGCTACCTGAACCGGATGCGAGCGAGGTCCGCGACCCGTTGCGCGACTACGTCTAGCTGCGCATCGAGATGATTCAGACACGCAAGAACCCGAGACTGTTCGAGACGACAATCCGGCGCAGTGAGGAGGTGCAAGCCGAGCTTTGGCAGCATGCGATGGCAGCCAGCGCCGCCGATCGACGCTCGATCACAGCGGGGCTATTTGTGCAACACTGAACCAGGTGATCGATTTGGAGGAACTGAGGACCCGGCTGTTTGCGGCTCCCAGCTACGTTCCCGGCATCGTCTACTTGCTGCTTTACACGATCGCCGCCGAGGCGATTCGCTTCAGCGGCTACGCCGTCGCGCTCGAGGGCAAACAGGGGCGCGTTCCCTATGTGATTCTCGGAGCGCTGGTCGCGATCGTGATCGCCGACATCGATCGCCCATGGGGCGGGTTTGTCAAGGTCAGCCAGCAACCGATTCTCGACCTTCAGACGAGCCTGCCACGTTAGAGGCTCATACTCGCTACGCCTATGGACGGAAAGTGACCTTTCCTGTCATCGTTAGGCCATGACCGATAAATCATCCGAACCCGAAAGCGAGCTTCGTCAGGGTGAGGTGGCGGTCGCATTGCCGCCGCAGAGCGATGCCGGCCTCTATTTCATCGGTACGATCCACACACCCTGGCGCGCCCGCCGGGAATGCCCCAAACGCGGCAGTCTCGACGGACCCATCTGCTCGATCGTCGTCAACGAACGGTGGCGGATGGCGCTGACCGGGCTCGCCGGTCACCCACGCATTCAGGTCCTCTACTGGATGCAGCGCGCCAGGCGCGATCTGGTGTTGCAGACGCCGTTCAGCACGATGCGAACGACCGGCACCTTTGCCCTGCGCTCGCCGGTGCGGCCGAATCCGATCGCTTCCTCGATCGTCGAACTGGTGGCGATCGACGGTACCACACTGCGGGTGCGTGGGCTCGACTGCCTTGACGGCACGCCGCTGATCGACTTGAAGCCGGAACACGGAGCGAGCGAATAGCGCTCGAGCCGCGCCGGCGGCAGTCAGCCCCGCGGTGCTGCCGCGGCGACCAGCACCGCAGTTGCGCGATAGAAATCAGGGAACAATTGCTTTAGCTTCTCGATCTTTGGCAAATCGTAAGTCATAATGTAAAGGTAATTCGGGTTACGCGCCAGAAAGTCTTGGTGATAAGCCTCGGCCGGATAGAAGTCTCGGCCGGGCTCGATCTTAGTGACGATCGGCGCATTAAAAACATGGGCTTGGTCGAGCTGAGCCATATAGGCTTCGGCGATGCGCGTCTGCTGCGGGTTGGTCGGAAAAATCGCCGAGCGGTATTGGCTTCCGGTATCTGGGCCCTGGCGGTTGAGCTCTGTCGGATCATGGGCGACCGAGAAATAGATCTGCAGGATATGGCCGTAGCTGATGCGGCGGGGGTCGAAGGTGACCCGCACTGACTCGGCATGTCCGGTAGTGCCGGTGCTGACGATCTCGTAATGCGCCGTATCGGCAGTGCCGCCGGCATAGCCCGAGACGGCGTCGGTGACACCCTCGACGTGCTGGAACACGCCCTGGACCCCCCAGAAGCAGCCGCCGGCCAGCACCGCGACTTCGGATGCCGCCAGTGGGTTCGCCTGTTCGTCCAGCGCCGGGGGCGGGATCGAGCGGGCGCTCTCGGCCGCCGTCGGCAATCCCCGCAACACGAAGCCGACGCCGAGCAGCAGCCCGGCAAAAATCAACGCGGTGCGGATCGAGGAGGATATGTGCGGCACAACTCGCCTCCGGAAAGCAAGGTCAGACGAAACCGCTGGTCGAGGCTAGGCGGCTCTGGTGGCAGGCTCGGCGGAGCGGCGGGCGAGCACCAGCTTTTGCGCAGAGCGGCCGAGGAAATGGTAGCCCGAACCGCCCTCGGCCAATAAGTCCAGGAAAGCATCGGGGTCGGTAATCCTGACGCAGCCGAGTACATCGGCGCCGCGGGCGAGAAACGCGTCGGGCAGCATCCCGACGGTCGGTCCGACGACCGTGACGCGGGTAGCGGTCCGGGTCAGCGCCAACAGCTCTTCGAGGGTATTGTTGACCAGGGTGGCACCGGTGATCAGCGCGACATCGGTATTCGGCAATATCTCGGGCGCCTGCTCGGCCGGACGAAAGAACGGCAGCTCATCGGCCTTCAACGCGGCCGCGTCCTGCTCGAGCACCAGAAAGCTTTGGCCGCGGCGCTTCAGCTCTTTCAGGAACGGGACGAAGGCGCCGACCACGACGACCTTGTCGACGGGACGGATATCGGTCGCGTCAAAGGCGTCGACACCGGCTTGAAGCTCGACATCCGGATGCGGCCGGCGCTGCCAGCAGACATCGGCGAGGGCGTTGACGGTGGCAATCCCGACGGCGCGGCGGATTCCATGTCCGGAGAGGGCTTCGCGCGCCAGATCGGCCCCCCGGCGGCCGCGCAATTTGCCCGGAAACGGCATTGCCATTGCCGAGCTCGGACAGCAGACCGCCTCCGGAATTGATTTGATCGGCGTGGCACTGGCTCCGGCGGTCCCGTTGCTGAGCTTGACCCCAGTGAAGAACAGCCCGACCACCGCCCTTTCGATCGCGATCTCGTCGAGCTCCGGGCCCAGGATTTCGCCAATCCGGGCGATCGTTTCTTCAAGGATCGAACTCTTTTTGGTCTGCATCACGGCTCTACTCCCGCCATCGGCATCAATCCTAACAGGCTCGGTCCGAGGCATAAATACCCCCGGACTGGCAGACGCGATATTCGATGGGATAGAACGTGCGTCCGCAGCGGCAAGGAGATCACCATGAAAATCAGTGCCCGCAACCAGCTCAAAGGCAAGATCGTCGGGGTGACCAAGGGTCAGACGACGGCGCATGTCCGTATCGACATCGGCGGCGGCGTGATCGTGACCTCGTCGATCACCAATGAGGCCGTCGACGAGCTCGCTTTGAAGGTCGGCGACGACGCGTTGGCGGTGATCAAGGCATCGGATGTGATGGTCGCCAAGTGAGGCGACGGGATTTCTTCGGCTTTAGCGCCGGCGCAGTCGCTGGATTGGCTTGTGGGCCGACGCCAGCCCAGGCGAGATCCTTTACCGACTCCGCCGAGCGACGGATCGACATCCCGGATGAGGTGCGCCGGGTCTTCCCGGCGGGCCCGCCAGCCTCACTGACCCTTTACATCGCGGCAGCTGAAAAGATGCTGGGATGGACCCGGGCGCCGAGCCCGGAGGCGCAGGCCTTTCTGCCCGCGCGGTATGCCGAGCTCCCCGAGCTAGGCCGGCTGACCGGCCGCGGCAACACCGTCAATCTCGAAAACGTCGTTCGGCTGATGCCTGATCTGATGCTCGATGTCGGGGATACCTCACCGACCTATGTGTCGCTCGCCGAGCGGGTGCAAGAGCAGACGCACATCCCCGCGGTACTGATCGGCGGTCATTTGGCGGAGACCGCCGACACATTGCGCAATGTTGGCTCCGTGCTCGGCGTTTCCCAACGCGCGGAAACACTGGTCCGCTACGCAGAAGGTGTGCTCGACGACATCCGGAAGGCTACGGCGAAGTTGCCGCCGGCGAGCCGGCCCAGCGTCTACGTCGCGCGCGGACCGCGGGGGCTCGAAACCGCGGTCGCCGGTTCGATCGGCAGCGAGGTCGTCGATCTCGTCGGCGCCCGCAATGTCGCAGGCAAGGAAACTGCACCGCGCACGATCGTCGACGTCTCGCCGGAGCAGATACTGGCTTGGCAGCCCGACGTGATCCTGACCGTCGATCGGCGCTTTCACGCAACGATCCGCACCGACCCGGTGTGGCGCGAGGTCAAGGCGGTGCAGACCGGGAACATCCGTTTCGTGCCTGACCTGCCGTTCTCGTGGCTCGACAATCCGCCCGCCGCCAATCGGCTGATCGGCCTCCTATGGCTCGGCAAGCTGCTCTATCCTGCGGTCTTTCCGCAGGATATTCGCGCCGAGGCTCGCCGCTTTTATGCCCTTTTCTACCAGAAGGAGCCGAGCGACGCGCAGCTCGACGGTCTTCTCGCCGAGCCGCCGGTGTGAGTCTGCCTCGGCTCTCGGCTACCACGCGGTTGTCATCGTCGCTGCGCTGGTCCTGCTGCTGATCGTTGCCGTCGCGATCGCCCTCGGACCATATCCGCTTGCCCCCAGGGACCTCCTCGGATTCCTGCTCGCTAAAGCTACGGGCGCAGCGTCGTCGCTGCCGCTGCCGGCCGAAACCGTCGTCCTGCAAATTCGCCTGCCTCGCGTGCTGGCGGCACTCGCCGTCGGTGCCGCACTCGCGGCGTCGGGTGCCGCCTACCAATCGCTGTTCCGCAACCCGCTGGTCTCGCCGGATATCCTCGGCGTCTCTGCCGGCGCCGCTCTCGGCGCGGTGGTGGGGATCTTCCTGTCATTGCCGGTCCTCGCTATCGAAGCCGTGTCCTTTGCAGGCGGGCTGATGGCGGTCATCATCGTCTATGGCATTGCCGCGGCGATCCGCGGTCGCGACGCGGTGCTGGTCTTGGTGCTGGCCGGTGTCGTCATCGGCGCGCTGTTTGGCGCCGGTGTCGGGCTCTTGAAGTATCTTGCCGATCCCTACAATCAGTTGCCGGCAATCACCTTCTGGCTGCTCGGTAGCCTGGCGGCCGCCAATCCGCACGACCTGACGAGCCTGTTGCCGGCGGTCGCGATCGGGCTGATCCCGCTCGGCCTGCTGCGGTGGCAGATCGATGTTATGACCCTGGGCGAAGAGGAGGCGACGGCACTCGGCCTCGACACCCGCATGCTGCGGATCGTCGTGATCGCCGCGGCGACGTTGATGACCTCGGCGGCGGTCGCGGCGAGCGGCATCATCGGTTGGGTCGGGCTCGTCGTGCCGCATCTGGCACGGCTCACGGTTGGGCCGGCGTTTGCGCGGCTGCTGCCCGTCAGCCTGCTGTTCGGCGCCGGCTATCTGCTCGCCGTCGATACCGCCGCGCGCACAATCGGCGCCGTCGAATTGCCGCTCGGGGTGCTGACGGCGGCGTTCGGAACGCCGGTCTTCTTGTGGCTGCTGGCCTTCGGTCGGCGGCCGGCTTGGTCATGAGCGCGCCGCGGCTGGCCGTCGAGAATCTGAGCTACGGCTACCCCGGGCGGGCCGTCGGGTGCGTTATCGGTTTCACCGTTGGCGCCGGGGAAGTGTTGTGCGTGCTCGGCCGCAACGGCGAAGGCAAATCGACATTGTTCAAGACGATCCTTGGTCTGCTGCCACCGCGCGCTGGCGCGGTGCGGGTCGATGGCGAGCCGATCTCGGGCTGGAGCCCGCGCCGAAGAGCACTGATGTTCGGCTACGTGCCGCAGAACAGCGGCGGGGCATTTCCGTTTACGGTCGCCGAGCTCGTGCTGATGGGCCGTACCGCGCATCGCGGAGCCTTCGCCGCACCGTCGAGCGCCGACCGCGAGGCAGCAGACGAAGCAATCGCGGCTTTGGGCATCGAGCATTTGGCCCGGCGCGAATGGCTGCGGGTGAGCGGCGGCGAGCGGCAACTTGCCTTGGTCGCCCGCGCTCTGGCTCAGGAGCCGCGCATCCTGGTCCTCGATGAACCGACAGCGAGCCTCGATTTTGGCAACCAAGTGCGGGTTCTCGATGCGGTTCTCAACCTCGCCGAGACACGCGGGCTGAGCGTGCTGCTCTCGACCCATCACCCGGAACAGGCTTTTGCCTGTGCCGACCGGGTGGCGGTGCTCGCCGGAGGCAAATTGCTGCAGATTGGAGCTCCCGCCGACGTCATCACCCCCGAGACGCTGCGGGCTTGCTACTCGGTCGACGTTGCCGTCTTGCCGGTGGCGGACGACCGCTACCGCGTTTGCGTGCCCCGGTCTTATCTACTGTGCTAGTCGGAGCACTTTGCTAGTCTTCGCCATCCAGCATTGCCGCGGGACGCGACACAAAGCGCGGTCGCATCCGATGCCATGAGACGATGAACCGCTGATCGTCGGAGAGGCGCTGCGCCTCCTCGCAGGCACGCCGAGCGCGTTCCAACAATTCGGCCACGTCACGGCGGATCAACGGCGAGATGGATTCTTTCAAGGCAACGCCCTCACACTATTCAAAAGATACAAGACGGCTAAAATGCGCCCCATCGACCGTCAGTAAAGCGTCGGGATCCTACGACGCCAGATGCCTGGGGGCGGGCCGGGTCGCTAAGGGATCCGGTCGGACGGCCCCTTCGGCGCCGGTGGGAGCGCGGTCACCGGCCGGCGCGGAGCGACCGGGGCGGCGCGGATATTGGCGAGATCGATTTCAGGCATCGGCAGGTCGAGTTGGCGCAGCACCGCATTGGCGAGCTCATTGTAGCCCTCGAAGGTGCGGCGCAGCCGACCACGCCATGCCGGGATGCCGCCGCTGGCGTGCAATTCGAAAGCCGATTCGCGGCCGTCGAGCGCCGATGACACGTGGTCCCAGGCCATCTGCAGCAAGGCCGAGCGCTGCAGTGCGGTATAATCTCCGCCGCCGAACGATTCCTCGAGCCCGGCGGCCATTTCGGGATCCGCGAGGTCGCGGTCGGAGGGTGCGACGACCAGCGACGAGCCGGGGAGGATGCGCAGGATCTCGGCCATGCGCTGGCGCGCCTGCAGCAGCGCGATACCGCCGGGCATCAGGTGGGTATGATTGGGAGCGCAGTAGCCTGCCGAAGTGAATTGCGGGTCGCGCTCGGCGGCGGTCTGGCAGCTGCGGGCAGTCTGCACCGCGATAACCAAGTCGATGAGATACTCGATCGTCGGCTCGTGTTCCTTCAATCCCATCGCGTGGGTCAAAGCGAGCGCCAGGCCAAGAGTGAACTCCGCTTTCGCCAGCCAGCCATAAAGGTGATGCCACAACAGCCAGCGGGCGATCGGCTCAGGTGAGGCTTCGACAAAGAACACGCGCTCCCACGGGATCAGCACCTTGTCGAGCCACATCTGGCCGTCGAGCTCGTCGTAGCGGCTGCTGAGGGGTGCCACGAACCGGTTTTGCTCGCGCGCCGCAACCTTGCGGCACACTGTGGTGACCCCGGGTGCCGCGATCTCGACGATAAAGCTCGCGCGGTGCCCGCCAATCTCGATCCCATTGAGCGCGCCGACATAGACGTACTCGGCATAGGCCGGGCTCGTATGCATGCCGATCTTGCCGCTCAGTATGACGCCGGCATCGGTCTCGCGAACGAGGCGCAACGCGTTGCGCTCGGCCGGGTCCTCGCGCAGACGATAGCCGATCGTCGCCGCACCGCCGCAGAAGGTCAGAAACCGGCCGGTTGCGGCAAGCTTGTCGCGATAGGCCACGGCGTTCGCGATCTGCTCGGCTGGAGCGTTGTATTCCTGCGTGGCGGTGATGACGCCGAGCGCGATCAAATTGCCGTAGGCCGGGGTATGGGTGATGTTGCCGCCGGAGAGAAACGTCGTCTTCGCAAAGCTCCGCCCCATCCCCCGGAGGTCGTCCGAAGTCCTCGGGACAGCATAGGCCCACGGTGTGCGGTCGCCCTGGGCGTCGCGCGGTGAAAAAAGCGCGTCGGTCCATTCGGGGTCGAGATGCATGTCGTACCAGGAGACGTATTCGTCGACCATCGCGCGGGTCGCCGGATGCGTCGTCACATCCTCGATCAGGCCCTCGCCCAGGACCCATACACGCCGCCCGTCACGCAGGGCCGCCCGGTATTCCGCCCCCGTCCTCATTACTTTATCCTGCGTTACTGCGGCTTACCCGACAAGCCGCCAGCGCAAGGTGTCGCCGGCGCGGTACGGTACGAGTGCGTTCTCGCCCTCGCCGATATGCTCGGGCACCGCAAAGGGCTCCCGCCGCAGGGTGACCCGGGTCTCGTTGACCGGTAGCCGGTAGTATGCGGGGCCGTTCAGCGCGGCGAAAGCTTCCAGGCGGTCGAGTGCGCCTTCTTCCTCGAAGACCTCGGCGTAGATCTCGAATGCGCAAGAAGCCGTGAAGATGCCGGCGCATCCGCAAGCGGTCTCCTTGGCCGAAATGGGGTGAGGCGCGCTGTCGGTGCCGAGAAAAAACCGCGGGTTTCCCGACGTCGCCACCCGCCGCAGTGCCTGCCGGTGCTTTTCTCGCTTGGCGATCGGCAAACAATAGAGATGTGGGCGGATCCCGCCGGTGAAGATGGCATTGCGGTTGATCACCAGATGATGGGCGGTGACCGTCGCCGCCAAGTTAGCGCCTCCCGCCTCGACATAGCCGACGGCTTCTTCGGTCGTGATGTGCTCGAGCACGATGCGCAATTCGGGCAGTCGGCGCCGCAACGGGTCGAGCACGCGGTCGATGAATACCGCCTCGCGGTCGAATACATCGACCTCCGGGTCGGTCACCTCGCCATGGATCAGAAGCGGCATGCCGATTTTGGCCATGTGCTCGAGCACCGGCGAGATCCGCGCCATATCGGTGACGCCCAGCGCCGAGTTCGTCGTCGCATGAGCCGGGTAGAGCTTAACGGCGGCAAAGATGCCTTCCTCATACCCCCGCGATACCTCTTGCGGGTCCGTGGCGTCAGTCAGATAGCAAGTCATCAGCGGCGTGAAGTCGGCACGGTGGGGCAGCGCGGAGAGAATGCGTTCGCGGTAGGCGCGCGCCGAGGCGACTTTCGTGACCGGCGGGACCAGGTTCGGCATCACGATCGCCCGGGCGAATTGCCGCGCCGTGTACGGGACGACCGCAGCCAGCATCGCCCCGTCGCGCAGATGCAGGTGCCAATCGTCCGGCCGCCGCAAGGTAATCGTGTCGGCGTTGATAGGCATGTCGCTCTCTCGTGGGCACCCCATATCAGGATAGGCCGCCGCGAACGGGGTTGCTATCGTCCGCGTGCGGAAGTTCTGGAGGACGGCATGAGCGGATGCATCGTTGGTTGGGCACACAGCAAATTCGGCAAGCACGAAGGCCGGGATATCGAGTCGCTGATCGTCGAGGTGACGCAGGCGGCCTTGGCTGACGCGGGTGTCACGGCGGCCGACATCGACACGGTCTATCTCGGCACGATGAATGGCGGCTTTGTGCGCCAGGAATTCCCGGCCTCCTTGGTCTTTCAGGTCGACCCTGGCTTCCGCTTCAAGCCGGCGACACGGGTCGAAGACGCCTGTGCCACCGGCTCGGCGGCGATCCATCAGGGGCTCAACGCGATCGCCGCCGGCAGGGCGCGGTTGGCGCTTGTCGTCGGGGTCGAGAAGATGTCCGAAGTCTCCGGCGCGCAGGTCGGCGACATCCTGCTCGGAGCCAGCTACCGCAAGGAGGAAGACGCGATCGAAGGCGGCTTTGCCGGTATCTTTGGCAAGATTGCCCAGAGCTATTTTCAGCGCTATGGCGACCAGTCGGACGCGCTGGCGCGGATCGCGGCAAAGAACCACAAGAACGGTGTCGCCAACCCGCTCGCCCAGATGCAGAAGGATCTGGGATATGAATTCTGCCGCACGGTCTCGGACAAAAACCCGATCGTCGCTGGGCCGCTGAAGCGCACCGATTGCTCGCTGGTCTCGGACGGTGCCGCGGCAGTATTGCTCGCCGACACGGCGACAGCGCTGAGCCTCAAGAAAGCCGTCATTTTTCGCGCCGCCGAACAGGTCAATGACTTCCTGCCGATGAGCCGGCGCGATGTGATCGCCTTCGAGGGGCCGGCACTCGCCTGGAAGAAGGCGCTCGCCACCGCGCGGCTCGGGCTCGATGACCTTGATCTGGTCGAAACCCATGACTGCTTTACGATCGCCGAGTTGATCGAATACGAGGCCATGGGTCTGACCCCGAAAGGCGAGGGGGCACGGGCGATCCTTGAAGGCTGGACCGAAAAGGATGGCAAATTGCCCGTCAACCCGTCTGGCGGGCTCAAATCGAAAGGGCACCCGATCGGCGCGACGGGCGTGTCGATGCACGTATTGGCGGCGATGCAGGTGACCGGCACGGCAGGGGGCATCCAGGTGCCGGGGGCGTCGCTCGCCGGGGTCATGAACATGGGGGGTGCGGCGGTCGCGAATTTCGTCAGCATTCTCGAGCCGTTGCGCGCCTGAGCATGGCGGCGTTCCGCGCGCTGGTGTTGCACGAGGAGGGCGGAAAGGTAGTTCCTCGGATCGAGGCGGTCGATGAGGAGCGGCTGCCGCCGGGCGAGGTCACCGTCGCGGTCGAATGTTCGACCCTGAATTACAAGGACGGGATGATCCTGCAAGGCGTCGGCCGGCTGGTGCGCAATTATCCGCACATCCCCGGCATCGACTTTACCGGAACCGTCGAGCGCTCGGATTCTCCTGAGTTCGCGCCGGGCGACCCGGTCATCCTGACCGGCTGGCGGGTTGGCGAGACGCAATGGGGCGGCTATGCGGAAAAGGCTCGGGTTAAGGCTGCGTATTTGGTGCGCAGGCCGGAGGGGCTGACCGCCCGCCAAGCGATGGCGATCGGCACCGCCGGGTTGACCGCGATGCTCGCCGTGATCGCGCTCGAACGCCATGGGTTGCATCCCAATTCCGGCGATGTCCTTGTCACCGGTGCGGCGGGCGGTCTCGGCAGCGTCGCGGTGTCGCTGCTGTCAAGGCTCGGATATCGGGTGGTCGCTTCGACCGGGCGGCCGGAGCAGCGCGACTATCTGAGCGAGCTCGGTGCCGCCGATCTGATCGACCGCGCGGCGCTGGGGACAAAGCCGACGAGACCGCTCGACAGCGAGCGCTGGGCCGGGGCGGTCGACGCCGTCGGCGGCACGACCTTGGCGACGATCCTGACCCAGCTCAAATACCGGGCCGGTGTCGCCGCTTGCGGTCTCGCCGGCGGCAGTGAGCTGCCGGCGACGGTGATCCCGTTTCTGTTGCGCGGTGTCAGCCTGTTGGGGATCGATTCCGTGATGTGCCCGCGCGACGAGCGCATCGAGGCGTGGCGGCGTTTGGCTCGTGACCTGCCGCTCGACCGTCTCGAACAGATGACCCAGACCGTTCCGTTGTCTGCCCTGCCGGAGATGGCGCCGCGGATCCTCAGCGGCGGCGTGCGCGGTCGTACAGTGGTTGATGTCGCCGCGTGATCGGCTTGGAATTGTCGTGCGGCTGAATGCGTTAGCACAATATGAAGACCTCGTCAGCCCAGCGCCGCACGATTACGGTGGCGCGGCGCGCGCTCATCGTCCAGCGCATTCTCGTAGATGGGTGGACCAGTGCCGAAGCGGCGGCGGCGTTCGGCATATCGGAGCGTGAAGTCGATCTTTGGGTTGCCGATTTCCGGCGCTCGGGCATGACCAGCCTACGCCGTGCACCGGCCAAGACACTCGCCTCTCACATCGTTCCTCTGATGATCTCGCAACCGGTGCGCGGAATTGCCTTGCGGATCGCGAGCACGCTTCGCCGGCTGTTATTGCGGGAACAGCGATCCGAGCCGCTGTCACTGCAGCGCTTAAACGACGATCGTCGCGGCCGCGAATAGCCTTGTCCCGGTATCTACCGGCACCCGCGGGTTGGCAGTAAAATAGCCTGTTCACCGGCAGCAATCGCTTGGGGCGAGGATTTGCCGGAGGGGTGGGGTATGCGGATATGAATAGCGGGCGGCGCGGGGTGTTGCGCGGGCTCGTTCTTTGCACTGTCGCCGGGTGGCGGTTCAATTCGGTCTCCGCCCGGCCGGCGCCAAAAAGCACACCGCTGGTGCGACGCGTTCCGACGGTCGTCATCGACCCTGGTCATGGCGGGGTCGATCCCGGAGCGATCAGCCCTGAGGGCGTCCATGAAAAGGACATTGTCCTGGAGACGGCTTGGGAGTTCGCGCGTGAACTCGCGGCGCGGCCGAGTTACCGGGTTGTGCTAACCCGCAGCACCGACGAATTTCTCCCGCTTCGGGAGCGTGTCGCCCGGGCCCACGCATGGAAGGCAGACCTGTTTTTGTCGATCCACGCCGACGCGCTGCCGGACACGGAAATGCGCGGGTTGTCGGTATTCACTCTGTCGGCACACGCATCGGATCGGGAAGCCGCTGCGCTTGCCAGCAGCCAGAACCGAGCCGATCTCGTCGGCGGCATCAAACTGTCCCGGCAGCCGCGTGATGTCGGAAATATCCTGTTAGACCTGACCCGGCGACAGACCGGCAATCTGTCGATCACCCTCGCGCGCAAGGTCGTCGACCAGCTCGGGCGCGACGTCGTTCTGCTCGAGCGCCCGCAGCGTTCCGCCGACTTCGCCGTGCTGACTGCGCCGGACATTCCCTCCGCACTTGTCGAGCTCGGCTGTCTCTCCAATCCTGCCGAGGAGCGCCTGCTGCAGCAGCGTAGCTATCAGCAGAAAATCGCTCGCGGCCTCGCGCGTGCCGTCGAGAGTTTCTTCGCCGCCCGTCCCGCGGTATGAGCCGGCCGACAGCGGGCTTAGCGTCGCCGGTTCGGGGAGCGGTCATGTCGGAACAGTACTGCGCGGTAGCGATCATGGCCAAGGCGTCGTTTATCGGCACCGTCAAGACGCGCCTCGTGCCGCCGCTGACCCATCAGCAAGCAGCCGAGCTCAACACCTGCTGTCTCGCCGACATCGCCGCGAATATCGTTGCCGCCGCGGAGCGCGCGCCAATCCGCGGTTTTGTGGCCTATCATCCATCAGGTTCCGAGAGGTTCTTTAGAGACCTGTTGCCCGATGGGTTCCAACTGCTGCCGCCCAAGGAGCCGACCCTTGGGCGCAGCCTGTTCCACGCAGCTCGTGATCTCTTTGCCGCGGGCTACGGTTCGCTTTGCCTGGTCAATGCCGACAGCCCGACGTTACCTACCGGGGTGCTGGTGGAGGCGGTGCGCCGCCTGCATGAGCCGGGCGATCGGGTCGTCCTCGGTCCTGCCGCGGATGGCGGCTATTATTTGATCGGGATGAAGCATTTTTACCAGCGCCTGTTCGAAGCGATCGACTGGAGCACCGAGCGCGTCTACCGTCAAACGATCACCCGCGCCGGCGAAATCGGATTACCGGTGGCGGCGCTCGCCGAGTGGTACGATGTCGATGACGAGAGCTCACTGAGGCTGCTCGCGCGCGAGCTCCTTTGTCCTCCGGATCTGGCGCGCTGCTATAATGGCGGTTACGCAGCACCGAGAACATCCGCGCTCCTCGAAAAGCTCAGCAGGGAAAACGGCGCGGTGGGGCGCTTTCTTGCGCTTCGCGAGAACTGAAGCATTGCGGTTTCTGTTGCTCGCCCTGCTGCTGCTTTCGGGCGAGGCTTTTGGTCTCCTCGCGCAGTTCGACCACGACCTCGCCCGCTTCGTCATCGCTGCGCTGCTCCAGGGTGCGGTCTGGGCCGTCGCTGCAGTCTTCATTGCGCGCCGCGTCGGACGTCCACCCCTCGCGCTGATCCTGGTGACCGCCGCCCTGATGCGTCTCGGGGCGTTCGCTGCACCCGTCTATCTCTCGGACGACATCTACCGGTACATTTGGGATGGCCGCGTCCAAGCTGCCGGCATCAACCCATACCGGTACATACCGACCGACACGCCCCTGACGTCGTTGCGCGATGAGACCGTCTTTCCGAATATCAACCGGAGCAATTACGCGCCGACGATCTACCCGCCGGTCGCACAAATGGTGTTTTTCGTAGCGACCCGCTTTGGCGAGACCGTGCCGGCGGTCAAGCTGGTGCTTGTCGCGGCCGAGGCG
>Ga0306921_10004759_pt1 | contig 13998 bp, 11 predicted proteins | sample sta12Cox44000080_FD_203760 | JGI IMG/M metagenome (GOLD analysis project Ga0306921, IMG submission 203760) | Lab enrichment of tropical soil microbial communities from Luquillo Experimental Forest, Puerto Rico - statoxic.12C.oxic.44.000.080 (v2)... | ecosystem: Environmental > Terrestrial >... | reverse complement strand
GCCGCCGTTGACCGCCGCGACGCCTCCTCGTCGCCGGCGTAGCTCGGCGGCGGTCTCGGGGCGGGGCGGCCAGCCGGCGCCCACGATCACGTCGGGCCGGTAGCGCGCCAAGCTGAACCGATAGAGCTGGATCTCCGTGCCGCCCCCGACAGCGAGTCGGGCGCGCTCGGCGCCCGGGGCCATGGTCTCCCATGCGGGCGCGCCAGGCGGGGCTGGCGTGGCCGCACGCGCCGGCCCTGCGACGAAGAGCGCGAGCACGACGAGGCAGCTCGCGGCCGCGCGGACACCAAGGCCGGACATCCGCCGACACTACCGCGGCGGGAGCTAAGCCTTCTCGGTATCCGTCGGCGGTTACGTCTGTGCAACATCGAGGTTCCCGTTTGGTCGATCCGCCCTCGACCCACGGGGCGATTCCCGGCGAGCCATCGGGCACGTCGCTTGCTCGAGCATCCGGCGGTGGACGGGGAGCCAAGGGGAAGGGGTGTGAGATGCGAATGAGGCGGACAGGGGTACGCGCAGGAAACGGCGGCGGCTGGCCATTCGCTCTGACGGCTGGGCTCGCCTTGTTGTGGAGCGCCACGGGCTGCGGGGGCGGCAACTCGGGAGGTCCTCCGGGGCCGATCGGCGGGGTCGGTCCGAACCCGCCCGGGGGCGACCTCGGGTCAGCCGCCGTGAGCGTCCAGGGCGGCGTGGCGCTGGCTGCCGGCGGGCAAGGGCAGAACGGCGGCGTCGTGCACCTGGTCGCCCAAGGCGACGTCTCGTTCGACCCGACGATGGCGCCGGGCGCGCCTCCGGCCGCGCCGTCAGGGGCGACGGCGGTGACGTCGTCGGCACTGGCGGCCGACCTGTCGATCTCCGGCGACGCGGTCGTGACCGGGACCGTCACCAGCGCGGGCAGCGACGCCGTCCGCAAGATCAGCGTCAGCGGCAATCTGTACGTGACCGGAACGCTGGCGTCTGCCGATCTGGGGAGCGCGCGCCAGGGGTTCGACCTCCAGGTGGGGGGGAGCCTCTACGTCACCGGTACCCTCGACGCCGGGGGCAAGGCGGGGTCGGGCGAGGCCGCGGGCGCCATCACCGTCCAGGCCGGCGGTGACGTGGTGCTCGACGGCAAGGTGATCCTGCGGGGCGGCTCGGCCGACGCGCAAGCGGGAGCGGGCGCCAAGCTCACGATCGACGCGAACGGCGCTTTGCGGCTGGGCAACGTCATCGACGCGCGTGGCGGCGCAGCGACCGGGTCGGGAGGGGGCACGCTCGTGGCCGGCGCGGCCGGCGAGATCCACGTCGGCGAGACCGCCCCGCCCACGTCGATCACCGTGTTCGCGCCGGTGGTCGCCAGCGGCGGCGCCGGCGGTGCCTCGGCGGGCAAGGGCGGCACCATCACGCCCGAGCCCGACACCGGCACCGTCAGCGTCGCCGGCTCCATGGAGATCGATCTGCGCGGCGGCGATTCGATGTCCGTGCCGGGAACCGGCGGGCTCCTCAACGGCGGCGCGCGCAAGGATCCGGGGAGCGGCGGCGTGCACGTGACCGGCGAGATCGTCGCCAGCGGCGGCTCGATCATGATGGGGGGCAACGGCAACGGCGCCGACGGCGGCCGAATCGACATGGAGCTCGTCCCCACCGACGGCGCGGTGGCCATCGACGGCACCGGCAAGATCACCGTCAAGGGCGGCTCTTCGGGCGGCAGCGGAACCGCCGGCGGCGGGGGGCACGTCTGGTTCTGGACCAAAGACGGCGACGAGACGATCGCGGGGACGATCGACGTCAGCGGCGGCGACGCGCCCGACGCGGGCGGCGTCGGCGGCCAGGGCGGCATGATCTACTTCTTCTCGGACAACAACCACAACGGCGTCCAGGTCTGCAAAGGGAACCTCTGGGTGACCTCGAGCGGAACGCTGATCGCCTCGGGCGGCAACGGATCAGTGGGCGGCAGCGGGCGCAACAACGGCGCCAGCGGCGTGGCTTCCTTCCCGGCCAACCAGGAAGAGTTCGCCATCTTCCTAAACTGCGACGGCGAGCACGGCAACACGTGCAACTGGATGAAGAACGAGGGGCACGTCATCGCGAGGGGCGGTGTCCACAACGGCAACGGCGGCGACGTCACCTACCACGGCATCCCGCCGGGGGTGCTCGGCACCGGGGGCCCGAACTCGGGCGACTACCCGGTGCCGCCCGGCAACGTCGACACCGCCGCCGACGGCAGCGGGACCAACGGCGACTTCGACGGCCAGTGACGCCCTAGCGCGCGGTCACCGCCGCGTCGCACACGAGGTGAACGTCCGGGCGCACCTCTAGACTGCGCGCGAAGAATCACGGGCGGAAACTCGCCGTCGCGCTACGAAATTCCGAATCAGGGGAGGTCGATGACATAGAGGTCGGTGAGCGACGTGTACGCGAGGCGCTGTCCGTCGGGCGAGATGGCTACGTCGCCGGAGAAGAAACCCTTGGCGCCGATCACCGATGTCGCCGTGCCGGTCGCGGCGTCGGCGACGTAGATGTCGGTGCGGAGGTTGTTCTTCGAGATGCTGCAGCTGTGGGTGCCGTCGGTGCAGACGTTGTCCCAGAACACGGCTTTGGTCCCGTCGGGCGACCAGACGGCACAGCCGGTGATGATCCCGCTGGGCGGCTGCGGCGGCGCAAGCGGCGCCCCGCCCACCGACGCGGGTCCCAACTGCGGCGTCCCGGTCATCAGCATCGGCGGTGCCGTCGACGCGGGGCCGGGAGCCTGCGTCTACACGTTGCAGCCGCCGGCCGCCGCCACTCTGTCCATCCCCCCCCACGTGTACCTCAACCAGGACGGCGGCATCACCTCCGTCCCTGAGGACACTACCCACACGGTCGGCTGGTCCTACGTCGACAGCTCCTATACGGAGATCGCGATCTACGGGCCCGCGTGCGACACCCTCCAGGCCGGCGGCACGACCTTGGAGGTGTTTTACGTCTGCCTCATCTGAGGCATCACGAACCGCGGCCGCCGTTTTCGGGCGAGGTCCACGTGCTCTCGACGGCGACGCCCACGTCGACCAGCAGCTGATCGGCCGAGCGGAGGCGGCGGCTGATCTCGCGGGCGATGTTGTGGACCAGCAAGGCGTAGGCCTCGAGATCGGTCACGTAGAGCTTGGCGACCTCCGCCTGATCGAAGGCGTAGACCCGGGCGGCGCCCCGCGCGCGCACCGTCGCCGACCGGGGCTGAATGTCCACGAGCGACATCTCCCCCACGCAGTCGCCTGCCTTGAGGGTCGCCACGCAGAACTCGGCGCCGTTGCGCCCCTGCTTGCAGATCTCGAGCTCTCCGGATCGGACGACGAACATGCCGCGCGCGAGCTCGCCCTCGCCGACGAGCACCTGGCCGTCGCGGAGCGACACGGCGCGCGCGACCTCGATGACGCGGGAGAAGACTCGCTCCGGCAGACCGGCGAAGATCGGGACCTGGGCGCAGAACGCGCGATCGATCCCGGATGGCGGCAAGGAAGCGCCCACGGACCGGATGCTAGCGCAGGCCGCGATCGGCTACCATCGGGCTGTGCGGTGGACGGCGTTGCTCATGACCGTCCCGCTCGCGGGCGGGTGCAAGAGCGCCCCCGCTCCGGTGCGCGGCGACGACCGCATCGCCCCCGCCCCGGGGGGACCGCCGCCCGGCGCGGCCAGCGACAGGGAGATCGTGACCTTCCCGAGCGGCAACCTGACCCTTCACGGCGTCGTCTACCGGCCGAAAACCCAAGGCGTATCCCCGGCCGTGCTCTGGAACCATGGTTCCTACAAGGAGCCGATGGTCGCCTTCGACGAGCTCGGCCCCATGTTCGTCGCGCACGGCTGGGTCTTCTTCGGCCCGTTCCGGCGCGGCCAGGGGCTGAGCGCGGACGCGGGACCGTACATCGACGACGAGATCGACCGGGCCTACGCAGCGGGGGGGTCGGACGCGGCAGCGCGGAAAATGGTGCGCCTGCTCGCCGACGAGCACCTCGACGACCAGCTCGCCGCGTACGCGTGGCTCAAGACGCGCCCGTTCGTTGCTCCCAACCGCTTCGCCGTCGCGGGGAACTCTTTCGGCGGCATCGAGACGGTGCTCGGCGCCGCGCGCGTTCCCTACTGTGCGGCGGTCGACGGGGCCGGCGCCGCGCAGACGTGGGCCAGGAACGCCGAGCTCCGTGATCTCCTGGTGACAGCTACGCGGGAGAGCCGGGTCCCCTTCTTCTTCTTCCAAGCGGCCAACGACTTCGACCTCACCCCGAGCCGGACGCTGGGCGCGATCGTGCGAGCCTCGGGGCCGGCTTCGGAGGTCAAGATCTACCCGCCCTTCGGAGAAAATCACGGGCAGGGCCACAACTTCGCCTGGCACGGCAGCGCCGTCTGGGGCGCCGACGTCCTCGCGTTTCTCGACCGTCACTGTCCCTGACCCGCGTCGGCGACCGCAGGCGTCGTCGTGCAGGTCGAGGGGTCGTAGGTCGCGCCGGCGAAGTCTCCCGGGAAGATGCGCTCGACGATGAGCTCGGCGTCGGCTGCGTCCAGCGTGCTCCCGGCGGCGCAGTCGCCGACGAAATGCGCATCGTCGACGGTGATGGTCAGGAGGTCGTGCGGGGTCGCGGTCAGCGGCTGCGCGGACGCGAGCGCGACCAGCCGCGCCGGCGGCCCGCCGCCCGGCGACCAGCCGGGTGCGAGCAGCGCGTAGGCGAAATCGGTGGCCGCGATCGTCCGCTCGGTCTCGGAGGACGCTCCCGGCGCGACCGGACTCGGGAACAGCGTCGTCACCCACCAGACCTTGAACACCGTCATCGTCCCCGCGGCGTCGGCGGCCGCCGGAAAGCCGTTGTCGACGACGACGGTCGTGGGATCGCCGTTGCATCCGACCACCGCCAGCAGCGCGAGCGCCAGGCCGACGATCGTCCTGCCCCAGCATCGGCGCGAAGACGCGGCGCTCATCGTCAGTCCAGGTACAACGTGGCCATGAGGCGCGCGGTCAGGGGGTAGGCCGGCGTGTAGTCGACGTCCTCGCAGCCGTAGAAGCGGCCGTTCGCGGGGCCGCCGCCGGGCGCGGGGGCCAGGCGGCCGCTCGTGCCGCAGGTGAACCCGGCCGGGACCGGCGCGCCGACGGCGGGCTCGGTGCGCAGGCGGCTGACGGTGGCGAACTGCGCGCCGCGGAAGTCGCCGTCGAGCGCGTTCTCGACGTCGAACGAGACGTCGAACCAGCGCTGGCGGTAGCCGAGGTGGATGTCGAACTGGGTGAAGCCGGGGGCGACCAGGGCGCCGTCGTCGGTGGCGGGGCGATCGCCGATACCGTAGAAACGCAGGCCGCCGCGCGCCATGCCCGGGCCGAGCGCGTGCCGGCCCGAGATCCCGCCGGCCCAGGTCTGCTTCGGCGCCAGCGCCAGGCCGCCCCCGTTCTCGCGGTCGGTGGTGAACTGCGCATGCGTGAACGTCAGCTCCAGATCGGCGGCGAGCCAGGGCGTGAGCTCGTAGCGGGTCTCGAGCTCGACGCCCCGGCGGGTGGTCGGATCGCTGGCGACGGTCGTGCCATCGTCGCCGTTCCAGACCGTCTCGCTCGCGAGATCGAGCTGCCAGAGCGCCGCCGCCAGGTCCCAGCGCTCGAAGAGACGGGCCCGGGCGCCGACCTCCTCGCCCGTGGCGCGCGCGAGCGGCGTGACCGCGGGGACGGCGAACGCGCCGCGCACGTCGTTCGAGTGGAACCCCTGCCCGTAGTCGAGGTAGAGGTCGAGCTGGGCGCGCGGGCGATCGAGCGGCGTCACGATCAGGCTCGCCTTCGGGCTCAGCTGACTGGCGGCGCCGACGCCGCTCCCGGGGGTGGCGACGCCCGTGGTCGGCAGGCGATCGTCGACGGCGAACGACAGCAGGTCGGCGCGGCCGCCGAGGTTGGTGCGCAGCCAGGGGGCTGGCCCGATCTCCTCGTTGACGTAGGCCCCCATGAACGTCTCGTGGACGTCGTCGCTCCGCACGGCGGCGATCGGGCGTCGGTGGAGCGTGTCCCAGAGCTCGGCGTGGATGTCGTCGCTGCGCACGTCGGCGCCGATCGTCGTGTCGAGCGTGACGCGGCCGAGCTGGTGGAGCACGCGGTAGCTCACCTTGGCGCCGTAGAAGACCCGCCGGTCGACCTGCTCGATCTCGTCGCCGTCATCGGGGTCGCGCAGGTAGAGCGTGAAGTTCGAGAACAGGTTGAAGCGGTAAGCCACCACGTAGGCGAGCGCGCGCAGCTCGCTCGTCTCCGTCGGGTGGAGCCGGTAGGCGAGCGCCAGCTGGTGGCGGGCCGTGCTCCCCCCTTCGTCGGGATCGAGCGACCCGAAGCGGGAGACCAGCCCCTCTTCGACGGCCCGCGACGGGATCTGGCCCGAGCCGTTCCAGCTCGCGGCGTAGCTCATCTCGGTCAGGCTCAGGGAGGAGATCGGAGAGAGCGCGAACGTCAGCTTGTTGAAGAGCTTGTAGCGATCCCAGTCCTCGGGGTTGTCGAACGGGCTCGACGCCCGGCCCACGTCGGCGGCGAACGTCGCCTTGACCGGCACCGTGTCGAACGTCGGGCTGGCGACGAGGAGCGCGCGGTACCCGGCCGCGCCGTGGCCCGGCGACCCGGCCAGCCCGACGCCCGCCGAGCTGTGCTCGAAGGCGTCGCGCGACACCATGTTCACGGCGCCGGCGGTGTCGAAGTCGCCGTTCTCCGGGAAGTACGGCCCCTTGCTGATCTGCACGCGCTCCACCACCTCCGGGATGATGAAGTTGGTGTCGGCGAACCCCTGGCCGTGGGCGTGCGACACGAGGTTGATCGGGACGCCGTCGATCGTGAGCAGCAGATCCGTGCCGTGGTCGGCGTCGAAGCCGCGCAGGAAGTACTGGCTCGCCTTGCCGCCGCCCGCATGCTGGACCATGACCAGGCCGGGCGTGACGCGGAGGATGTCCTGGACGCTGCCGATGGGGCGGAGCTGGAACTCGCGGTCCTGCACGGTGAACGACGACGCGGCGCTGATCGGCTTGGCGCCGAGCACGAGCGTCGACTGGTCGGGGCCGCTCTGCACCGCTTCGCCGGCGGGCGGCGGCTGCGGTGCGGCGACCGGCGGCGGCGCCGCCGGCGGCGGGAGGTGGAACTCGTAGGTGAACTCGACGGTCGAGGCCACGGGGACGCCGCGCCGGCGCGCCGGCGCGAACGTGAACCGGCGCGCCGCCTCCACGGCCGCCTCGTCGAAGCCGTGGCCGGCGGGCGCCGTCACGCGCACGCCGACCACGTTGCCGCCCGTGTCGAGATCGAGCTCGAGCCCCACGTTCCCCTCGACGCGATCCCGGAGCGCCTGCTGCGGATACGGGGCCTCCGGGTGCTCCTTCAGCGACGGCGGCGTCGTCGCCTCCGGGCGCGCGACCGGCGGAGGCGGCAGGTCGGCGGCCGCGGCCTGCGCCGGGTCCAGCGTGAGCGCCGCCGCCAGGGCGGCGCCGGCCACGAGCGAGGCCCGCGGACGTCGGAGGGCGAGGCGTAGCATCATTATAGAAATTCGTGCCGCTGGATAACATGAAGTCACAGAAACGTGGCACACAAACTTCGTGACATCCGTGCTACCAATCGGGCGTCGTGATCCCGACCCTCCGAAAATCGGAGAGCGCCCGCGGCGGCGCCGCCTGGCTGCCGAGGGGCGGCGGCGCGTTGCTCGCCTCGGCGGTGGTCCACGCGGCCGTCGCGGCGACGGTCGGCGGCGTGCTCGTCTCCACGCGACCGTCGGTCGGTCGCGAGCCCGACCCGGTGGCCGTCGACCTGGCGGATCTCCCCGCCGACGCGCCCGCGACGCCGGGCGCAGCGGCCGCGCCGGCGCCGACCAGCGCCCGGCCCGCGCTCCGTTCGAGGCTCGCCGTCCGACCCGCCCGCGCGACCGCCCCCACCGCGGCGGCGCCGGCCGGCCCGCTCCCGCCGAACGACGAGGCGCCGCTACGGTTCGCCATCAGCGCCGGCACGATCGCCAGCGGTCCCTCCATCGTGGCGTCGGGCCCTCCGTCCGGCGCCGGCCGTCCGTCGGACGAGCCCGGCCCCCTCGGCGAAGGGGACGTGAGCGTCCCGGCCCGGCTCATCACGCCGAGCCCCCTCGTCTACCCGCCCGCCGCCCGCCAGGCCGGCATCGAGATCGACCTCCCGGTGGAGATCGTCGTGGACGCGACCGGACGCGTGGTGGCGGCGCGCGGGCTCGGCCGCGCAGGCTACGGCCTCGACGAGGCCGCGCTCCGCGCCATCCGCGCCTACCGGTTCTCGCCCGCCATCCGGGCCGGGCGCCCCGTCCCCGTCCGGATGCGCTGGACGGTGCAGTTCCGCCTCCGCTGACATTTTCCTGAACGGTCCCCGGACCGACCAGGACACTATGGGGACGTGGGGTCCCGGCGAGCGCGCGCGCGGAGACAGGGGGGACGGCTGCGCGGCACGGGGGCGCTGGCCGCCTTCGCGGCCGGCGTCGCGGCGTTCGGCGTGGGCCGGGCCAGCGCCGCCCCGCCCCCCGCGCCTGGCCCGTCGGAACCGGACGGCGTCGCGCTGGTGGCGCCGGCCGGCACCCCGCTGGCGGACGAGATCGGGCGCGAGCTCCGGGCCTCGCATTTCCGCGTCGTGCGCGTCGACGCCGCCGGCCTGGCGACGGCCGCGGCGAACGGCGCGCCGGCCGAGGGGAAGGACCGCGGCGAGGACGGGCTCTGGGCCGTCCCGCTGCTGCTCACGCGCGGCGTCCTCGTCGCGCCCGACGAGCGCCGGGTGACCGTGTTCGAGCGCGTCGGATCGTCCGGGGAGCTGTTCAGCCGCACCGACCTCCGCATCGATCCCCGCGATCCGCAGGTCCGCCGCCACGCCTGCTTCGCCGTCGTGGAGTACCTCCGCGTGATGACGATGGCGACGGGCCCCGGCGCCGGCGATGGCCAACCGCCCGCCGCCGCCCGCGCGGAGCTCCCCAGCGCCCCCGCGCGCCCCGCCGACGACCCGCCGGCGGCGCCGACCGTGGCCACCGAGGCCGCCGCCGGGGTCCCCGTCCGGCACCAGCGGCCGTGGACCCTGGGTGTCGCCGCCCAGCTCGCGCTCGACACCGGGCTCGGGGACTCGACCACCGGCCTCCAGTTCGCCTGGCACTTCCGCCTCGGCCCGCACCTCGGCATCCGGGCGCTGATGCTCTGGCCGCTCGTGGGCGCGACCGTCACGCGCCTCGGCACCACCGTGCGCCTCTGGGAGTTCGGGACCGGCGTGGCGCTGCACTACGCCTTCGTGGCCGCCCCCTCGCCCGTGCGGCCGTTCGTCGGCGCCGGAGTCGGGACCCGCTTCACGCTCACCCAGACGTTTGCCCCGGCGACGCCCGAGGATGACGGGCGGACCGTCGTGACCCCCAGCGTGAACCTCGGGATCGAGCTCGGCGTCGCCTGCCGCGTGGCCCGCTTCGCGGAGGCGTTCTTCGAAACCGCCGCGACGCGAGAGCGGCTCGTTCCCGGCCTCGAGCGGTCCGGGATCTCGGCCGCCGCCGCCAGCGCCCTCACGCTGAGCTCCGAGCTCGGCGTGATGTTCGAGTACTGACTTGTCAGCGGCGCGGATGCAGGCGCAGATTGCCTGCATGGCAGGGCGTACGCTTGTCTTCGCCGCGATGGCCGCTCTTCTGGCGCTCGGCTGTCAGCCCAGCGTGGAGCCGCTCTACCCGCACCCGGAGATTCCCCGGCGCGCCGACGAGGTCGCGTCGATCACCGGGCCCATCGCGTTCATCGACGAGCGCCCCGTGTCCAGCCGCGGCACCGTCTTTCAGGTCTTGCCAGGCTGTCACGTCGTCCGGCTGCTCGACCGAATCGGCGAGATGAACGCCGAGGGGACCGCGGGCTGGTCCGCTCACCTCCCGCCGCTCGTCTTCCTGTTCAGGACCAGGGGCGGCTTCAGCTATGGGATCGACGTCAGGGGTCGATCGGGCAGCGGGCTCTACGGGGAGCTCTCGGTCGCCGCCTCCGAGCGCGCGCCGGATGGCACGATCACCGCCGTGCCGCCGAGCCGAGACGCAGGTGAAGTCCAGGCCTGCCTGCAGGGGACGTCCGGAAACGTCGCGCCCCCTTCGACAGGAAGCACGCCGCCCGCGCCGGTGAAGGTCGCGCCGTCGAGCGTCGGCAACGCCTCGTAACCGCAACGTCACGCGAAGGTCCGGCGGCGCCCTTCCTCTAAGGGGCTCGGGGGGATGCAGAACCCGTAGAGGAGGGACACCATGAAGGACCGCAGCGACGAAGATAGGACCACCGAGACCATCCGTGCGCCGCTGGCGCGCCGGGCCGTCATTCGAACGTGCCTGATGGCGATGGCCGCAGCCGCCGTCTGGCCAGCGACGAAGGCGTTCGCGCAGGCCGGGACCTGGACGGCGCTCCCGTCCGATCCGATCACCGGCTCGCCGCACCGGAACGCGGTGCTGCTGACCGACGGGCGCGTGCTCGCGCAAGCGGAGTTCGATGGCCACCAGTGGTCGGTGCTGACGCCGGACGCCTCGGGCAGCTACGTCAACGGCACCTGGACCGCCGCGGCGCCGAGCAGCATCGACCGGCGCTACTTTCCGTACGCCGTGCTCAAGGATGGGCGCGTCTTCATCGCCGGGGGCGAGTTCCTCGGCGGCAACGAGACCGACCAGAACGCGGCCGAGATCTACGAGCCGTTCCTCAACACCTGGACCAGTCAGCCCGACGGCCTGTTCGGCGACATCGGCGACGTCGCCTACCAGGTCCTGACCGACGGGCGGCTGCTCGTCGGCTATCGCTTCGGCCCGCAATCCCAGCTCTTCGATCCGGTGGCGGCGACGTGGACGCAGGCGCTGGCGGGGACCCGGACGACGGGCAACGGCGACGAGGAGACCTGGAACCTGCTCCCCAACGGGACCGTGCTCGACTGGACGGCGCCGCAGCCCACCAAGTACCTCCCGTCGACGAACCAGTGGGTGAACGACACGGTCCCGCCGATCACGATGCAGAACCCGAGCGACGGCGAGGTGGGCCCGGGCGTCTTCCTCTATAACGGCAAGCTGCTGGTGTATAGCGCCTTCGGCAACACGGCCCTCTACACGCCGAGCGCGTCACCGACAACGGCCGGCACCTGGACCACGGGCCCGAGCGTGCCGGCGGCGACCCAGACCAACGACAACCCCAGCGGGACGCAGTTCGTGGAGGACGCCCCGGCCTGCATCGAGCCGAACGGCAGGGTGATCACCGTGTCGACGAACCAGCGGCTCGCGGCCTGGACGTCGTTCAGCGAGTACAACCCGGCCACGAACACGATCGCGGCGATCCCGGCGCCCCCCCTCGACCCGAACCTGGCAGGGTTCTCGCTCCACTTCGTGGCCCTGCCGAACGGGCAGATCCTGATGACGGGCACGGCGACGACGGACTTCGTCTGGACGCCGGTCGGCTCGCCGCAGAGCGCCTGGAAGCCCACCGTCTCCAGCATCGCGGCCGCCGCCGACGGCTCGTTCACGCTGACCGGCACGCAGCTGAGCGGCCTGTCGCAGGCGTCGTCGTACGGCGACGAGGGGAACGGACAGAGCAACTACCCGCTGGTCAAGCTGGTGAGCGGCGGGATCGTCCGTTACGCGCGGACCTACAACCACAGCACGATGGGCTTCGCGACCGGCGGGACGTCGGTGCAGACGCACTTCATCGTCCCGCAGAGCACGCCGGCCGGCACGTACCAGGTCTCGGCCATCGCCAACGGCATCGCCTCGAGCCCCGTGAACCTGACGCTCGCGACGACGCAGCTCGCGGGGAGCATGGTGCTCTACAACCAGTGGGCCACCGGCTACTGCAACAACGTGACGATCAAGAACACGCGCAGCCAGGCGGTCACGTCGTGGAAGGTGCTTTTCAATCTAGGCAACGCCACGTTCAACGCGATGTGGAGCGGCACCTTCAGTCAGAGCGGGAGCACGTTGACCGTCACCAACGCCAGCAACAATGGCAGCCTGGCGGCAGGCGCCACGGTCACCTTCGGGTTCTGCACGCAGGGGCCGACGCCGGTGTCGGTTCCGCTCATGACCTCCGTGACCGGCAGCTGAACGCGCCGGGGCGGCGGCCCCCCGGCCGCCGCCGCCCCGATCGCCCCCCTCAGCGCCGCTCTGGCAGGCCCATCGGCGGCGTCCGGCGCTGGCTGAGGGACAGCACAGCGCAGAACACGCGACAGGTCCCCAACCCACCGCCGCCCGGAATCCAGACCCCCTCGCCTCCCCCGGTCCCCCTTCTTCGTCCGACTTCAGCTCCGCTTGGACGATGCGCTTCGGTCTCGATCCCCGTGGCGGCCCCGTCCCCGACGACCGAGCCGATGGTGAGCGACATGATCGGTAGAGCCCCGAGCGGACCGTTTCGGCTCAGCCGGTCTCGGCCGCAGCTGCGCCTACCTCGCGCCCGATGTAGGCAGGCTCAGTTGACGTAGACGAGGCAGCAGCCGTTCGCGCAGACCGTGCCGGCCGGGCACTGGGACGGGTCGATACCGCCCGGGCCGCAGGCCAAGAACCCCGACGGGCACAGCGCGCCGCCGCCCGAGCCCCCCGTGCCAGTTCCCTGACACCCGTCCGTCCCTGGCGTACACGCGTCACCGCCGGCGCAGAACAGCACGCAGGCCTCGCCCGAGTCGCCGCCGCCCTTGTTCTGATCGCCGTCGTGGACGAGCGCCTGAATCCGATACGAGTGACCCGGCTTGAGCGAAACGTTCCAGCGCGCCTCGGCGCCGTAGCCTTCGTTGCTGAGCCCCGCCGGAACGGGGTCGCCGCCACCGAGGTTCCAGTTGTTCTTCGCCGGATCGGCGTCGGGCGTGATTGTCACGGCGACGGGAGACTTCGTCTTGTCGACGGTGCGGACGGCCGATTTCCACGAGCCGAAGATGTCGTTCGGCGCCAGCGGGGCGCCGCCCTGCTGCCAGTCGCCGACGCGGCTCGAGGGGTCGGCGGAGATGTCGGTGATGAACAGCGACGGCCACATGGGGCGCAGCGAGGCGTCGAGCCCGCTCTGGTCGCCGACGAGCATGGTGGTCCCGGTCTGGGGATTGGTGGCGGTGCTCGGATCGGTCGCGAGCGGGGTGACCGGGTAGTCCATCATCGTCGTGCCGGAGGCGTCCTTGACCACCACCTGGCGCACGCCGAGGGTCATGGCGTGCTCGTCGTTGTAGAACATCTGCACCACGCCGTTCGGCCACGAGCCCGCCGGCCGGATGGCGCGAAACACCTCGTTCTCGTTGAACACCGTGGCGGTGAGCGGGTTGCTGGTCGTCGTCGGATAACCGCAATCCGTGATGATCAGCTCCGCGACGCCGGGCGTGCAGCTGTAGACGCCGGTCGTCCCGCCCGTCGGCACCATCCCGCCGCTCCCGGTGACGCCGCCCGACCCGGAGCTCGAGCTCCCCGCCGCGCCGCTGGACGTGCTGCCTGCCGTTCCGCTGGAGGTGCTCCCCGCGACGCCGGCGCTCACCGTCCCGCCGCGCCCGAGGTTAGCGCCGCCCGTTCCGGCACCGGTGATTCCTCCGGCGCCCGGTGTTCCGGAGGTCATGGATCCTCCGCTGAAGCCGCAGCCGGCGGCGAGCGCTGCCAGGACCAACGTGAGGGGGGACCGCGCACGAGAGGCCATGATGGGGAGAGCCGTGAATGCACGCATCTAGCTCATGCGATCGGCCCTCGGCGCCGCCCACTTCAGCGCATGATGTGGGCGCCGTGACCGACGCTGGCAAGCTGCTCGTGACGCGGGCCGTGCGCGGCCTCGCCGACGGTGTGGTGAGCGTCGTCCTCGCCTCCTACCTGACCGCACTCGGGATGAGCGCGCTCGAGGTCGGGGCCATCGTGACCGGGACGCTGCTCGGCTCGGCGGCCCTCACGCTCGCCGTGGGCCTCCTCGGCTACCGGCTGTCGCGCCGGCGCATCCTGCTCGCCGCGGCGGCCCTGATGACGCTGACAGGAATCGGGTTCGCCGGGTTCACGACGTTCGCCCCGCTCATGATCGTCGCCGTCGCCGGCACGCTCAACCCGTCGTCGGGCGACGTGAGTCTCT
>Ga0306921_10004756_pt1 | contig 14001 bp, 8 predicted proteins | sample sta12Cox44000080_FD_203760 | JGI IMG/M metagenome (GOLD analysis project Ga0306921, IMG submission 203760) | Lab enrichment of tropical soil microbial communities from Luquillo Experimental Forest, Puerto Rico - statoxic.12C.oxic.44.000.080 (v2)... | ecosystem: Environmental > Terrestrial > Soil... | reverse complement strand
GTCGCCCGGCGATCTCACCCCGGTGTTCGACGCTATTCTTGAAAAGGCGCACGCCCTTTGCGGCGTCGAGCATGGCGCACTGGTCACCTATGACGGCGAATATTTCCGCTTGGCCGCCGATCACGGCATGCCCCAATTTTGGATCAAACAGCATCGGCAGCCTTATCGCGGCAGCGACCTCCATGAGCGGCTGCTGCGCGGCGAACGTTATACCCAGCTCGCTGACGCCCGGGCCGCTGCAGAAACCCCGGAAAGACGTCTCTCGATCAGGGCCGGCAGTCGCACGATCCTGATGGTTCCGTTGCGCAAGGAGGGCGTCCTGCTCGGCCTCATCACCGCCCACCGGCGGGAGGTGCGGCCGTTCTCCGACAAGGAAATCGCGCTGCTCTAGAACTTCGCGGCGCAGGCGGTCATCGCGATGGAGAATGCGCGGCTGCTCGGCGAATTGCAGACCCGCACGCGCAATCTCTAAGAATCGCTCGAATACCAGACCGCGACCAGCGAGGTGCTCAATGTCATCAGCCGCTCGACCGCCGATGTGCAACCGGTGTTGGACACAGTGGTCGAAACGGCCGCCCGGCTTTGCGGCGCCGATTCCAGGGGATCGAACTCTCCGGCGCAGAAGTGAGCGATGACGCGCGAGCCCCGATCGGTTAGCTTGGCGGACATGACGTCCCTTGAAGACATCGAAAAAGCCGTAACTCAATTGCCTGCGGATCAGCTCGCGAAGTTCCGTGCCTGGTTCGAGGAATTCGAGGCGGCTCGTTTCGACCGGAGGATCGAGCGGGACGCCAAAGCGGGCAGGCTGGACAAGCTCGCCGAGCAGGCACTTGCGGACTTCCGCGCCGGCCGCGCGCGCGACTTGTGAGGCATTTCGCGAGCCCGTCGTTCTGGGAAGCCTACGCAAAGCTTCCAGAAAACGTCCGAGCGCTGGCAGACAAGAGCTACGTACTGCTAAAGGAAAATCCGCGACACCCATCGTTGCGGTTGAAGAAGATCGGCCGCTTCTGGTCGGTCCGTGTCGGCAGCCGTTATTGCGCGCTGGCCGTCGAAGTCGACGCCGGCCTTTTGTGGTTTTGGATCGGTTCTCACGCGGACTACGACGCCATCATCTGATCGCGACGGCTGTACGCGCAGGCTGATCCCGCGCGGCGGGTGGCTTCTGATCCCATCGGGAGGCTTCGCGATACACTGATCGCACGGTGCCGCTCCAGCCGATTGGCAATTCTTTCACAAGCTCTGAGGGTGAAACGCAATTCTCCCTCGCCCCGCTTGCGGGGAAAGGGTCGGGGTGAGGGGCTGTTGTGAGCAGGACGCTTGCCCCTCACCCGGTATCCGTGCAGGGCGCGGATACCGACCTCTCCCCGCGCGGCGGGGTGAGGTAAGAACCGGGAGCATTTGCTCCGCCGGTCGACGAGCGCCAGGCGGGTGCTCGCTGGTAGGGCGGGGGGTACAAGAGTATCGTCGGGGGCGAGAAGGCGATGGCCGACGATACGCACATTGATCTCAGGCAAACGGTAGCGGCACTTCGGCAGCAGCTCGAGGCGAGGACCGCGGAGCGCGACGAAGCATTGGCCCGCGAGGCGGCCTTGGCAGAGGTGCTTCAGAACATCAATTCGTCGCCCGGCGATCTCACCCCGGTGTTCGACGCTATTCTTGAAAAGGCGCACAGCCTTTGCGGCGTCGAGCATGGAGCATTGGTGACCTATGACGGCGAATATTTCCGCTCGGCGGCCGATCACGGCATGCCCCAATTTTGGATCAAACACATCGGCAGCCTTATCGCGGCAGCGACCTCCATGAGCGGCTGCTGCGTGGCGAACGTTATGTCCAGGTCGCCGACGTCCGGGCCGCTGCAGAAACCCTGCAAAGTCGTGCCACGATCAGGGCCGGCACTCGCACGCTCCTGATGGTTCCGTTGCGCAAGGAGGGCGCCCTGCTCGGCTTCATCACCGCCCACCGGCGGGAGGTGCGGCCGTTCTCGGACAAGGAAATCGCTCTGCTGGAAGCGTTCGCGGCGCAGGCCGTCATCGCGGTGTCGCATTGCGAGCATCCCAGCGAATCATCACGGGTTGCGGTCAGGCAATCAAATCCTGATATGATGATTCGTGCCCGAGGTGGATCACAAACTCGAGGTGTTGCTGAGCCTTGACGGCTTGGAGTTTCAATTTGCCGGCGGGCATCGGGTCAAGATAGCGGCGCAACGGGTCGAGGCTACGACAAGCCGACCCCAGGGAATCAAGTACAGTCTCACCCTGCACGATCCACAGGGCAGCCGGATTTACGGGCTCGACAACGCTCACCGCGTGCGCCGCCGGAGACCTGAGTTTGATCATCGGCACATCTATGGCGGACGGCGGCTCGTGCCTTACGCATATCGGGGGCCGGTCCAGCTGCTGGAAGATTTCTACGCCGAGGTGGAGCGAATTCTGCGAGAGCGAGGTGTCTCATGAAGCGCAAGACCGGCACGTTTCGGGAATTCAAGGAATACACGTTGGCAGTCGCCCGTGGCGAACGCACCGTCGATCCGACCGAGCCGAAGGTGTGGTACGAACCGGTCGTTCGGGGCGAGCGCGCGAAACATAAAGTGCAATTCGCCTCGCTCGAAGCCGGGGCAAAGCTGCTGTCGGCAAAAAATCGTGCGCTCTTGCGCGCGATCGCCGAGCATCGGCCGAAATCGATCGCCGAACTGGCCGCGATCACCTCCCGCGCGGAACAAAACGTGTTGCGGACGCTCAAAAAGCTGGAAACGGCCGGGATCGTTTACCTCGACAAGGGCGAAGGCCGCGCGCGGCGGCCGGTTCTCGCCGCTCGCAGGGTTCACTTCGAAATTGATCTCCTCGGATCTGGTTAGCGCGCGAGTTGATCGCGTTTCGGGAGGTGCGGCGCTGATGGTCCCGATCGGCAACATGTGGTGGCCCGTGTCGATTACGGTAAGATCCGCCCCGAAGGACGTTCCCGACGAGGTCCCGCAAAATGAGCGCGACGCACAACAGCACATTAGCCGATTGCCAGCAGCTCGTAGCCGATCTGCAGCGTCAGCTTGCCGAATGCAGAGCCGAGCGAGACGAGGCGCTCGAATACCAGACCGCGACGAGCGACGTGCTCAAGGTCATTAGCCGCTCGACTTTTGATCTTCAGCCGATTCTCGACACTCTGGTCGAGACCGGGCAGCGGCTCTGCGGCAGCGATAACGCCACCCTGGCGATCCGCGAGGGCGACGTGTTCCGCTGTCTCGCGACGCGTTCGCACGACCCGGCCTATGACGCCTTCTTGCGGTCGCGGACGTTTGCGCCCAGCCGCGAAAGAGTGGGTGGCCGGGTCGCCCTTACCGGCGAGGTCGTGCACATCCCGGACATCACAACGGACCCGGACTATCGCCACCCCGAAGCGGTGGCGCTCGGGAAACTGCGGACTGCGCTCGGCGTGCCATTGCTGCGTGACGGTTTGGTGGTCGGCACGCTCACCCTGAATCGCCAGCGGGTCGAGCCGTTCACCGAGCGACAGATCGAGCTGGTGCGCACCTTTGCCGACCAGGCGGTTATCGCGATGGAGAACGCGCGCCTGCTCGGCGAATTGCAGGCCCGCACCCGCGACCTCGAAGAATCGCTCGAATACCAGACCGCGACGAGCGACGTGCTCAACGTCATCAGCCGCTCGACCGCCGATGTGCAACCGGTGCTGGACACAGTAATGGAGACGGCCGCCCGGCTTTGCGGCGCCGATAGCGGATCGCTCAGAATACGCGAGGGCGAGGTCTACCGCGCTGCGTCGACCACCCAGGCGACGGAGCCCGAGTTCTGGGCGGCCTTGCGCCAGCGAACCGTCGTCCCCGGTCGCGACACCGTCGCCGGGCGGGTGGCGCTCGAAGGCAAGGTCGTGCATGTCGCGGACATCCTCGCTGATCCGGACTACGCGCAGCCCGAGACTGTGGCGTCCGGACGACGGACCATGCTTGGGGTGCCGCTGCTGCGAGAGGGAGCCGTGCTCGGCATGATTTCTCTCGCGCGGGATCGAGTGCAGCCCTACACCGAGCGGCAGATCGAGCTGGTGCGGACGTTCGCCGACCAGGCGGTCATTGCAATGGAGAATGCGCGGCTGCTCGGCGAGTTGCAGGCCCGCACGCGCGACCTCGAAGAATCGCTCGAATATCAGACCGCGACCAGCGACGTGCTCAAGGTTATCAGCCGCTCGACCGCCGATGTGCAACCGGTGCTGGAGACGCTGGTCGAAACTGCCGTCCGGCTCTGCGGTGCCGACGGCGGAGGGATCACGGTACGCGAGGGCGAGGTCTACCGGTATGCGGCGAGCTCGTACAGCGCAGCACAGCCCGAGTGGTGGGCGGCCATCCGCCAGCGAAGACTTGTCCCCGGTCGCGACAGCATCACCGGGCGGGTGGCGATCGAAGGCAATGTCGTGCATGTCGAGGATCTCGCCGCCGACCCGGACTTCGCGGTGGCCGAGTCTGTGATGGCCGGGCGGCGCACCGCACTTGGAGTGCCGCTGCTGCGCGAAGGAACCGTGCTTGGCGTGATTCATCTGTCGCGGCAGCGGGTCGAGCCATTCACCGAGCGGCAGATCGAACTGGTGCGGACCTTTGCCGACCAGGCGGTCATCGCGATGGAGAATGCGCGGCTGCTCGGCGAATTGCAGGCGCGCACGCGCGACCTCGAAGAATCGCTCGAGTACCAGACCGCGACCAGTGACGTGCTCAACGTCATCAGCCGCTCGACCGCCGATGTACAGCCAGTGCTGGACACAGTGGCCGAAACGGCCGCCCGGCTTTGCGGCGCCGATACTGGATTGATCTCAATACGCGAGGGCGAAGTCTACCGCTATGTGTCGAGTTCGTTCAGCGCATCGGAGCCCGAGTTATGGGCGCTCCGCCGTCAGGAAACAATTGGCCCCGGTCGCGACAGCATGGCCGGGCGAGTGGCGCTCGAAGGCAGGGTCGTGCATATCGCGGACATCAGCGCTGACCCGGAATACGCAGTGCCCGAAACTGTGGCATCCGGGCGACGCACCGTCCTTGGGGTACCGCTGCTGCGCGAGGGGGCCGTGCTCGGCACGATCAATCTCTCCCGGATGCGGGTCGAGCCGTTCACCGAGCGGCAGATCGAGCTCGTGCGCACCTTTGCCGATCAGGCGGTGATTGCGATCGAGAATGCGCGCCTGTTGACCGAACTGCGCGAATCGCTCGAATACCAGACCGCGACCAGCGATGTGCTCAACGTCATCAGCCGCTCGACCGCCGATGTGCAGCCGGTGCTGGACACAGTGGCCGAGACGGCCGCCCGGCTTTGCGGCGCCGATATCGCAACAGTCGCAGTACGCGAGGGCGAGGTCTACCGCTTTGTGGCGAGTTCGACCAGTGCATCGGAACCCGAGTATTGGGCGATCTTGCGCCAGCGAACCATTCTCCCCGGTCGCGACAGCATGGCCGCGCGGGTGGCGCTCGAAGGCAGGGTCGTGCACGTCGCAGACTACGCCGCTGACCCGGACTTCGCGCTGCCCGAGACTGTGGCCGCCGGGTATCATACCTCCCTCGGGGTGCCGCTGCTGCGCGAGGGTGCCGTGCTCGGTACGATCAATCTCGGGCGGAAGCGGGTCGAGCCATACACCGAGCGGCAGATCGAGCTAGTGCGCACCTTTGCCGACCAGGCGGTCATTGCAATGGAGAATGCGCGGCTGCTCGGCGAGTTGCAGGCCCGCACGCGCGACCTCGAAGAATCGCTCGAATATCAGACCGCGACCAGCGACGTGCTCAACGTCATCAGCCGCTCGACCGCCGATGTGCAACCGGTGCTGGACTCAGTAATGGAGACGGCCGCCCGGCTTTGCGGTGCCGATACCGGAACGATCGCAATACGCGAGGGCGAGGTCTACCGCTATGTGGCGAGTTCGTTCAGCGCGGCGGAGCCCGAGTTTTGGGCGACGGTGCGCCAGCGAACGATTGTCCCCGGTCGCGACAGCATCCCCGCGCGGGTGGCGCTCGAAGGCAGGGTCGTGCATGTCGAGGACCTCCGCGCTGACCCGGACTACGTGTTGTTCCCCGAGACTGTGGCGGCCGGGCGACGGACCATGCTCGGCGTGCCGCTGCTGCGCGAGGGGGCCGTGCTCGGCACGATTAGTCTTGTGCGGAAGCGAGTGCAGCCGTTCACCGAGCGGCAGATCGAATTGGTGCGCACCTTTGCCGACCAGGCGGTCATCGCGATCGAGAATGCGCGGCTGTTGACCGAACTGCGCGAGTCGCTGGAGCAGCAGACCGCGACGGCCGAGGTATGCAGGTCATCAATTCCTCGCCCGGTGAGCTCCAGCCGGTCTTCGAAACGATATTGGAAAAGGCGCGCACGCACTGCGGCGCGACGCGCGGCACTTTGTATCTGTTCGACGGCGAGACCTTCCGCGGTGTCGCGATGCAGGGCGTCCCGCAGGACTGGGCCGAGCAGCTGCGCCGCGGGATCAGCGCTCGCGAGTTCTCGCTTGCGGCGCGGCTGCTCGCCGGAGAGCCCTTTGTCCACGTTGCCGATGCGCGGCTGATTGACGATCCACCAACGCGCGCAGCCGCCGGGCGCGGTTTGCGCACCAATCTTCTATTGGCGCTGCGCAAAGACGGGGCGCTGCTCGGCATGATCACGTGCGGCCGCGACGAGGTGCGGCCATTCTCGGAAAAAGAGATCGCGTTCCTGGAAAACTTCGCGGTGCAGGCGGTCATCGCGATGGAGAACGCGCGGCTGCTCGGCGAATTGCAGGCCCGTACCCGCGACCTCGAAGAATCGCTCGAATACCAGACCGCGACCAGCGACGTGCTGAACGTCATCAGCCGCTCGACCGCCGATGTGCAGCCGGTGCTGGACACAGTCGCCGAAACAGCCGCCCGGCTTTGCGGCGCCGATAGCGCAGGGATCGCAATCCGCGAGGGCGAGGTCTACCGCTATGTGTCGGCCAACCAGGCGGCTGCAGCGGACGCCGGGTTTTGGGAGGCCTTGCGCCGGCGAACCATTGTCCCCGGTCGCGACAGCGTCGTCGGCCGGGTGGCGCTCGAAGGCAGGGTCGTGCATATCGAGGACCTCGCCCGCCGACCCGGACTTCGCGGTGCCCGGGGCTGTGGCGTCCGGGCGACGTACCTCACTTGGGGTGCCGCTGCTGCGCGGCAGCGAGCCAATCGGGGTTATCTCGCTTTCCCGGAAGCGGGTCGAGCCGTACACCGAGCGGCAGATCGAACTGGTGCGCACATTTGCTGATCAGGCAGTCATCGCGATGGAGAATGCGCGGCTGCTCGGCGAATTGCAGGCCCGCACGCGCGACCTCGAAGAATCGCTCGAATACCAGACCGCGACCAGTGACGTGCTCAACGTCATCAGCCGCTCGACCGCCGATGTGCAACCGGTGCTGGACACAGTGGCCGAAACGGCGGCCCGGCTTTGTGGTGCTGATTCCGGATCGATCTTTATACGCGAGGGCGAGGTCTACCGCCCCGCGTCGAGTTCGACCAGTGCATCGGACCCCGAGCATTGGGCGAGGGTGCGTCAGCAATCCCTTGTCCCCGGTCGCGACAGCATGACCGGACGGGTGGCGCTCGAAGGCAGGGTCGTGCATACCACCGACATCCGCGCTGATCCGGACTTCGCACATCCCGCAGCTTTGGCGTCCGGGCGACGCACAATGCTTGGCGTGCCGCTGTTGCGCGAGGGGGTTGTGCTCGGCACAATCGCTCTCTCGCGGATGCGAGTAGAGCCGTTCACCGAGCGGCAGATCGAACTGGTGCGCATCTTCGCCGACCAGGCAGTCATCGCGATGGAGAATGCGCGGCTGCTTGGCGAATTGCAGGCCCGCACGCGCGACCTCGAAGAATCGCTCGAATACCAGACCGCGACCAGCGATGTGCTCAACGTCATCAGCCGCTCGACCGCCGATGTGCAGCCGGTGCTGGACACAGTGGTCGAGACGGCCGCCCGGCTTTGCGGCGCCGATATCGCAGGGATCACGATACGCGAGGGCGAGGTCTACCGCTTTGTGGCGGCCTCTGCACTGGACCCGGAGCACTGGGCCGTCTTGCGCCAGCGAACCATTGTCCCCGGTCGCGACAGCATCACCGCGCGGACGGCGCTCGAAGGCAGGGTCGTGCATGTCGCGGACATCCGCGCTATCCCGGACTACGCGGTGCCCGAGGCTGTGGCGTCGGGGCAACGTACCATGCTCGGGGTACCGTTGCTGCGCGAGGGGGCCGTGCTCGGCACGATTGGTCTCGGGCGGAGACGAGTGCAGCCGTACACCGAGCGGCAGATCGAACTGGTGCGCACCTTCGCCGACCAAGCGGTCATCGCGATGGAGAATGCGCGGCTGCTCGGCGAATTGCAGGCCCGCACGCGCGACCTCGAAGAATCGCTCGAATACCAGACCGCGACCAGCGACGTGCTGAACGTCATCAGCCGCTCGACCGCCGATGTGCAGCCGGTGCTGGACACAGTGGTCGAAACCGCCGCCCGGCTTTGCGGCGCCGACGCCGCAACGATTACAATACACGAGGGCGAGGTCTACCGCTTTGTGGCGAGCTCGACCAGTGCAGCGGAGCCCGAGTATTGGGCGATCTTGCGCCAGCGAACATTTGTCCCGGGTCGCGACAGCATCCACGCGCGGGTGGCGCTCGAAGGCAGGGTCGTGCATGTCGAGGACATCCGCGCAATCCCGGACTACGCGGTGCCCGAGAGTGTGGCGTTCGGGAACCGTACCTCCCTTGGAGTTCCGCTGCTGCGCGAGGGGGCCGTGCTCGGCACGATCGCTCTCTCCCGGAAGAGGGTCGAGCCGTTCGGCGAGCGGCAGATAGAGCTGGTGCGCACCTTTGCCGACCAGGCGGTCATCGCGATCGAGAATGCGCGGCTGCTCGGCGAATTGCAGGCGCGCACGCGCGACCTCGAAGAATCGCTCGAATACCAGACCGCGACCAGCGATGTGCTCAACGTCATCAGCCGCTCGACCACCGATGTGCAACCGGTGCTGGACACCGTGGCCGAAACGGCCACCCGGCTTTGCGGCGCCGATTCCGCAGTGATCACGATACGCGAGGGCGAGGTCTACCGCTATGTGGCGGGCAACCAGGCGATGGTAGCGGATGCCGAGTTATGGGCGATCCATCGCCAGCGAACCGTTGTTCCCGGTCGCGACAGCATCGCCGGGCGAGTGGCGCTCGAAGGCAGGGTCGTACACGTAGCGGACATCCGCGCTATCCCGGACTATGCGTTTCCCGAGACTGTGGCGTCCGGGTACCGCACCATCCTTGGGGTGCCGCTACTGCGCGAGGGAGCCGTGCTCGGTACGATCAATCTCCCGCGCAAGCGCGTCGCGCCGTACACCGACCGTCAGATCGAGCTGGTGCGTACCTTCGCCGACCAGGCGGTCATCGCAATCGAGAATGCGCGGCTGCTCGGCGAGATCCGCCAGCGCCAGGCCGAGCTGCGCGTCACCTTCGACAATATGGGCGACGGGGTCGCGATGTTTGACGCCGAGCAGCGGCTCGCAGCGTGGAACCGCAATTTCCAGCGGCTTCTCGATTTGCCCGACACTTTGCTGGCCGAGCGGCCGAGCCTTGGCGACTACATTCGCCACCTCGCGACACACGGCGAGTACGGCGAGGTCGATGTCGAAGCCGAAGTGCGCCGGCTGATCGAAGCGGCCAGCAGACAATATTCGACCGAGCGCACGCGCCCCGATGGTCGCGTCATCGAGATACGGGCGAACCCGGTGCCGGGCGGCGGGGTCGTCATCAACTACAGCGACATCACCGAGCGCAAGCGCGCCGAGGCCGAGATCCGCGCGGCGCGCGACGCGGCCGAGACGGCGTTGCACGAATTGGAGGCGGCGCAGGCCGATCTCGCCCATGCCCGGGACGTCGCCGAGGAAGCGACGCAAGCCAAGTCGATGTTCCTCGCCAATATGAGCCACGAGATCCGCACGCCGATGAACGCGATCATCGGGCTCTCGAACCTCGCCCTGATGAACGCGCCCGACTTCAAGCAGCGCGACTATCTCTCCAAGATCCACACCGCCGGCGTGTCATTGCTCGGCATCATCAACGACATCCTCGATTTTTCGAAGGTCGAGGCCGGCAAGCTGACGATCGAAACGATCCCGTTCTGGGTCGACGATGTGCTGGGCAACGTCAATACGCTGATCGGGCAGAGGGCAAGCGAAAAAGAGCTGGAATTGGTGTTCAGCGTCGCTGGCGACGTGCCGCAGGGGCTGTCGGGAGACCCGCTGCGGGTGAGCCAGATCCTCACCAACCTGATCAGCAACGCCGTCAAGTTCACCGAACGGGGGCACATCGAGGTATCGATCTCCGCGCTTGACGAGCGGGACGGCCGGGTGTGCCTCGAGATCGCGGTCGCCGACACCGGCATCGGCATGACGCGGGAAGAGAGCGCCCGGCTGTTCTCGGCGTTCAGCCAGGCCGACGGGTCGACCACCCGCCGCTATGGCGGCACGGGACTGGGCCTGACCATCGTCAAGCGGCTGGCCGAGATGATGGAAGGCGACGTCGAGGTCGAAAGCCAGGCAGGGATCGGCAGCACGTTCCGCGTCACCTTGTGGCTCGGCGTCACCGCGCGGCAACGGCCGCGGCAGGCGATGCCGATCGCGATCGCCGGCATGCGGGCATTGGTGGTCGACGACAATCCGCTGGCGTGCGAGATCCTGACCCGCAGCCTGCGGGAACTGCAACTGCGCGCGGATAGCGTGGCGTCGGCGCGCGAGGCCTATGCCGAGCTCGACCGGGCATCGGCCGACGATCCTTATCGGGTGGTCTTTATGGATCACTGGATGCCGGGGATCGACGGCGCCGAGGCGACGCGGACGATTCTGGGGGACAAGATGGGCCTGCGCGAGGAGGCGGGCGGGTTGCCGCCGCAGATCATCATCGTGACGGGCTTCGCCACCGAGGCGGTGCGCCAGGCGGCCGAAGATGCCGGGGCGGTAGGGTTCCTGACGAAGCCGATCACTTTGTCCTCGCTCTACGACATGCTGGTGGAGACCTTTGCGGGCGGCGGCAGGCCGCGGTCTGCGCTGCCGCAGGCGGCGGCGCCAAACCTGACCGGCATCCGCGTGCTGCTGGTCGAGGACAATGCGGTCAATCAGCAGATCGCGGTGGAATTGCTGACGAGTGCCGGTGCTGCGGTGAGCATCGCCAATGACGGAAGCGAGGCCGTGGCCGCGATCACCGGCACGGTGCAGCCGCCGCCCTACGACATCGTGCTGATGGACATGCAGATGCCGGTCATGGACGGCCACGAGGCGACGCGGGCAATCAGGTCGGATCCGCGCTGGGACAGCTTGCCGATCATCGCGATGACCGCGCAGGCGATGGCCGAGGAGCGCGATCAGTGTCTTTCCGAAGGCATGAACGACCACATCACCAAGCCGATCGATCCGGATCTCTTGTACCGGACGGTGCTGGCGTTCGCCGGACAGCGCGTCGTACCCCGCGCCAGCGCGGCGAGCCCGGCGCCGGCGAGCGAAGCAGCGTCCTCTGAGCTGACGGCGATTGCCGGGGTCGATATCGCCGACGGCCTGCATCGGGTGGGCGGCAATCTGCGTCTCTACCGCGCCATGCTGCGGCAATATGCAGAAGACCAGGCCGACACGGCGGCCGCGCTGCGCGCGGCACTCACCGCCGCTGACATGAAGACGGCCGAACGGCTGGCGCACACGCTCAAAGGCGTCTCCGCCACCCTCGGCATCAAGGCGCCAAGCGAAGCGGCGGCAGTCGTCGAAGACCGCATCCGGCACGGCGGGCTGGAGGGTATCGAAGACGATCTCGCGGCACTAGAGCAGGCGACCGCGGCCGTGATCGTCAGCATCCGGGCGGCGCTTGCGCCAGCCTCACCCGCCGCGGCGCCGCAATCGTCCGATATAGCTGATGTCATCCCGCTGCTCGGACGGCTCGAGGAGCTGCTGGCCGACAGCGATGGTGCGGCCCTCGATTGCGTGCTGGAGGCGCAGGAGGTGCTGGCGAGGGTGCTGAGCCCCGAGGAGTTGGCCGGGCTGACCCGCGAGGTGCAGAACTTTGCCTTCGATGCAGCGCTGGTGCAGTTGCGCGCGATCGCCGCCCGCTTGCGCACGGCCACGGCCGGCGGCGACGGTGCCGCCCTGGGTGCCGTGCTCTCTCGGCTGGAGACCATGTTGGCCGACGGCAACGGCGAGGCGCTCGATTGCGCGCTCGCCGCGCAGGAGCTGTTGGAGCGCACATTAGGCGCAGAAGAGGCTGGTGCGCTGCTGCGCGAGGTCGGCAATTTCGACTTCGACGCCGCGCTCGTCCGGGTGCGCAGTATCGCCGCCCGGCTCGCGCCGCCGCCCAGCGCCTGACGCAAAATGAATTTCGCAATCCGAGACAGCGCCGCGCAAGCCCTCCCCCTCGATGGGGGAGGGTTGGGAGGGGGTGAAAGCCACCGCAAAGGGCGCGCCAAAGGCCGAAAACGGACGCCGCCGATCACGTCATTGCGAACCGGAAAGCCCCTGGGCAGCATCACCCCCACCCTGACCCGCCCCCATCAAGGGGACGGGAACGAAGCCCTCCCCCTCGATGGGGGAGGGTTGGGTGGGGGTGATGAAACGACCGGGCTCCCGTGAAAAAGCATCCTGTGGAGGGCGCGTATGACCGTGCCCGAGCCCTACGGCAGAGTGTGACCGATGCCGAGAGAAGCATCTGGCGAATCCTGCGATCGGCGCAAATGGACGGCCATCGCTTCCACAGGCAGGTGCCGTTCGGGCAGTATATTGCCGATTTTGTGTGCCACAACGCACGTCTGATCATCGAAATCGATGGCGGCCAACACGAGCGGTCGTCTCTTGACGAGGCGAAACGGACGCGTTTTCTGGAAGACCAAGGCTATCGGATTCTGCGCTTCTGGAACAATGAGGTGCTGTCAAACCTCGAAGGCGTGTGTGCGATCATCGCCCGGGAGCTGCGGCATCACCCCCACCCTAACCCGCCCCCATCAAGGGGGCAGGAACGCGCTAACGAGGGGCAAGACGCTCGCGAAAGATAGGGGGATGAGCACCTTATGACGGACAAGACCATTCTGATCGTTGACGATACACCGGCCAACATCGCCGCCGCACTGGCCATCCTGAAGGATCAATATCGCACCAAGGTGGCGACCAGCGGCGCCAAGGCGCTCGAACATGCTGGTGCCGGCGACAAGCCGGACCTGATCTTGCTCGATGTGACGATGCCTGACATGGATGGCTATGAGGTCTGCGCGCGGCTCAAGGCCGATCCGGAGACTGCGGCCATTCCGGTGGTCTTTCTGACCGCCCGGACCGAAGCCGAGGATGAGGCAAAGGGGTTTGAGCTCGGCTCGGTCGATTACATTCATAAGCCGTTCAACCCCACCGTCGTGCGCGCGCGCGTGGCGACCCACCTGCTGTTGCGCGATACGCTGAAAGAAATCGAGGAGCGGAACGCCGCCCTCGACGAAAAGACCAGGATGCTGGAGAGCCTCTCGGTCAAGCTCTCCAAATACCTCTCGCCCCAGGTCTATGCCTCGATCTTCGCCGGCTCGCGCGACGTGGAGCTCGCCACCGAACGCAAGCGGCTGACGGTGTTCTTCAGCGACATCAAGGATTTCGTCGCGACCACCGCCGACATTCAGCCGGAAGACTTGACGGCGATGTTGAACCGATATTTCACCGCCATGTCGAAGATTGCGCTCGCTCACGGCGCGCACATCGACAAATTCATCGGCGACGCGATGCTGATGTTTTTTGGCGATCCCGACACCAAAGGCTTCGAAGAGGATGCGCGGGCCTGCGTGCGGATGGCTGTCGCCATGCAGCGGCAGATGGTCGAATTGCAGCAGGAATGGCGCGCATCAGGTTTCGAGCAACCCTTCCAGATGCGGATCGGCATCAATACCGGGTATTGCAACGTCGGCAATTTCGGCTCGGAAGACCGCATGGATTACACGATCATCGGCGCCGAGGTGAACCTCGCCGCACGGATCCAGG
>Ga0306921_10004755_pt1 | contig 14004 bp, 11 predicted proteins | sample sta12Cox44000080_FD_203760 | JGI IMG/M metagenome (GOLD analysis project Ga0306921, IMG submission 203760) | Lab enrichment of tropical soil microbial communities from Luquillo Experimental Forest, Puerto Rico - statoxic.12C.oxic.44.000.080 (v2)... | ecosystem: Environmental > Terrestrial >... | reverse complement strand
CTAAGAAACACCGATCCCGTCACGTCCGCGTCGGCTACCGTCAGGGCTTCGGCTTTCGGGTTCTCGAAACAGGCGCCGATGCATTCCAGAGAGCTTCCAATCTTCGCCGACCCCAAAGTCACCCTTCCTTTGGCTTCAAAGCGCAGCGTCGCCGACGCATTTAGAAAAACCGCTCCCCCGACCACGGCGCTATTCAACGTGAGGGCGTCACTGTCGGCGTTCTCGAAGGAGCTGCCGGTACAGTCAACGACGCCTCTGACCCTCGCCGCCGTCAAATCCACCCGACCTTTGGCCTCAAGACGATGTTTATCGGACGCTCGCAAAAATACCGCGCCCGCGACGTCGGCACTGTTCAACGACAGGGCGTCACCGCCCGCATTGTCGAAACTGGAGCCACCGCACTCGACCGTGCCGCCGATCTTCGCCGATCCGAGGGTCACTTTTCCCTTCGACTCAAAGCGATATGTATTGGTCGCATGCAGGAATACCGAGCCCGCAACGCGGGCCGCGTTCAGCGACAGAGCCTCGCCGTTCGCATTATTGAAATGTCCGCCACCGCATTCGACCGTACGGCCAATGGTCGCCGATCCAATATTTACTCCTCCCGCCGCTTCGAAGCGCCGGGTGGTCGACTCCCGCAGAAACACCGATCCCGTTATCTCGGCACTGTTCAACGTTAGCGCATCACCGCCGGTATTTTTGAGGCGAGCGCCCGAGAGAAAAATGCTGCCATTCACCCGCGCCCGCCGAAGTTCGATCGACAAGTTGGGCTTTTCGGCCGCTCCATCCGAGGTGGTGCGATCGAGGTTCCACATTTCAACGTCGGCGCCGGCAACCAGATCGTCCAGAGCAATGACAGTGGCGCTGGCTGAGTCCACGACGAGATTACCGGCCTTAAGGCCATTTTCGACCCTCAGACCCGCGGCCTTCAGGCCGCGCAGCCTGCAGTCATTGACGGTCACGGAATACCAACACGAGGCCGCGAGATCGAGCTCGCCCCGGATTTCGCAACCGGTGAGGTCGAGAACCGGAAGCGGGTTTGTTGTCGATCCGAGGCCGCGGCACGACAAATCGCCGTCGATGATCGCGCCCGTGATGGCAATGGCCGTCGGAGCCACCGACGCATCCGACAGACGCGCGACGATCAGCGCGCGCAAGAACGCCGCGCGTACGGTCTTCTCGTCCGCCCGATCGTCGGCGATGTCGGTGAAGTCGGCCGCACGATCCGCGCGCAGGGAGTGCGCGACGTGGAATTCTGCCGATGTGCCCGGATGCAGAAGTATGATCGCCCCCAAGGGCTGTGCGACCCGGTCGCGACTCTAAACCACCGGTTGCCGGAGGGAAATCCCTGTCACGGGGACGTCGCCATTGTGACCGCGTTGCACCGCGGGATGGCTGTCTGGTCCCGGCTGCCGATTGTCGCCAATATGCCCCCTCATTCGGGAGAGAAACGACAATGGCGAGCACCGGCGCGGAAGCGGCGATCAGCAACGAGATGGGCGATCTCGACGGCGATTCGCTGCGCATGCACAAGGCAGGGCGGCCCGGCAAGATCGAGATCATCGCCACCAAGCCCTTGGTCACCCAGCGCGACCTGGCGCTCGCCTATTCGCCGGGCGTCGCGGCACCGTGCGTCGAGATCCACAAGGATCCCAACCTCGCCTACGACTACACCACGCGCGGCAACCTGGTCGCGGTGATCTCCAATGGCACCGCCGTGCTCGGCCTGGGCGACATCGGCGCGCTGGCCGGCAAGCCGGTGATGGAAGGCAAGGCCGTGCTGTTCAAGCGCTTCGCCGACGTCGACTGCATGGACCTCGAGGTCGACACCAAGGACGTCGACCAGTTCGTCAACTGCGTGCGCTACCTGGGGCCCACCTTCGGCGGCATCAACCTCGAGGACATCAAGGCGCCGGAATGCTTCATCATCGAGCAGCGGCTGCGCGAGCTGATGGACATTCCGATCTTCCACGACGACCAGCACGGCACCGCCATCATCTCGACCGCCGGCCTGATCAACGCGCTGCATCTCACCGGGCGCGACATCAAGACCGTCAAGCTGGTGGTGAACGGCGCCGGCGCCGCCTCGATCGCCTGCATCGAGCTGATCAAGGCGATGGGCCTGCCGCACGAGAACGCCATCCTGGTCGATACCAAGGGCGTGATCTGGCAGGGCCGCACCGAGGGCATGAACCAGTGGAAGAGCGCCCACGCGGTACGCACCAAGGCGCGAACCTTGAAAGAGGCGATGGAGGGCGCCGACGTCTTCTTCGGCCTCTCGGTCAAGGGCGCGGTCAGCAAGGACATGGTCCGCTCGATGGCCGACAAGCCGATCATCTTCGCCATGGCCAATCCCGATCCCGAGATCACGCCGGAGGATGCCCGCGCGGCGCGGCCCGACGCCATCATCGCCACCGGCCGCAGCGACTACGCCAACCAGATCAACAATGTGCTCGGCTTCCCCTACATCTTCCGCGGCGCGCTGGACGTGCGTGCCCGCACCATCAACGAGGAGATGAAGGTCGCCGCCGCCGAGGCGCTGGCCAAGCTGGCGCGCGAGGACGTGCCCGACGAGGTCGACAGAGCCTATTCCGGCCGCCGGCTGCGCTACGGGCCGGAGTACATCGTGCCGGTGCCGTTCGACCCGCGGCTGATCTCGGTGGTGTCGTCGGCGGTGGCGCAGGCGGCGATGGATTCCGGCGTGGCGCGGCGCAAGATCCCCGACATGGCCGAGTATCGCCGCGCGCTGGCGGGCCGCCTCGATCCGACCAACCACTGGCTGCAGAGCCTGTTCGAGCAGGTCAAGGCCAACCCGCAGCGCATCGTCTTCGCCGAGGGCGAGGAAGAGCGGACCATCCGCGCCGCGATCGTGTTCCGCGACAACGGCTACGGCACGCCGATCCTGATCGGCCGCGAGGAGCAGGTGCGCGACACGATGAAGAGCCTCGGCATCACCGACGACAAGGGGCTCGAGATCCACAATGCGCGGCTGTCGACGCGCAACGCACCATACACCGACATGGTCTACAAGCGCCTGCAGCGCGACGGCTACCTGCGCCGCGACGTGCAACGCATGGTCAACCAGGGCCGCAACGTGTTCGGCGCCTGCATGGTGGCGCTGGGCGACGCCGACGGCATCGTGACCGGCATCACGCGGCGCTTTCCCGAGTGCTACAGCGATGTGCAGCGCGTGATCAACGAGCAGCCCGGCAAGGTGCCGATCGGCTATTCGGTCGTGGTGGCGCGCCACGGCACGGTGTTCCTGGCCGACACCTCGATCAACGAGACGCCGAGCCCTGAGCAGATGGCGACCATCGCCAAGCAGATGGCGAACAACGCCCGCACCATGGGCCACGAGCCGCGCGTCGCCTTCATGTCGTTCTCCAACTTCGGCAGCCGCGAGATCGACCGCATCGATCGCATCCGCAAGGCGATCCGGCTGCTCGACGCCGAGAAGGTCGATTTCGAATATGACGGCGAGATGCAGGCCGACATGGCGCTCGACTACGAGCTCCTGAAATCGACCTACCCGTTCGCCCGCCTGACCGGCCCGGCCAATGTGCTGGTGATGCCGGGCCTGCACTCGGCCCACATCTCCTCACGGCTGATGCAGAAGCTGGGCGGCGTCACGGTGATCGGCCCGGTGATCGATGGCCTCGAGAAGCCGGTGCAGATCGTGCAGATGGGCGCCACGGTGAGCGATCTCGTCAATCACGCAGCGCTTGCCGCCTACGGCGCGCTCAGTCGACGGAGGTAGTCATGACCGATCTCGTGATCCGCGGCGCCATCATCGTCGATGGCCTGGGCCATGAACCCCGGCGGGCCGACCTCGCCGTCAAGAACGGCAAGATTTCAGCCATCGGTGAGATCAAGAACAAGGGGGCCGAAACCATCGACGCCGACGGGCTGACGCTCGCGCCCGGCATCGTCGACGTCCACACCCACTACGACGCACAGGTGACGTGGGACGCAACGCTCTCGCCCTCGCCGTCGCTCGGCGTGACCACCGCGGTCATGGGCAATTGCGGCTTCGGCATCGCGCCCGCCTTCCCGCAGTCACGCGACCTGGTGATCCGCAATCTCTCAGTGGTCGAGGGCATGGATCTCGAGGCACTGCGCACCGGCATCAAATGGAACTTCGAGAGCTTCGCCGAGTACATGGCGATGCTGCGCCGGCGCGGCGCCTACGCCAACCTGGCGGTGCTGGCCGGCCATTCGACCATCCGCACCGCGGTGATGGGCGAGGCCGCCTCCGAGCGCAAGGATGCGACGCCCGAAGAGCTCGCCGAGATGAAGGCCATGGTGTCGGAGGCGATGGCGCACGGCGCGATCGGGCTCGGCGCCTCCTATTCGCTGAACCATTCGGGCTATGGCGGCGTGCCCATGCCGTCGACCATCGCGCCGATGTCGGAGCTCGATGCGCTGGTCGGCGCGATGGGCGCGCGCGGCCGCGGCGTGGTCGAGATCGCCTCGGGCGCCAAGGCGCCGGGCGAGCTGGAACCGATGGCCGCCAAGTACGGCCGGCCGTTTTTCCAGGGCACCGGCGTGGCCATGTACAACGAGCAGGCGCCCGACCGCGCCATCCGGATGTTCGACGACTGCGCGGCGGCGCTGCAGCGCGGCAACGGGCTCTACATCCAGATCCCCTGCCAGCCGCTCAGCTTCGACTTCACCATGGCCAACGCCTATCCGTTCTACAGCCACGCGGCGTTCGACCCGATCAAGGCTTTTACGCCCGAGCAGCTGAAGGCGGTGTTCCGCGACCCGTCATGGCGCGAGAAGTTCCGCGAAGACGCTAAAAACCCGCGGCCCGGCATGATCTTCCAGGGCACCTGGGACCGCGTCATGGTGGCGGTGGCGCAGAAGCCCGCCAATGCCAAGTACGTCAACCGCTACGCCGCCGAGATCGCCGCGACCGAGCATCGCGACCCGCTCGATGTCGTGCTCGATCTCAGTCTCGATGAGAATCTCGAGACCGCCTTCCTCGGCCGCTTCCTCAATGTCGGCGACGACGGCGTGGCGCGGCTCTTGAAGCACGAGGCGGGCGTGGTGGCGCTCAGCGACGCCGGCGCACACCTTATCTATATGTGCGATGCGGGCTTCGGCCTGCATTTCCTCGCCCGCTGGGTGCGCGAGCGCGGCGACTTCGACATCGCCGAGGGCGTGCGGCGGCTGACCAGCCATCCGGCCGATCTCTACGGCATTCCTAATCGCGGCCGCCTCACGGTCGGCGCGCAAGCCGACCTGCTGCTGTTCGATCCGGCGACGGTCGGCGTGTCGCCGGCCGAGCGGGTCGCCGACCTGCCGGGCGGCGGACGACGCACCATACGCCGGCCGACCGGCGTGCATGGCGTGTTCTGCAACGGTGTGAAGACCTTCGACGGCAAGGACTACGTCAAGCACACCAAGGGGCCGGGCCACGTGCTCGACCGCTTCAACCTTTCGCACGGTGCGCACACCCTGGCGATGGCGGCGCAGTGAGGCCCGAGCTCGCGTGAGGATCGAGACCTACTGGCTCTATCTCGGCGCTGTCCTGCTGATCTCGGCCACGCCTGGGCCGAACATCTTCTACGTCACCAGCCGCAGCATCCGCTTCGGCTTCGGCGCGGCGATGCTCGCCATGGCCGGCTGCCTGCTGGCGCTCGCCCTGATGCTGACGGCCTCGGTGGCCGGGGTCAGCGCCTTCATGCTGGCGGTGCCGGCGGCGTTCGAGGCGCTGAAATATGCCGGCGCCGCCTATCTCATCTTCCTCGGCATCCAGACCTGGCGTGCGCCGGTGGCCGACCTCGGTTCGCCAACCTCGCCGCGCGAAACCGCCAGCCGCCTGTCGCACTTCCGCGGCGGCTTCCTGGTCGGCATCAGCAATCCCAAGCTGCTGGTGTTCGCTACGGCCTTCTTCCCGCAATTCATCGCCCCCGACGCGCTGTGGGTTCCGCAATTCGGATTGCTGGTCGCGACGTTCCTCGCCGTCGAGGCTTTCGCCTACGTCACGGTGGCATCGAGCGCGCACGGGCTCTCGCGCTATCTCGTGCAAGCCGTCTGGCAGAAGCGGATCAACCGGATGAGCGGCGCGATCTTCACCGGCTTCGGCTGCGCCCTCTTGCGTTACCGACCGTAACGCTTCCCGCCTCTCTCCCGGCAGTATAGGATTTTCATAAATATTCCGCCTGGGAGGGCGCCATGACCAAGACCATCATGAAGATCAGCAGCCGCAACCTGCCCGCCGTCGGCCGGCGCCGGCTGGTCAAGGCCGGCATGGCCGGCATCATCGCCAGCGGCATGGCGCCCAGCTTCGCGCGCGCCGAAGCCAAGAAGCTGGTGATGGCGCACATCGTTCCGCCGCCGGAGTCCGCCGCGGTCGGCTTCGCCTGGCAGGCCGAGGAAGTGCGCAAGCGGTCCAATGGCGAACTCGACATGCAGTTCATGGCCGGCACTTTGCTGACCAAGGAACTGGAGATCATGAACGCGGTGAAGGCGGGCAACATCCAGATGGGCGCGCCGGCCGGCGCCGCCGCCACGGTGTTCCCCGAGATGGGCGTGTTCCTGGTGCCCTACCTCGTGCAGAGCTACGCCCACGCCTACAAGATGTTCAACGGCTCCATCGGCGATGCGCTCGATAAGCAGTTCCAGGACAAATACAAGCTCAAGGTGATGTGCTTCTACGACTACGGCTTCCGCCATTTCTGGACCGCGAAGAAGCCGATCATCGAGCCCAAGGACCTACGCGGCGCCAAGATCCGCGTGCAGCAGGCCAAGGTGTTCGGCGACACCATCAATGGTCTCGGCGGCAACGCCGTGCCGCTGGCCTGGGGCGAGGTGATCTCGGCCGCCAAGTCGGGCGTGATCGACGGCGGCGACCTGCCGATCGTCAACCAGATCGCGCTCAAGATCTACGAGGTGTCGAAGTACTGCTCGATGAGCTTCCACAATTACGGGCCGACCTTGAACACCATGAACCTCGCGACCTGGGAGAGCCTCAGCCCCGATCAGAAGAAGCTGATGCTCGACACCAGCCGCGAGGCGCAGCAGAAGATTCGCGACCTCACCGAATCAGTCGACAACTTCGCCGCCGCCAAGAAGGAGCTCGAGCCCAAGGGCATGACGGTCGTCGAGTCCAAGGTCGACGAATTCCGCAAGGTCGCCATTGCCAAGATCTGGCCGGCCTACAAGCAACAGTACAGCGGGATGTGGGAACAGATCGAGGGCGTCAAGGCGTAAACGGGAGGTGCCGCGCTTCATCGCGTCGATCCCCAAGATCGTCGTCGCCCTCCTTCTGGTCGCCGCCATCATCAACCTGCTGGTCGGCGTCTTCCTGCGTTACGTCATGATTCCGGTGACGGACTGGCTGGACATGGACTCCATTCCGTTCACCTGGGTCGAGGAGGTGGGCGAGATGCTGCTCGCCTGGCTCGCCCTGATCGGCGCGGCGATCGGCGTGCGCGAGCGCAGCCACTTCACCCTGCACGTCCTGCATTTCACGCCGCGCGGCCAGGTCCTGGTCGATCGCATCCACCATGTGCTGATCGCGATCCTCGGCGCCATCGCCGCCTGGTATGGGGTGAAGCTCTGCATCCTCAACCACACGCTGGTGACGCCCGGCCTGGAGATCAACCTCGCGCTGCTCTACGCCTCGGTCGTGGTCGGCGGCACCCTGCTGGTGGTCTACGCCATATCGATGATCGTTGCCCCGCCGCCGACGACGGACAGCGCGCACTGACATGTTCCTGCTTGTCGTCGCCGCGATCTTCGTCGTCCTGATCGTCTTCTCGATGCCGATCGTATTCGCGCTCGGCGTGTCGGGTGTCGCCGGCCTATTGATCGGCGGCTACGACCTGCAGGTGCTGAGCTCGAGCATGGTGTCGGGCTCGCAAAGCTGGGTGCTGCTGGCCATTCCCGCCTTCGTCTTCGCCGGCGGCCTGATGGAAAAATGCGGCATGAGCCATGCCCTGGTCGACTTCGCCCGCGCCCTGGTCGGCTGGGTCAAGGGCGGCCTCGGCATGTCGGTGATCGTGGTCGCCTACTTCTTCTCCGACATCTGCGGCTCGAAGATGGCCGAGGTCTCCGCCCTCGGCTCGACCTTGATGCCGCCGCTCAGCAAGGCCGGCTACCGGCGCGAGGATTCCGCCTCGCTGATCGCCGCCGGCACCGCCATGGGCATGCTGGTGCCGCCCGCCATCTTCATGATCGTGATCGCCCAGGTCACCAACACCTCGGCGGTGGCTCTGTTCCTGGCGGGCTTCGTGCCGGCCGCCACCATCATGGTCTGCCTGATGATCCTGGTGTGGTTCCGCGCCCGCAAATACGACTGGCCGGTCGACACACGGCCCAGCGTTTCATTGATCCTTTCCACCGGGCGGCGCGCCGCCGTGCCGATGGTCATTCCCATCGTCATCCTGGTCGGCTTCGTGATGGGCGTCTTCACCGCCACTGAGGCGGGCGCGGTGGTGGCGGGCTACTCGTTCTTCGTTGCCCTCTTCTATTACCGCAACGTCACGCTGCGCGAGATGGGTCGGCTCGCCTACGACAGCGCCATCCTGACCGCGTCAGTGATCTTCCTGCTCGCCGTCGCCTCGGTGTTCCAGTACCTGATGGGAGTCTCCGGTGTGCCGGGCCTGCTCGCCGAGGTGCTGGGCCCGCTCAAGTCGGCCCATTGGCTGTTCCTGGTCGCCATCGCCTTCATCACCATGATGTTCGGCATGGTGCTGGAGGGCCTGCCGGCGGCGGTGGTGCTGATCCCGGTGGTCTTCCCGATCGCCGAAAAAATGGGAATCGATCCCTACCACTTCAACATCGTGATCACCGCGTCGGTCGGCATCGGCCTGTTCCTGCCGCCGATGGGCGTGGGCCTCCTGATGGCGCTACGCTTCGCCAACCTATCGGTCGGCCAGCACTGGCGCGCGTATCTGCCCTATATTGCCGCGCTTCTGATCGGCCTGCTGCTGATCATCATCTTTCCCGAGCTTTCGCTGTTCCTGCCGCGCGCGGCAGGGGCGATCAGGTGACCTTCATCACGGTGAGCCGATGGTGCTTGCCGTCGCGCGCCGTCCACGAGATCGCCTGGCCGACACCGAGCCCGATCAGCGCGGCGCCCACCGGCGTCATCACCGAGATGCGGTGCTCGTCGAGGCTCTCGTCGACCGGATAGACGAGCTTCAGGGTGCGCGTCTGGCCATCGTCGGCCTTGAAGGTCACGGTCGAGCCCATGCGCACGACGTCGGCCGGCACCGCGGACGGTTCGACCACCTTGGCGCGGTCCATCTCGTCCAGCAGTTCCTGCGCCACGGCAGGCAGATGCTGGAGCGAGGCATTGGCGAGATCCGTCAGCCGCTCGTAATCGGTGGTGCTGACGATGATCTGGGGAACCGAGCGGTTACGCACGACGTCACGCATGAGAGCACTCCCATGAGACATCGTTAAAACGTAGGTCCGCCGGCAGGGGCTTTCAACCCGCCTTGCCCGAGGTCACAGGGCCGGTTTGCCGATCCCGCCGCGCGCCCGGCGCGCCAGATAGATCTGCAAATGCGCATAGGCCAGGCGCAGATTGGGCGTGGCCACGCCGGTCTTCCTGGCCCGGGCGATCATGTCGCCCACGACGTGGTCGGCCTCGACCATCGAGCCTTTCTCGAGGTCGTGCAGCATCGAGGCGGCAAACAGCGAGCCCTTCTGGCTGAGCGACTGTCGCGCGAATCCGAGCCCCTGTGCGCTCGGATCGTAGCCCGAGGCCGCCGCCACCTTGCGGCATTCCTCAAGTGTCTCGAGCACGATCGCCTGGCCTTCCTCGGCGGCCAGGATGTCGCCCGAAGTGCCGCGCATCAGGCAGCAGAGCGCCGCCAGCGTGCACAGGAAGACCCACTTGTCCCACAGATCCTGCACGATGTTGTCGTGCAGGCCGCCATCGAGGCCGGCCTTCTTGATGGCGGTGGCGAACTCGGCCAATGCCGGACGAGCGGGCTTACCGCCACGCTCGCCGACCGAGAAGGCGGCGAACGGGCTGGTGTGCCGGATCTCGCCCTCGGGCGACAATGCCACGCCAATCCGGGCAACGCCGCCCGCCACGCGGCCGGCGCCGAACTTCGCGTCGAGCACGTCGAGATGGTTCATGCCGTTCAGCAGCGGCACGAGCGCAGTGTTGGGTCCGACCGCGGGCGCGATCGCCTCGATCGCTGAGTCCATGTCGTAGGCCTTGTTGGTCAGCAGCACGACGTCGTAGGGCCCACCCTCGCCGCCCTTGAGCACCGTCTTCACCTTCTGGGTGACGTCGCCCTTGGGGCTCTTGATCACCAGCCCGTTCCTGGCCAGCGCCTCGCGCCGTGCCGGCCGGACGAGAAAGGTGACGTCAGCGCCGCCCTGCTGCAGGCGGCCGCCGATATAGCCACCGATCGCGCCGGCACCCAGGATCAAGGTCTTCACTTCAGGCCCCCTCGCGCGCGCCGCGCTTCATAAGTCTGCAGGTGCGCATAGGCGAAGCGCAGGGTTGGCGCGGCGAGCCCGTGCTTGCGGGCGCGTGCCAGCATGTCGCCGACGATCGACTTGGCCTCGACCGCGCTGCCCTTCTCGATGTCGCCCAGGATGGAGGCAACGCTCTTGCCGCCCTTTTGCGTCAGACTGGTTCGGATCGCGTCCACGACCTTGTCGCTCGGCGGATAGCCTTCGGCCGCCGCGACCTTGCGGCACTCTTCGAGTGCCTCGGCCATGATCGCCGCACCTTCCTCGGATTCGGCGATGTCGCCGACCGTGCCGCGCATTGCCGAGCACATCCCGGCAATCGCGCCCAGCATGATCCACTTGTCCCAGAGATCCTGGTTGATGTTGGGATTGAGCCCGCCCACGATGCCGGCCTTCTTGCAGGCCTGGTCGAGCTCGACCAACGCCGGCCGCGCGGGGCTGCCGTCGCGCTCGCCGAACGACACGCCAGATGCGCCGGAATGCAGGATCTCGCCGTTAGGACCGAGCATGCCGCCGATGCGCGCCAAGCCACCCGCGACCCTCGCCTTGCCGAAGCGACCGTCGAGGATGGCGAAGTGCATGTGGCCGTTGAGGATCGGCACGATGGTGGTGTTGGCGCCGACCGCCGGGGCGATGGCGTCGATCGCCGACGACAGGTCGTAGCCTTTGCAGGCGAGGACAATGACTTCGTAAGGCCCGCCGTCGCTTGCCTTGGTGACGACCTTGACCGGCAGCACAGCGTCGCCGGTCTTCGGGCTCTTTACCACCAGGCCGTTCTTCCGGACCGTCTCGGCGCGCTTCTCACGCAACAGGAACGTGACGTCGATGCCGGCCTGGTGCAGGCGCGAACCCCAATAGCCGCCGACGGCGCCGGCGCCCAGGATCAGGATCTTCACTTCTTGCCGCTCCCCGTACTGCTTCTCTGGGCGATCCATTCGGCGAGCCAGGTCGCGAGATCGTCGGTCTGATGGTGAATGTGATCGAGGTTCAGGCCCTCGGCGCGCTTCACGCTCTCCTCGGTGCGGATCCACACCGTGCGCATGCCCATGTCATGTGCGGGCTTGAGGTTCACCACGATGTCGTCGGCGAAGGCGGCCCGCTTGGGATCGACGTTGTGCTTCACCACCAGCTTGTCGTAGACCGCCTGATGCGGTTTGGGCCAATAGTCGCCCGCGACGACATCGAAGATCGCCTCGAAGTGATGCGCCACGCCCAGGCGCTCCATCACCTTCTCGGCATGCGGCACGTCGCCCGCGGTGAAGATGAGCTTGCGGCCGGGCAGCGCCGCCAGCGACTTCTCGAGCTCCGGATTGGGCCGGACCGGCGAGTAGTCGATATCGTGGACGTAGTCGAGGTAGTGCTTGGGATCGACGCCGTGCAGGCTCATCATGCCGCGCATCGAGGTGCCGTGGTCGCGCCAGTACTGCTTCTGCACGCGGCGCGCCTCCTCAGGCCCGACCTTCAGCCAGTCCGAGATGTAGCGGCCGATGCGCACGTCGATCTGCGCGAACAGGTTGCACCGCGCCGGATAGAGCGTGTTGTCGAGGTCGAACAGCCAGACGTCGGGATCGTGCCCCGGGGGAGCGTTACGGTGCGCGGGCATGTGGGTGAATTAGCGGTCAGCCGTGCGCTTGTCGAGGCGGCGGATTATAAGGACCGCAATGGATCTTCTGGTCTACCTCCTCCTCGCTGTCATCGCGCTCCTGCTGGTCGGCTTGCTGGTCGTCGTGCTGCGCCGCGGCGACCGCCGCGAAGAAAGCGCGCGCCAGGAGCTGGTGCTGGCCGATACCATCCAGCGGGTCGAGCGTTCGCTGCGCGAGCAGGAGCAGGCACTGGCCAAGGTGATGCACGAGCGGCTCGACCAGAGCGACAAGGCGACCGGCCAGGTCGTCACCGACCTGCGTGAGCGGCTGGCCCGCATCGACGAGGCGCAGAAGAAGATCGGCGAGCTGTCGACCCAGATGGTCGGCCTGCAGGAGATCCTGAGCAACAAGCAGGCGCGCGGCGCCTTCGGCGAGGTGCAGCTGAACGACCTGGTGAGCACCGCCCTGCCGCCCGGCGCCTACGCCTTCCAGTGCACGCTCTCGAACGGCTCGCGCGTCGATTGCCTGCTGAAGCTGCCGAACCCGCCCGGCCCGATCGCCATCGACGCCAAGTTCCCGCTCGAGAGCTACCAGCTCCTGCGCGCGGTCAAGGCGGGCGACGCGCAGGGCCTGGCAGCGGCGCAGCGCGCCTTCCAGCTCGCCATGCGCAAGCACATCGTCGATATCCGCGACAAATACATCCTGCCCGGCGAGACCGCCGAATCGGCGTTGTTGTTCCTGCCGTCGGAGGCGATCTACGCCGAGCTGCACGCCAACTTCGCCGCCGTGGTCGACGAGTCCTACCGGGCGCGGGTGTGGATCGTGTCGCCCACCACCATGATGGCGACGCTCAACACCGTGCGCGCCGTGCTGAAGGACGTGCGCATGCGCGAGCAGGCCGGCGAAGTCCAGAAGCTCGTGGGGTTGATGCTGGCTGACGTCAGGTTGCTCGAAAAGCGCGTCGCCAATCTGCGCCGCCACTTCAGTCAGACCACCGAGGACCTGGGCGAAATCGAAACGTCGACCAGCCGCATCGTCGGGCGCGGCGAGCGCATTCAGAGTGTCGATATGGGCGATCAGCCCGAGGCCCTGCCGCCGCAACAGAGCGACAGAAAACTGATCTAGTTAGCCCCAGGGACCGCGACCACCAGTCTTCGGAACCGAGCCGCCGGCCCGCGCGCGCATCGGCGACGCGACCGGCGCCTGCGTTTGGGCCATCGCCTGCAGGCGGGCGATGCGCTCTTCCATCGGAGGGTGGGTCGAGAACAGGCTCGCCATGCCGCCACCCGACAACGGATTGTCGATATACATGTGCGCCATCGCCGGATGGGCCTCGGCGGTGGCGTTGGGAATGGCCTGCGTGCCCTCGTGCAGGCGCTGCAGCGCCGAGGCGAGCCACATCGGATTGCCCGAGATCTCCGCGCCGGCGCGATCGGCCTCGAATTCGCGGCTGCGGCTGATCGCCATCTGGATCATCGAGGCGGCGAGCGGCGCCAGGATCATCGCGGCGATGGCGACGATCGGGTTGGCCGAGCGGCCGTTCTCGTCGCGGCCGCCGAAGAGGCCACCGAACATGGCCAGCATGCCGATCGCGCCCGAGATCGTGGCGGCGATGGTCATGGTGAGGGTGTCGCGATGCTTCACATGGCCGAGCTCGTGGCTCAGCACGCCCATGACCTCCTCGCGGCTCAGATGGCGCAGCAGGCCGGTGTTCACTGCCACCGCGGCATGCTCGGGGCTGCGGCCGGTGGCGAAGGCATTGGGCTGGTCCTCGTCGATGACGTAGACACGCGGCATCGGCAAGCCGGCGCGGCCGGCCAGCTCCTGGACGATGCCGTAGAGCTCGGGCGCCTCCTGCGGGCCGACCTCGTGGGCATTGCTCATGCGCAGCACCATCTTGTCGCTGTTCCAGTAGGCGAAGAGGTTCATGCCGAGCGCCGCGACCAGCGCGATCAGCAGGCCGGACTGGCCGCCC
>Ga0306921_10004753_pt1 | contig 14006 bp, 13 predicted proteins | sample sta12Cox44000080_FD_203760 | JGI IMG/M metagenome (GOLD analysis project Ga0306921, IMG submission 203760) | Lab enrichment of tropical soil microbial communities from Luquillo Experimental Forest, Puerto Rico - statoxic.12C.oxic.44.000.080 (v2)... | ecosystem: Environmental > Terrestrial >... | reverse complement strand
CCTTGCGGTGAAGCCAGTCGGAGAGCCGGACTCCGGAAATCGGGACCTCCGGTTCGATGAGCGGAGATGGGAAACGGGGTGATGGCCATAGGCCCCCAGCTACCGCGCCCATCTTCGACTCTACCCCGACAATTCTGGGGTGCTGGTCCCGCGTCTCGCGCGGGCCTGGTCTATTCCTCGTGGGAGGGAAGGCAAAACACGAAGAAAGCGCGCAGACCTTGGTTCGACCGCTTCATCCCCGCAAGCAGCCAGTCGCTCTTCAAATGAAGCGTCGGCTCTGGGAGCACTTGGACAGGGAATGCCCGCCCTCGGCCGCGGTCGACGTCTAGCGAGCTATGTCGAGGTCCTCCTATAACGTCGTCTCGACGACGAAGATCGAGGGGCCCAGTCCCAAGCGGCATCGGCTGAGCGCAACTAAAACGGGAGAAAAGACGTTCCTCCGAGAATGCATGCCGGGGTCATACCAGATCTGGTAGAAAATGAGGCAGCTGGGCCCCAGCACTTGGACAGGGAATGCCCGTGGTTCAAGCTGATGACGATGTTCGAGCGCGTTCACCCGCTCGAGGGTGGCGCCTTTCGTCGCAAGTCTTGGCGAGACCGTCGTTACGGGCTGCCCTTGGAGAGCCCTTTTGTATTCTACCCGCGCTATGCAAGTGAAATCGCTGATAAGGCTCGGGGATATTGGTACGTCTATCGAAAGGCGCGGGTCATTCTGAAGGAAGTTCTCAGTGCACCTGATCGCTGGACCTACAGCGATATTGCGATCGCCCCATCCAGCGAGGACGAATTCGACCGCCTGGACCTCTATCACGCGACCGCCGGCGGCGAGGAGGCCCTGGCCTACAAGCGTCGTCAGGATAGGCTGCGCCGCGTGAGGGGTGAGAGCAGCTGCGGACCTTCGCGGCGGTCGACTTCTCATTCACCGGAGGCTTCGACACGTCCGACGTTATAGAAGGCGCCGTGCGCCGCGCTCGATGGCGTAGCCGACTATGATTTTGGGTCCTCACAACTTTTTCCGGTGAGAACGGAACCGTTGACGTTAACGGACGCGCTTACAGCTCGGCGCCAACCACCCAACAAAGCTGTTTGGACTGCGGTCGGGGAATGGCCGCATAGGGGCATGAAGACCAATTCCCGCGGCCAAGGCCCAACGGCCGTTGTCTGTTTCGAAAGCGGTCGCTCTGCTGCCGACGACTTTTGGGTCGGGCTCTCAGCGACAGGGCACTTTCAGCGGGCACGGACTGAGTCCGGGAGCAATGGAGCGGCTTCCGAATGTCCCGTATGTGAGAAAGTTCGGAGAACATGTACTCACTGTGAGTTTTACCGACTGTGACCCAAACCGGACTCCCCTGCATCGCCATTGGAGTTGAGATCAGTGTCATTCCTCCGTCTTGGATAGAATTCGACCTTCCTATACGGACACCAGCGTGGCACGGTTGATCTAGATCAGGGCAACGACACGTTTTTGCAAGCTACCTGGCCGCGGCGATGAATGGGCGCTTGCCACCTCCGGGGCTCGGCAGGATCCTACGGAGCCGGGTCGGGTGTCCGGCAAAACGTCAGAACCATGCTTATGGACAGGAGGAGAACATGTCTGACGAGCTTAGCGTACAAATTCCCAATTCCGCCGAGCAAAAGCGCCTTGACGAGGCTCGGGAACGGGAGGTCCCGTGGAAACAATGGGGCCCGTACCTCAGCGAACGCCAATGGGGTACGGTCCGTTGAGGACTACAGCGAAAACGGCGACGCCTGGAACTACTTCACGCACGATCAGGCACGCTCGCGTGCGTATCACTGGGGCGAGGACGGGCTTGCCGGGATCAGCGACGATTCACCAGCGGCTGTGCTTCGCGCTGGCGCTCTGGAACGGCAAGGATCCGATCCTTAAAGAACGGCTATTCGGTCTAACAAACAGCGAAGGCAATCACGGCGAGGACGTCAAAGAATATTACTTCTACCTCGATAGCACGCCGACCCACTCTTATATGAAGTACCTCTATAAATATCCGCAGAATGCGTATCCCTATAGCAATCTGATAGAGACCAACCGTCAGCGCGGCCGTAATGATCGGGAATATGAACTACTGGATACTGGGGTCTTTGATGAAGATCGATATTTCGACGTTTTTGTCGAGTACGCGAAAGGCACTCCGAGCGATATTTTGATCTGCATCAGTGTGGCCAACCGCGGACCGGAGGCCGCCAGCCTGCACGTGTTGCCGACCCTCTGGTTTCGCAACACCTGGACTTGGTGGCCGGACCAGCCAAAACCCTCCTTGCGGCAAAGGCCCGAGAACACTGTCGCGATCGAGGTGTCGCATGCTGAGCTGGGCGGCTTTCTGCTGCAGTGTGACGGAAATCCGAGCCTGCTGTTCACCGAAAACGACACGAATAACGAACGCATTTTCGGCCGCCCGAACGCAACCCCCTACGTCAAGGACGCAATCAACAGCCGTGTCGTGGCGGGCAGAGAGGACGCGGTCAACCCGGCTCAGACCGGAACCAAGGCGGCGGCACACTATCAGCTCACTGTCGGCGCCCGCGAAACCGCGGTCATTCGGCTACGGCTTAGCAATACCGGCGCCAGAACTCCGTTCGGCGCCGGGTTCGATGAAATCGTCGACAAGCGCCGGCAAGAGGCCGATACATTCTACAGGGCAGTCACGCCCGCCCGTGTCGGCGAGGATGAGGCCAATGTGATGCGGCAGGCATTGGCCGGGATGCTATGGAGTAAGGAGTACTTCTTTTACGACACGGAGAGATGGCTCGAAGAGCACGGCGCGGACCCGATGCAGCCCTCAGCCCGCCAGGTTCGCAACCGCGAGTGGTTCCACATGATCGGCGATCATGTCATCTCGATGCCGGACAAGTGGGAGTATCCCTGGTTCGCCGCGTGGGACCTCGCGTTTCACACGCTCTCGTTGTCGATTGTCGATAGCGATTTCGCCAAAGAGCAACTCGACCTGCTCCTGCGCCAAGTCTATCTGCACCCGACCGGTCAGATCCCGGCCTATGAGTGGAATTTCAGCGATGTCAACCCGCCGGTGCAGGCCTGGGCGGCGATCTTCCTCTACCGCATGGAGCAGGCGCTGCGCGGCCGGCATGATCTCGGCTTCCTGAAGAGGGTGTTCGGCCATTTGACGGCCAATTTCGGCTGGTGGGTCAATCGCAAGGACCGCTTTGGCCGCAGCCTCTTTGAAGGCGGGTTTCTTGGCCTCGATAATATCGGCGTCTTCGACCGCAGCGCGCCATTGCCGACCGGCGGCCATTTGGAGCAGGCCGACGGCACAGCGTGGGTGGCCTTGTTTTGCCAGAACATGCTCGAAATTGTCTTCGAGCTTGCGGCGCACGATGCAACCTATGAGGAGCTGGCGGCGAACTATGCCATGGAGTTTCTGCTGATCGCGCGCGCGATGAACGGGATCGGTCCGGGCGGCATGTGGGACGAGGAGGACGGCTTCTACTATGACGTCCTTCGCTTGCCGGACGGGACCGCAACGCGGCTCAAGGTCCGGTCGATGGTGGGGCTTTTACCGCTTTGCGCCACGACGGTCATAGAAAAGTGGCAGCGGGAGCGGGTCCCCGCACTAACAACCGCTATCTACAATCGTTGGCGGCGCATGCCGGAACTCCACGAATCCATTCATCCAACGGGACCGGGGCATCTGGGCGTCGCGGAACGCGGCATCATGGGGCTCGTAAGCGAGAGTAGGCTGCGCCGGATCCTGACGCGCATGCTCGACGAGAACGAATTCCTGAGCCCCTACGGGATTCGATCATTGTCGCGTTTCCATGCCGAGCATCCCTATGTCTTTTCGGCGGGCGGTCAGGAATACCGGGTGAACTATTTGCCGGCGGAATCCGATACTGGCATGTTCGGCGGCAACTCGAACTGGCGCGGGCCGATCTGGATGCCGGTCAACGCGTTGATCATCCGCTCCCTCTTGCACTACTACGCCTATTACGGCGACAACTTCAAAATCGAATGTCCGACCGGCTCCGGCAATCTGATGAACCTCTTCGAGGTCGCGCACGAGATTGCCAATCGCCTGACCCGCATCTTGCTGCGCAACGAAACCGGTCGACGGCCGGTCTTCGGAGGCGCCGAGAAACTCCAGCGCGATCCGTTTTGGCGCGACAATCTGCTGTTCTACGAATACTTTCATGGCGACAACGGCGCAGGCATCGGGGCCAGCCATCAAACGGGTTGGACGGGTGTTGTCGCCCTGCTTATCGAGATCTTTGGCAAGCTCGATGCGGAAACCTTTCTGCAAGGCGGAAGGGAATCGGCGTTCCGTCGAGAAAAAGAGAGGATCTAGGTGGAGGGAGGGCGATGCCGCGATACCCTTCGCTGTTTCAGATAAACACCCGGGTCTGGCTGAACCACCTTTCCCGCAAGGCCGGAAAACGCGTTACGCTCGCCGACATCGATGACGCGACCTTCGATGACTTTGCCGAACAGGGATTCGACTGGATCTGGCTACTCAGCGTCTGGCAGACCGGTGCCGCCGGACGAGCGGTGTCGCGTGGCAACTCGCAATGGCGGGCCGAGTTCAAGGCCCTGCTGCCAGACCTGACCGAGGACGACATCTGCGGCTCCGGCTTTGCGATCACGGCTTATGCCGTCAGCGATGCGCTCGGCGGCGACGCGGCGTTGGCCCGGTTCCGCGAAAGTTTGGCGCGCCGCGGGATCAAGCTGATGCTCGACTTCGTGCCGAACCACACGGCCCCCGACCATCCATGGGTCAAGGCCCACCCCGAATACTATATCGAGGGCAGCGAAGAGGCGCTGGCCGCATCGCCCGAAAATTACCTGCGGGTCGACACCGATTGCGGGCCCAAGATCCTGGCCTATGGCCGCGATCCGAATTTCCCCGGCTGGCCCGACACCTTGCAGCTCAACTACGCCAATCCGGAACTGCAGAATGCCCGGATCGACGAACTGATCGCGATCGCTGGCAAGTGCGACGGCGTGCGCTGCGACATGGCTATGCTATTGCTGCCGGAGATTTTTCAGCGCACCTGGGGAACGACGCCAGAGCCATTTTGGCCAAAGGCGATTCCAGCGGTGCATCAGAAATTTCCGGACTTCGCCTTTATGGCCGAGGTGTACTGGGATCTCGAATGGACCTTGCAGCAGCAGGGCTTTGCCTACTGCTACGATAAGCGGCTCAACGACCGGCTGCGGGACGGCCAGGCCGCACCGGTTCGGGATCATCTGCTCGCCGGGCTCGATTACCAGGACAAGCTGGCGCGCTTTCTCGAAAACCACGACGAGCCGCGCGCCGCGTCTGAATTTCCGTGGCCTCGGCACGCTGCGGCGGCAATCATCACGTTTTTGTCACCCGGCTTGCGCTTTTTTCACCAGGGTCAGTTCGACGGGGCGCGGCTCCGGATGCCGACCCATCTGTGCCGCGACCCGATCGAGCCGAGGAATCCCGACATTGCGGCTTTCTACGCCAGGCTATTGCAGGTTCTAAAGCAGACCGCGGCCCTCCGTGACGGCGCGTGGTCGCAAATCCAGCCGCAGCCGGCGTGGGCCGGAAACTGGACCTCAGACGATTTCATTGCTTACACCTGGACCGGAGACAACGGCACCCGCTTTCTCGTCGTCGTCAATTACGCCGGCCATCGGGGTCAATGCCGCCTGCCGCTGCCATTTCCCGAGCTTCGCGGCAAGCCGGTGCGCCCGACCGATGTAATGGGCACCGAAATCTACGACCGCGATGGTGGCGAGATCGTCGACCCCGGTCTCTACATCGATCACGCGCCGTGGCAATACAACGTGTTCGAGCTGCGCGCAATCTGACAGGCCATGGCCCGACGGCTCGCCGCCCCTGTCCTCGCGGCCCTTGTGGCGGCGTGCGCTGGCATCGGTCCGGGAACGGTGCCGCACGACCGGATCGACTATGGAAGCGCCATCGGTGATTCCTGGAAGGAGCAGACCCTCCTCAACATCGTCAAGCTCCGTTATGCGGACATGCCGATCTTTCTCGAAGTCGCGCAGGTCATCGCCGGCTACCAGCTGCAGAGTGCGGTTACCGGCAGCGTCACCTTGGGGAATTTCACCGCAAACCTGATCGACCGGTTGACGGCGGCCGGAACCGCGACGGCCGCCGGCACCTACACGGACCGGCCGACGGTCGTCTATTCGCCGCTGACAGGGGTGGATTTTTTGAAGCGGCTGATGACGCCGGTGCCGCCGAGCGCGGTGCTGTTCATGCTTCAGTCGGGCTATTTCGCGGATCGCATCATGCCGATCATGCTGGACTCGATAAACGGCCTCAACAACGAGTCGAACCGTGTGCAGCGGCCTGCCGATCCCAAATTCACCCGCCTCGTTGAGCTGATCCGCGAGGGCCAGCTTGCCGCCGCGATCCAGATCCGCATCGAACACCCGAAGGAGGGCGCCGAAAGCTCTGTGCTGATCTTCGGGCCGAGCAAGGACCCGCAGCTGGCGGCACGAGGCCGGGAGATCAAGAGCCTTCTCGGGATCAAGCCGGACCTGCGGGAGGTCCGGGTCAATTATGGCGGGTACTCGGGAAGAGACGACGAGATCGACATGATGACGCGCTCGATGCTGCAGATTATGCTTGAGTTCGCCGCGGTCATTCAGGTCCCTGAGGTCGATGTCCTGCGGGGAAAGGCGGGACCGGGGCTCGTCGACACTCAGTCCGCAGCGCTGATCGGCCCGCCCTTGCGCGTTCAAGTCACCGACGCGCCGCCACGCGATTCCTATGTGTCCGCGCAATATGACAAACGGTGGTTCTGGATCGCCGACAACGACATTCAGTCGAAGTACACATTCGGGATCATCATGCTGCTATTCTCGATCGCCGATACTGGGGTGAGGGGGTCGCCGCCGGTCGTCACGATACCCGCGAACCAGTAAGCCTTGGTCAGTATGGACGCCTAAGCCGCGCTGATCCCGATCAAGGCGTAAGGCCGCGATCGGCTCCACGAAGGGGAGCGGCGTGCCGTCGAGAAAAAGGGAGGGTCTAGGCGGAGGCCTGACCGAGGGCGACATCTGCGGCTCCGGTTTTGCGATCACGGCTATGCCGTCAGTGATGCACTCCATGGCGGCGCGGCGTTGGCCCGGTTCCGCGAAAGACTAGCACGGCGCGGCATCAAGCTGATGCCCGACTCGTGCCGAGCCACACCGCCTCCGATCATCCATGGGTCAAGGCTCTTCCTGCTCTAAACTCCGCTGGAGTCGCTAACTCCGCGAAACGGTCAAACTAAGATTCCGTGTGTCGGACGTTGGTTAAAAACGTATAGTAGTCGGCTTGCGCGGCGGACGCTCTGCCGGTAGTGCGCCTTCCGCGATCAAGCCGAGGGAGGAGAAACAATGACGATCTCGCGCCGGAGCCTGATCGCGGCGACGGCTCTGACCGCGTTTGCCGCGCCGCGCGCATGGCCCCAAGCACCCCAACCTGGGCCGGCGGCGGCGCCGTCGACGCGCACTCCCCTGCGGACGCGGTTCGCGCGGTTCACCGGCGATTTCGACGAGATGCTCGACCGGGGCCTCATTCGCCTTGTCGTTCCCTACAGCCCCACCCTGTTCTTCGAGGATAAGGGCACGATCTACGGCACCGCGGCTAACGGAGCACAACTGTTCGAAGAATGGGTCAACAAGACCTTCGCACTTGGAGCACGGCGGTTGACTGTGCCGTTGACACCGGTGTCTCGTGACAAACTGTTCGATACGCTGCTCGCCGGCGACGGCGACATTGCTGGGGGCGACATCACGATCACCGAGGAACGCCGTAAAAAAGTGGCCTTTTCGATACCGACCCTCAGTAACGTGCGCGAGATCGTCATAACCAGAGAGGAAGTCCCCGAACTCGACAGCGCCGAGGCGCTCTCGGGCAAGGCGGTCGCCGTCAGCCGCTCGACCAGCTATTACGAGAGCTTGACGAAATTAAACGAACGGCTCACCGCCCAGGGCAAGCCGCCCGTTACCATCACCATCGTTCCCGACACGCTGGAAGTCGCGGACCTAATGGAAATGACGGCTGCTGGATTGTTGCCGGGCACCGTGAGGGATGACTGGGTTGCCGAACTTTGGGTGCAAATAATCAAGGGCGTGAGGTTGCACCCAAAGGCGTCGTTGCGAGAAGGCGCTGAGATCGCCTGGGCGGTGCGGCCGGACAACCCGAAGCTATTGGCAACGCTCAATCGCGCGATTACCGCGATCACTGAAATGTGAATCGGTGGTCGGATCAGACGCGGTCCTACCTGGCAGAGCTCAAGCAATTGCACACCGCCACCCAAGACGTCGACCTGAAGCGCTTTCGCGACACAGTCGAGATTTTCCGGCACTACGCCGGCAAATACCGGTTCGATACCCTGATGCTGGTGGCGCAGGGTTATCAGGAATCTGGTCTTGACCAACGCACCGTCAGCCCCGTCGGTGCGGTTGGCCTGATGCAGATAATGCCGCAAACCGGCCGCAAACTCGGCGTCGGCGACATCCACAAGCCGAACCCCAACGTCCATGCGGGCGCCAAATACATGGCTCAGCTAATGGACGACCATTTCAAGGATGTCCCGTTCGACGACCAGAACCGCAACCTGTTTGCCTTCGCCGCGTACGACGCGGGGCCAGCCAAAATCCAATCGTTAAGGCGCGAGGCGCAGGCGGAAAAGCTCGACCCGAATTTATGGTTCAACAATGTCGAGCGAGTGGCAGCGGCACGGGTCGGGCAAGAACCAGTGCGATATGTGCGCAACATCTACAAATATTACGTCGCTTATAAGCTTATTGAAGACGCAGACGCGGCCAAAAGGGCCGCGATCACCAGCCGCTTACTACGTTGACAGCGTTGTGACGGTTTGGCGGCCGCGTCCCTGTTACCTGCCCGACGTGTCGGAGGAAATTCCTCGCTTGTGTTGCCTAGCGGCCTGGGGGCTCTTTCTTGTTCTTGCGGTTGCCGGAACCCTTGCCCTGGGTGCTGAGTATATGTTCGATGGCGTTTATTATGGAAAAAGAGTGCTGACAAAGGGCTCGGGTCCAACGTGTCCTACTGAAGAAGATGTATCCGTCACCATCCATGGCGAAACGCTGACATTTACGAATAGTGCTTTAGAAAAGTTCATCATGCCGTTTTATCCTGGCTCGGACGGATCATTCGGCCAGACTCATACTGGTGAGGGGCGTGCTGTTGTTCATTGTCATGGTCGTATAATTGGAGATGTTTTAGATGCTGATGTTACCAATCCCCCTTGCCGGTATCATTGGCATCTAACGAAAGGATAATCGAGGCCCGGACTCTGGTACCGTTTTGCCTGCTCCCACCGTAGCATTAGCGACGGTGCTTGGCCGATATCCCCATGCCGGGCAACAAGCGTGCAATCAAGGCGCTGTCGGAGGAAGAGAACGCCGCCGCGCTGCGCAGGGTTGAAGGCATCGGCAAAGACAATTGATGCAGATCAACGCACCACCGTGGTAAGGGGGTAGTTCTGGCATAAAAGTCTCGCTCCCGGAGGTGAGAATGCCTTCGAGCGTTGTCCGCACCTTTACCGACCCCGACGCGTATTTTGCGGGGATACGAAATCTGCAGATTGAGGGTGTCGTCTTACGGCGCGGCGAGTTCCAGGCCGAGTCGACGCGTATCGACCTGCACCGGCTATGGATGCACCGCTTCGACGAGAGCCTGCCTCGGATCATGAGAGTCACGCCCAGCGGGATGCGGGCGGGGATTGTTTTCGCGAGCGCTCCTGGCCAGCAAGCGATGCAGATCAATGGCATCGAGATAGCGGACGATCAAATTTCCAGAACCGGGGTGGATTGGGAATGATGGAACAGGGTTGATCCAGATGCTGGTCACCTGTTTGACGACCGCCAGCGCGGGCCGACGACCACGCCAAGCGCCGTCATGCCAGGATCATGGTCAGGTTCGAGGAGGTCTTGGCGGAGCATCTCAGCCGGCCTTTGCGGATGCCGGAATTGTGCGCGCTGGTCGCGGTCAGCAACCAGACCCTTCGCTTGTGCTGTGCCGAATTTCTCGGCATGAGCCCGACCCAGTATCTGCTGTTGCGTCGGTTGAAGGAAGTCCGCCGTGAGCTGCGCAACGCCGATCCCAACATGGTGACCGTGGCGGAAGTTGCCCGCCGCTTCGGCTTCGCGGAGGGGGGGCGCTTCGCCGAGACATACCGGGCGACATTCGGCGAGGCGCCATCTGCCACTCTCCAACGTATTCCAGGAGTGCGACTGGCCGCTCCGTAAATTTTCCCAATTTCTGCATAGCTGGCGAGGAAACCCACGGTTTAGCTTCGCGCTTGCAGAGGTAATGTGGTCAGAAGCCAAAGCTAGCAACGTTGCTCTGCCGACAACAAGGCGCAGACGACGCAAGGAGAGAGAACCATGAAGCGAGGAAACGTAATTCTGCTCACGAGCTGTGCAACACTGGCCCTGTTGCTGGTTGCTAACGCAAGCCCAGGCTCCGCGCAGGGCACCAAGATGAGCGATGTCGCCGACCAATTGAGAACCGCACTGGTGGGTGAGCCGGTGACGGTGACGCAGCAAGCCCCCGTGATGCTTACATCAAGCGCGGATTCTATGTTCCCGTCGGCGGGGTGGGAGCTAAACCCGGGAGCCCCAGTGCTCGGCAAGATCGTTCCGACCCTTTCCAAGCTTCAACGCACGGAGATTGTGGTTAGTGGGTACACCGACAATGCCACGGTCGGCCCAACGCTCCAGAGCGCGGGAATTTCAAACAATCTCGACCTCTCATGCAAGCGGGCGGCGAGCGTGGTGGTTTATCTCGTGTCGGAAGGTGTAAATCCCAACCTGCTGTCGGCTCAATGCTTCGGGGAGACGCGCCCGTTTCACCGAACGACACGCCCGAGGGAAAGGCGAAGAACCGGCGCGTGAATATCACCCTCACCGGGGATGGCACATGATCAGTTAGCGATTTGGCAACTCTAAACCAATTCCACGGAGAGAGATCCATGAAGCGAGGAAACGTAATCCTGAGCGCGGTCGGGTTAGTCTTAGCTCTGTCTGTGCCCAGCTGGGCGCAGCTCCAAAGAACGCTCCCGACGCAGACCGTCACGGTTTCGGGTACCGTGGAGACCATCGATCATCAGAAGCGCGTCGTGAACATCAAGGCACCAGATGGCAAGATCGTCACGGTCGACGTGCCCGCAGGCGCGACGCGGTTTGATGAGCTCAAGGTCGGGGACAAGGTATCGATCACGTATAACAACACCGTCTCGGCGAGACTGAAGGCGCCGGGCGAACCCGCCGTCAATACGCAGACCGGCGCCTCCACTGCAGGGCAGGGAGAGCGACCCGGGGGTACTGCGGGCGTGGAGAGAACACTGACCGCGACCGTCAGCGACATCGACAAGAGCGTTCCGTCGATCACATTCACTCGTCCGAGCGGATGGAAATACAGCCGACGTGTGCTCGACCCGACGGTGCTCGATAAGATTAAGGTTGGCGACCAGGTTGACATTACCTGGGATACAAACGTCACGGTCGCGGTGCAGTAGGAACGCGATACCGGCACTGCTGATTTCCAAGCTGCTTATAAGCTCGGGCTATGGCGCGGGACCGGCTGGCCGCGAGCTACCCGGCGCGGCGGTTGCAACGGCTGGCGGTCCTGGCAGGAAACAGCGCGTCGGACGCATCGGTGGTGCACCCAGCATTGGGCGACCCCCATTGATCAGGATCAATTCGTGGGTTCGCCGCGCGCCGTAAATTCCGCGTGCGCTGAGCCGTTGAAACAGGGCAAGATGAGCCGTCCCCAAGGAGGACCAAGATATGACAACGAAATTCGCCTTGCCCATGCTCATTTTCGGTATGGTCGCTGGCATGTCCATCCCGACGAACGCAGAAACGGTCAAGGTGATGGACGAGGCAACAACTGAAGCCCCGCTCGTCCTCGCCCAAACCGCCGGGACGGAGCGGCGCCAGGAGCGCCGGGATACGCGACAGAACTGCCGTCAGGAGAATGGGGTCATCGGTGCGGACAAGCGCCACTGCAAACAGAACGCACGACAGCAGTAGTCTTTAGGCCCGCGCCGACGGCAGCAGGCGCGTGGGCCTGCGCGGCCGGTATCCGAAGGCCTACTGCGGTATCTCGAGAAGCCGGTCGCGAAAATGACGCTCCACGAGCTTAAGGGTGGGTCGCCAGCCTGGCCGATCTGGCGCCGGCGAGCCAGGGGCGCAGGATCGGTGCTGCGAAGGTCTGAACAGATGGGTGGCGTTGGGCGGGTGCCGCAGCCGAACAAGAGCCCTGACCGCGCAATCCGCGCCGGCACAAAAACAATAATTTCCTTTGGCAGCGCTTCTGAGGCTCCCTTCAGCGCTGGGAGAACTCGCCGCGTACTACATGGATGGATGGGGTGGGCGCGCCGTCGCGTCCCTGACTTCATTGCGGTCGGCGGAGTCCAGCAGCGGAGGGTACGTGATGCGCGAAGGTAACACGATCATTGAGGCTGCGCAGATTGCTGCGCTCGCTCGCGCCAGCCCGAGTTTGCCGAGCCTAAGGAGGCCATCAACAATCATCTGCATCTTTTGATAAGGAGGATCAAATGAAACAGTTCTTGCTTTTGGGGATTTCAATCCTCGCAGTCTCGGCTTGCGCCCCTCAGGCACCACCACCGCCTGCGGCGGCGGTTTCGGCGGCCCAGTCAGCACCCGGATCGCCCACCAACACGACCACCTCTTTCGACGGAATATACACCCAGGGGGTCATCCAAAACGCAAGTGCGAGTGCCGGGAAGAGCCTTTCGGAGTGCCCTAATTTGGTGGTGCCACAGGCTGTGACCATTCGCAAAGGTCTCGCGCAGCTCCAGGTAAATAACGGTCGAGTCAATTCGACGTTTCAGGGATATGTCAGTCCGGATGGCACATTGGCGATGCAGAGCGAGATCGGCCAAACGTTCCAGGGACAAATTGATCCCAATTATGTTCTCAGAGCTCGGACAGTTGGGAACTGCGTGTACGACGCGGCTTGGAAGCGAACGAGCTTGGGGACGTCGCACTTTTAGAAACTGCTACCGGCCGGTTGTCCCTTCTTGAGGAGGAGGAGGCAAGCCGCGGCTCCTCGGTTTGGAAGAATAATTGGCTGGCTATTGGCGAGAACGCGGCAAAAGGGCTCGACCGTCTATAACGCGACCTGCACCAGCAAGATGGGCAGCGATCATAACCGACTGGCGCGAGGCCAATCGCGCGAATTGGGATGAGCGGGTCGAAGTGCTTCTCAAGGCTCACGACCTGGGCTCGCCGCGCGCGCTGGGCGCGCCCGCCGTCGATCCGCAGACCGGTGCCTTCACTGCTGGGTAGGGGAGTTCCAACGTATTCCAGGAATGCGACCCCAGCTCGGTAAATTTTCCCAATTTTTGCATAGTCGGCGACGAAATCAGCGGTTTAGTCTCGCCTCGCTGGGCGAGCCTTCCAGCTGAAATAAGTCAACTCGGAAAGTCGTCAGCACGGCTTCACAAGGAGGAAAAAATGAAACAGCTCTACCTATTAGGGATTTCATTGCTAGCAGTTTCGGCTTGTGTCCCTCAAGCCCCTCAACCAGCGGCGCCACCACTTGCCGCGACCGGCTTGGCGGCCGGATCGCCAACGAATACGACCACGGCCTTTGACGGATATTACGGTCATGCTGTCGCCAGGAACGTGAGCCCCGGCTGCCCCGATTTTGTCACCGGTCGAGATTTGACCATTCGCAACGGTCTTGCCACCTTCCAGGCCGAAGCTCCTGCGACGGGTACTGGAATTCCTGCGACGGGTACTCTCAATTTTCAGGGTTATGTCAATCCACAAGGTGGATTGGCGATGGTCAGCCAAACGGGGGGCCAGACGTTCCAGGGACAAATCGATCCCAATTTTGTGCTGACGGGTCGAGCGGCAGGTCCAAACTGCCTCTATGACGCGAGTTGGAACCGAATCCGGGGACTTTGACCGGGCTCGCGTCAGGACGCGGTTAAAGCGGCGCGAGAGATCTTCGCGATCGCCCCGGCGTCCTGGCGCTGCGCCACTATCGCTC
>Ga0306921_10004751_pt1 | contig 14007 bp, 16 predicted proteins | sample sta12Cox44000080_FD_203760 | JGI IMG/M metagenome (GOLD analysis project Ga0306921, IMG submission 203760) | Lab enrichment of tropical soil microbial communities from Luquillo Experimental Forest, Puerto Rico - statoxic.12C.oxic.44.000.080 (v2)... | ecosystem: Environmental > Terrestrial >... | reverse complement strand
AGCCGTATCGCGAGACGAGCGTGATGACGCTCGAGGAGGCGGTGCGGCCGGACCTGCCGCGAGTGGCCCCCGGAGCGTAGCCAAACTTTACGATTTCGAAGCGCTCGAGGTCGTACGGTCGCGCAACACCCGATGTTTCCAGCATTCGCTTCGACGGTACGGAAGATGCTTTGTATACGAGGTGAAGGAGCAAGTGTCGGGCGGGTTGTCGAAAGCACACGGCACGGACCTCGGAGGGAGGAAGACATGAAGCGGACGCAGGAAGGAGTGACGACGGGTCGCAGCAAGATCGACGAGCTCGACATCCATTTGCTGACCAACCTCGAAGAGCGACAGGATCGGCTCTACGCGATCCTGAGCAAGACCACGCGCTACCGGAACATCCTCGGTGGCGAGGTGAAGAAGCTTCGGGCAGGCAGTGCGCCGGAGATGATCCGGCCCCTGGTCGCCCAGTGGGATCACTTGCGCCGGGAGATCAAGCGCCTGGCCCAGGAGCTGTAAACCGCTCAATCCGTTTCCTCTCCTGAGCGCTCCCGCGGGGTTGCCGGGGGCGCTCGGGAGCGGGTAGTCTCGTCGGCGTGGAGTTGGTGCTCGGGATCTCCGCCGGCCTTGCCCTCAGCACCGCGGCGGGCCTGCGCGTGTTCGTTCCCCTCCTGATCACCTCCGCTGCCGCTCGACTCGGTTTCCTCACCCTCACCCCCGGGATGAGCTGGCTCGGCTCCGACGCCGCCCTGGTCGCCTTGGCCACGGCGGCCGCGGTGGAAATCGCCGCCTACTACGTGCCCTGGCTCGACCACCTCGTGGACATGGTGGCGGGTCCGGCGGCGGTCACCGCGGGCATCATCGAGATGGCGGCGGTAACGCCGGAGCTTCCGCCGCTCGTGCGCTGGACGATCGCCGTCCTGGCTGGCGGCGGCGTCGCCGGGCTCGCGCAGCTCGGTACGACACTTCTCCGCCTCAAGTCCTCCGCACTGACCGCAGGGCTCGGCAATCCCGTGGTGGCCACCACCGAGCTGATCGGCGCCGTCGTCCTGGCCGTCCTCGCATTCCTTGCGCCCATCCTCGGCGCCGTGGTGGTGGTCGCGCTCCTCGTCTGGATCACGCGGCGGGCCCTGCGCCGCCGAGCGCGCCCCCGCCCAGATCTCGCGCGCCGCTAGGGGGGTATTCACGAGTGCGACACGTGGGATCGGGGCGGGTGGCGGCGGGGCGGGGGAGCGCTCCGGGGGAGTGGGACCCCCGAAGCCTGTGCGCCGCCGGAGGGCGGCGATTCAGGCGAGCGGGTGTCGCAGCTGGAGCGCTCCCCCGCCCCCGACGACGGGCCCCGACCCGCCTCGCGCTCCAGGTTCGCGTGACCAAGTCGCGCTAGCGCGCGATCTCGAGGGTGACCTCGCCGAGGCCCTCGACGGCGAAGCGCACGCGATCGCCAGGGGAGGGGAACTTCGTGGTGATGCTGCTGCCCGTCATCACGATCATGTCGCGGCCCAGCATGCGCCCCTGGCTGTTCAGGAGATTTGCCAGCCAGGCCACCGCTTCGAAGGGATGATCGAGGGCATCGCCCGCCTTGCCCTGACCTGCGGGAGCGTCGTTGATCCAGCAACGGGTGACTGCCGTCTCGAGGTCGACGTTCTGCCACGACGTCACGGGAGCACCGAGGACCACGCCGCCGTTCCATGTGTTCTGGGCGACCAGAGTGAAGGCATCGAGGTTCTTGTAGTCGGCGTCGCCGTCCTCGACGAGCTCGAAGGCAGGCACGCACGACGCTACCTTTCCGGCCACCGACGCCCGCGTCCACGGCCCGTCCGACGCGGGCAGGTCCGCGCCGAGCCGCACCGCCACCTCGAACTCCACGCCGAGGTGGTGGTACGCGGCGAGATCGACGCGCGCGCCCGTGGCGAGGACCACGCTGGAGAAGATGGCACCCGCCACGGGCCGGTCCACTCCCGTCATCTGCTGCATTGCCTTCGAGGTGACGGCGATCTTCCAGCCGACGATCTGGCCGCGGCCTGACTCCGTCATGAGCCGGTGGAGCGCGTTCTGGACGCGATAGGCGTCATCCAGCGGTGCGCTGCGGACGGAGGCATCCAGCGGATGGTAGCGGATGCGCGTGCGGAGCATGTCGAGGCAGACGCGCGCCGCAGCGTCGATTGCTTGAGGCGTGAGCATGGTGTCCCTCTCAGGCGTTGGGGGTGAGCAGACGCGCGAGGGCCGACTCGAGCTGGCAGCGCCGCCAGCCATAGGCCGTGATGCCCGATACGCCGGGAGCGAGATACTCGGCGTCCCACGGATCGCGCATGAGGACGACTCCAAGCGCAGGGGCGGTCTGCTGGAGGGCGTCGAGGAGCGCGCGGTTGGAGCGATAGAGATGCGCGTCGTAGAGGAACAGAATCGTCGCGTCGGCACGGCGGGCGGCCTCCGCCGCGCGCACGATCTCGGCTTCGGTGGGCTCGATGCCCACGATCTCCACCGATGGCTCGATACCGTGGGGCGCGTGCAGCTGCATGACGAAGCGCGCCTCGTCTTGAACCATGTCCTCGATGGTGATGCGATCGGCCAGCGAGGAGAAGCGGGGGAATACCGCGACCACCGGGCCGTTGAGGGCGCGACGGAACTCCGCGGAGAGGGGGGACACGCAGGTGACGGCGCGCGCGGCCAGCGCCTTCGCCAGCGGCTCGCCGTCGCGCTCCGCCCCCGCCGCACCGCCGTCGAATCGCCCGGCGCGCTTGCCGTGGAGCTTCTCGAGCCGCGCCGCGCTCGCCTCGAGCTCGCCCCGCGGCAAGGCGCCCGTGCGATAGGCTTCGAGCAGGGCGGCGTGCGCCTCGCGCTGGCGGGCTGCCGTGTGGCAGATGATCAGGAGATCGTGTCCGGCGCCGGCGGCGCGCACCGTCGCCTCGCCGACCGGGCAGAGCTCGCCGATGGCGCCCATCTCGAGATCGTCCGAGACGATCACCCCGCGGAAGCCGAGCTCGCGCCGGAGATAGTCCGTGACGATGAAGCGCGAGAAGGTCGCGGGCCTGCGCGGAGCGCCATCGAGGCGAGGGTAGAGCGGGTGCGACGTCATGATGCAGTCCACCCCTGCTTCGATGGCAGCCACGAAGGGCGGCAGGTGACCTGCGCGCATCTCCGCCCAGTCGGAGTCGATGACGGGCAAGCCCAGGTGGGCGTCCACGAGAGCGTGGCCCTTGCCGGGAAAGTGCTTGGCGCAGGCGGAGATGCCGGCCGCCTGCAGACCGCGGATACGCGCGACCCCGTAGCGCGCTACGAAGGCGGGGTCCTTACCGTAGGACCGGATCCCGATGTTCGGACTGTAGCGGTCGGTGAGCACGTCGAGCACGGGCGAGAAGTTGACGTCCACGCCCAGGCGACGGAGCTCACGCCCTTCGAAGAGTCCCTGGCGATGGACGAACGTCACGTCGCCGGCAGCGCCCGCGGCCAGGTTGTCGGGGAAGATGGTGACGGCGCGGCCCAGCATGATGATGCGGCCGCCCTCGTGATCGGTGGCCACGAGGAGGCGGCGACCCATCGCCTCCTGCAGCCCGGTGAGGAGACGGGCAAGGCGCTCCGGTGTCTCGAAGTTGCGCCGGTACAGCATGATGCCCGCCGCCTGCGTCTCGCGGTAGAGCCGGATGTCATCGTCCGTCAGATCGGGCCCCGGCAGACCGAACATGAGACAGCTTCCCACCAGCGCTTCGAGGCTCATGGTGGTCTCCGGGCGCTCATCGGTACAGGAGATAGGGCCGGCGCGCCCGAGCGAATCGGGCGAGGTCGGCGCGCCACCACGCGGCGAGGCGCCGGTGCGGAGCGCCACGCTCTACGGCCCGCCGCATGGATGGCCCGCCGCCCAGGAGATCGATGGGAAGCTTCTTCCACTCGAATTCGTAGGGCGGCCTGCGCCACTTGAACTGCCGCGGCGCCTGCCGGCGCGCCTCCGCGAGCAGGGCGAGGTACGTCGCCACCGGCTTGAAGCGCGCCGCATCGCTCACGTGCACCTGCACGCCGCCGCAGCGCCGCCCCTTCCACTTGTGAAAGGCCGGCTCGAAGCCGATGGCGCGGAAGCGCACGCCGGGCAGTCCCCGCCGCTCCAGCGCTCGGGCAAGGCGCGGGCCGTCGAGATATGGCGCACCGACCCACTCGAAGGGGCGCGTGGTGCCGCGGCCCTCCGAGAGATTGGTTCCCTCGATCAGGCAACCGCCCGGATACACGCGCGCGGTGTCCACCGTAGGCATGTTGGGTGAGGGCGCGACGAAGGGAAGTCCCGTGGCGTCCCACAGCATGGCACGGCGCCAGCCTAGCATCGGCACCACCGTGAGGTCGCAGCCGAGGCCGTGCGTGTCGTTGAGATAGCCGGCCAGCTCGGCGATGGTCATGCCGTGTCGCGTGGGCAGCGGGTAGAGACCGACGAACGAGGCGTAGCGAGGGTCCGCCACATTGCCTTCGAGCTCGACGCCGCCCAGCGGGTTCGGCCGGTCCAGGACAACTACGGGTAGCCCGACGCTAACGGCCGCGCGCATGGCCAGCGTCATCGTCCACACGAACGTGTAGTAGCGCGAGCCCACGTCCTGGAGATCCACCACGAGCGTGTCGAGGCCGTCGAGGGCGCGTGGTGCGGGCTCGAGGCGTTTGCCATAGAGGCTCAGCACGGGCAATCCCGTCAGCCCGTCGCGCTCGGCGGCGATGCTGGCGTGATCCTGCGCCGCGCCGGTGAGCCCGTGCTCGGGCGCAAAGAGGCGCCGGAGCTTCACCCCGCGCATCGACTGGAGGACCCGGGCGGCGTGGTCGAGGCGGTGCGTCACCGAGGCCTGGTGGCAGAGGAGCCCTACGGAACGGCCACGGAGGAGCGTGGGGAGGCGTGAGACCAGCACGTCGAGTCCGGGCAGGACCGCGGCCATGGATCCTTATAGTAGGGTAGGCTCTCACGTGATGGCGAGGATTCGCTTCGACCGCCTGCCCACCGAGCGCCAGAATCCGCAGAGCCGCTCCCTCGATCGCCTCGCTCCCACCGCCATCGCTCGGCTCATGAACCGCGCCGACGGGGACGCGTTGCGGGCGGTGGGGCGGGCAGCCCCGACCATCGGACGGGTGGTGACGGCCCTCGTCGAGCGACTCGAGCGAGGCGGCCGGCTGATCTTCGTGGGCGCGGGCACCAGCGGCCGCCTTGGCGTCATCGAGGCCGCAGAGTGCCCACCCACCTTCAATACCTCGCCGCGGCAGGTGCAGGCGGTGATGGCGGGTGGACGGCGAGCGGTGTTTCGCTCCGTGGAAGGCTCGGAGGACGACGAGCGGGCGGGCGCTGCCGCCACCCGTCGACGTGTCCGCCGCGGCGACGTGGTGGTGGGCATCGCGGCAAGCGGCGTCACGCGGTTCGTGCGGGCGGCTCTCGCTGAGGCGCGTCGGCGCGGGGCACTCTCCGTGCTCGTCACGTGCAATCCGGGCGTGCCGCGCGGAGCCGCGGCCATGGTGATCGCCCTCCGCGTGGGGCCGGAGGTGCTCGCGGGCTCCACGCGGCTCAAAGCGGGCACGGCGACCAAGCTGGCCCTCAACACGCTCACCACCGCGGCCTTCACGCGGCTCGGCAAGGTGCACGACAACCGGATGGTGGATCTCCAGCCCAAGTCGGCCAAGCTGCGGGCGCGGGCCGAGCGGTTGGTAGCCGAACTCGGGCGGGTCGGCGCCCCTCGTGCGCGGCGGCTGCTCCGCGAGGCTCGCGGGAGCGCCAAGGTCGCCATCGTGATGGCCCGGCGTGGCGAATCGGCCCAGCTTGCACGCCGGCGTCTAGTTTCAGCGCGGGGTTTTCTCGGGCGCGCTCTCGAGTCGCGCTGACTGCGCAGGACGGGTCGAGCGCGTACGCGGGAGGGGCTGGGGGGTGCGCTCCCTCCCCGGACCACGCACCGACGCGGTCCGCTTGGGCTCTCTTGCGAGCCACGAGAGATTGCGCTGTCGCGGTGAGAAGCTCCCCAGAAGATACGGGTCCGGGGAGGGAGCGCACCCCCCAGCTCCTCCCTCTCCTCTGCGTCGGGGATTCATGCTGCTTACACGGGTCGTGCGGCAAGGGTTCACGCCGTTCCGACTGATCGCACGTCCATACCGCTTTCGCTGGTCGGACATCTCGGCTCGCGGAGAGCTGGGTGGGGTGGGGGGCTCTCCCCGTAGACCCGTATCTTCTGGGTGTGGTCGAAGCCGCAAACGCCGATCTCGTGGCACCCCCGAGACTCCGTAGACGAGTGCGACTCAGCGTGGTCTACGGGGAGAGCCCCCCACCCCAGCCAGCGGTTGAATGGGATCCGAGTGCGATTCCTGCCGACGTGCCGCGCGGTATAGAATGGCGGCCACATGAAGACTCGATGGGGGCTCGTCGCGCTCCTGCTCGTTCTGCTCGCGGTGCCGGCGTGGGCGCAGGGGAGTCGGCCCGCTCCGAAGGAGGCGATGGACCCCGTGATGAAGCAGCTCGAGGCTTTTCGCCGCGGCGACTTCGATGTGGCCTACACGTTCGCCTCTGCGGGAATCCAGGAGCAGTTCGATCGGCCCGCCTTCGAGGAGATGGTCAAGGGCGGCTATCCGGAAATCGCGCAGTCGACATCGGCGACCATCTTCTCGTCGGCTCTGGCTCCCGACGGCCACGCCTACGTGGCGGTGAAGGTACAGGGCGCCAACGGCAACAACATCGAGGCGTACTACGAGCTGGTGCTCGAGAGCGGGCAGTGGAAGATCAACGGCGTTGCCACCAAGCCCGACCCCAGCCTGGTCTGACGGCAGGAGAACTCCATGGACTTCGACTTCACCCCCGAGCAGCAGCGGTTCCGGGCCGAGGCGCGCGCGTGGCTTGCCGAGAACGTACCCGCTGACCTCCGCGGCCGTGCCTTCGCCGCCTCCCGCGCCGATCGCGACGAGGTGGACCGGCTGCGTGAGTGGCAGCGCACCTTGCACAAGGCTGGCTACGTCGGCCTCGACTGGCCCGCGGAGTACGGTGGCCGCGGCGTCTCCATCATGGAACAGATCATCCTCTACGAGGAGATGTCGCGGGCGGAGGCGCCGCAGCCCGTGAACCGCGGGGGCATCTCCATGCTCGGCCCCACCCTCATGAAGCATGGCACCCCCACGCAGCGAGCGCGGCACCTCGGGAAGATCCTCAACGCCGAGGAGCTGTGGTGCCAAGGCTTCTCCGAGCCCAACGCGGGGAGCGACCTCGCCAACCTCCAGACGCGCGCCGCGCTCGACGGCGACTGGTACGTGCTCCACGGCCAGAAGGTGTGGACGAGCATGGCGCACGTGGCCGACTGGGGCTTCTTCCTCGTGCGCACCGATCCCACGGTGGCCAAGCACAAGGGCATCACCTTTCTCCTCGTCGACATGAAGACGCCGGGCATCACCATCCGGCCTCTCCGGCAGATCACAGGCGAGGCGGAGTTCAACGAGGTCTTCCTGGAGAACGTGCGGGTGCCCGCGGCCAACGTCGTGGGCAAGGTCAACGAGGGCTGGAGCGTGGCCATCACCACTCTCGCTCACGAGCGCGACGTGCTGACCATGATCCGCCACATCAGCCTGCGCACCGCGCTGGAGCGCCTCGTGGCCCTGGCCAAGCGCACGGTGAAGAATGGGCGCCCTGCCTCAGCGGATCGCGTGCTGCGCCAAAAGATCGCCGGCCTCCAGATCGCCGAGCGCTGCCTCCAGCTCAACGGTTATCGGAGCCTGACGCGAATCCTCCAGGGCTCGCCGCCGGGACCGGAGGGCTCCACCTCCAAGCTCTTCTGGAGCCAGGTCGACCAGGAGCTGGCCGACGTCGCCACCGACATCATCGGGCCCTACTCGCAGATCGCCGCGCCGAGCCCGCTCGCCCCCGACCATGGGCAGTGGGAGTTCTATGTGCTCCTCGCGCGGGGAAGCGGTATCCGTGCGGGTACTTCGGAGATTCTGCGCAACATCCTCGGCGAGCGCGTGCTCGGCCTGCCCAAGGACTGAGGTCTCATCGCGTGATGCCCCTTCGTTCCGTCCCCGTGATCGACATCGCACCGTTCCTCGCCGGCTCTCCCGAAGGCCGGGTCCGCGTGGCCGCTCAGGTCGGCCGAGCCTGTGAGGAGATCGGCTTCCTGATCGTGCAGGGACACGGCGTCCCCCGCGAGCTCGTCGAGCAGATGTATGACGTCTCCCGGCGCTTCTTCGATCTGCCCCTCGAGGAGAAGATGAAGGCGCGCGGCGCCGAGCGGAGCCGCGGCTACGGCCCCTTGGGCGAGGAGGCGCTTTCCTACGGCCTCGGCCAGGCCGCGCCCGCCGACGTCAAGGAGAGCCTCTACGAAGGGCCGATGAACGTGCCCGACACGCCCTATTTCCGTGGGCCCGCGGGCGCGCCGCATTTCGTGCCGAACCTCTGGCCGGAGCGGCCGGCCGAGCTGCCGTCGGTGTGGCGTGCGTATTACCGGGAGATGGAGCGGCTGGCCCGCGACATCATGCGCATCTTCGCCCTCGCCCTCGATCTGCCCGAGCACTTCTTCGTGGACAAAATCGACAAGCACGTGAGCCGGGTGCGGGCCATCAACTATCCCGACCAGCACGAGGCCCCGCAGCCGGGTCAGCTCCGCGCCGGCGAGCACACCGACTACGGCACCATCACCATCCTCAAGATCGAGGACGCGCCCGGCGGCCTGCAGGTCCGGACGCGGGAAGGGGAGTGGCTGGACGTGGAGGCGGTGCCTGACGCCTTCGTCGTCAATCTCGGCGACCTCATGTTGCACTGGACGAACGACCGGTGGATCTCCACCCTCCACCGCGTGCTCAACCCGCCTCGCGACGCTCAGCTCGGCACTCGGCGGATGTCGCTCGTCTTCTTTCACCAGCCCAACTACGATGCGCTGATCGAGTGCCTGCCGAGCTGCCAGGGTCCTGGGTGGCCCGCCAAGTATCCGCCGGTGACCTCGGGCGAGCACCGCAACCGCAAGTTCGCCGCGACGACGATCGCGCCCTAGCGCGCGGCGGAGGGCCGAGCGCAGCCCGTGTACATGTAGGTCAGCGGCCGCGGTCCGGGGGCGTACTCGGTCCGCAGCTCGGAGATCTCGAAGTCCCCCTCGCGGAGCAGATCGTCCACCTTCCGGTCGAGGTGACACCCGCCGGCGAGGCGACGCCAGATCGGCGTGAGCCTCCTCTGCCAGCTCCGGACTCTGGGCAGTGGGGAGAGACCGTGCTCCACGAAGCGAAGAGCGCCTCCCGGCGCGAGCACACGCTGCATCTCGCGCAACGCGGCCACCGGATTGGGGATGGAGCAGAGCGTCCACGTCAGGATCACGGTATCGACGGTTCCATCCGCGAGGGGAATGTCGGTCGCCGATGCCTGGAGGAGGCGCAGGGGCGCGCCGTCCCGCGTGACGCGCCGGCGCGCCATCGAGAGCAGACGCGGCGACGGATCGAGACCCAGGAGCGCCTCCACGGCGCGGCCGTAAAGGGGCAGGTTCAATCCGGAGCCCACGCCCACCTCGAGGACGCGCCCGCGCGCCGGTGGAACGACCTCCCGCCGGAACGGCTCGAGGAGCTGCTGCCGCATCACGCGGTCCAGGAGCACGGGCAGGATGCGGCGCTCGTAGAACGCGGCCACTCGTCCGGTCGTCACGCTACGCGGAGAACCCCTGGGGGGCGACTCGCCATGCCTTGGAGAACTTGCTCGCGAACGTCTGGAAGCCAATGCTGAAGGTGAGCTCCACGATCTCCGGCTCCGTGAAGTGTTCCCGCAGGCGGGTCAGGCACTCCTCCGTCACCTCGAGATCGTCGCGAGTGATGCGCTCGCAGAAGGCGAGGGCGGCGCGCTCTCGCTCCGTGTACCGTGCGCTCTCCCCGTAGGTAGACAGATCAGCCAGCTTCTCCGGTGCGATGCCCATCTTCACGCCCACGGCGCGACGGATGTCCATTCAGTAGGGGACCCCGTAGAGGCTGGCCACCTGCAGGTTGAGCAGCGCGCGCAGCTGCCGTTCCGTCCTCGAGAACCACTCGATGATCAAGTAGAAGCTGCCCAGCCCCAGCATGAGGGGCAGCCGTCGCGCCATGAGACGTTCCGGAGTCGGCACCTTGCCGAACATCCGCTGCCCCAGTTTGAACAACGCCCGCGTCACCACTCCCGGCCGCTCATTGTCCGCGATTCGTTCCATGACGTCCTCCCGTGTCAGGGGAACTGCTCGGGAACGCCCCGGCGGCGGGGCACCACTGGCAAGCATACGCCCGCCTACACCGCCCGCTCGAAGCCGTGCTCGCGGGTGTCGTTCACGTCCTCGGGCAGGACGCGCTCCCCCGTGCGTCGGAAGCCCATGCGCTCGTAGAGGCGGTGGGCGAGATCGAAGCGCGTGTCCGACCAGAGCACGAGGCGAGGCACGCGCTGCGCCCGGCACCAGTCGAGCACCGCCTCCACGAGAGCGCGGCCGAGACCTCGCCCTCGCCACTCCGCGTCCAGATACAGCCGATGCAGCTCGGCCGTCTCCGCATCGACGCGCTCCACGCCTACCGATCCCACCACGGTGCCATCCTTCCGCACCACGTAGAACGCGCCGTGCGGAGGTGCGTAGTGGGCGGCAAAGGAGTGAAGATCCGGGACCTCGACGGCGGCCTCGAAAACGAATCCGTACTCGGCGAAGACGCGGCCGATGAGCGCGATGACGCCGTGCACGTCGGCCGAACTCGCCTGGATTACCGCGAGCGCGTCGCCAGTCATGGCGGCAACCTAGCACAGCGATCTCTTCGAGGGATTGCCTTTGCCGGGAGGCACGTCTACGATAACCGGCGCCTGCCACGGTGCGGGCGCGCGAGGAGGCTCACATGACCGAAGAGCAGCAGCGGATCCGGAGCTACCTGGTGGCACAGGGCGCGAAGCTCAGCCCCGCCGCCATCGTCGAGAAGGTGCGCGCGGCCATGGCGGAGCTGGAGACGGCAAGCCGCGCCGTGCCCGCCGATCGGTTCGGCGAGCGCCCGGAGCCGGGGGAATGGTCGGGCAACGAGGTAATGAGCCACGTCGTGGCCGCGGGCGCCTACTTCGGCGGCGGCATCATAGCTGCCCTCGACGACGCACCCCCGCCGCCGCGCATGGGCGGCTCCGGCGCGGAGAACGCGCCCGGGCGCTCCGCCGCCGAGTGGTGCCGGCTCCTCTCGCGCGATCGCGACGCGCTCTTCGCGCGGGTTCTCCGCGCCGCGCCGGATGCCGCGCCCGCCCGGCGCATCGAGCACGGAATGTTCGGGCCGCTCAACTGGCGCGAGGCTCTCCTCTTCCTGCGCTTGCACGACCTCGACCACGCGGGTCAGCTCCAGAAGATCGCCGCCGCCCTCACCGCCTTCCGGCCCGCCTGATGCGCGTCGCCATCTCGCTGCGTCTGGCCAGCGAAGACTGGGAGCAGGCGAGCGCCTACGTCGTGGAGGCGGAGCGGCTCGGCGTGGACTGCGTCTGGTCCGCCGAGGCCTGGGGCCACGACGCAGTGACGCCGCTGGCCTTCGTGGCTGCGCGCACCTCTCGCATCCGCCTCGGCACCGGCATCATGCAGGCGGGCACGCGTACTCCCGCCCTCGTAGCCATGACGGCCATGAGCCTGGCCGCCATGTCGCGCGGGCGTTTCCTCCTCGGCTTGGGCGTGAGCGGCCCACAGGTGATCGAGGGCTGGCACGGCATCCGCTTCGAACGCCCCGTCCAGCGCATCCGCGAGATAGTGGAGATCGTGCGGCGGGCGACCCGCGGCGAGCGCCTCGAGTTCAAGGGCAGCGTCTACGAGCTGCCCCTCCCGGGTGGGGAAGGCAAAGCCCTGCGGTCCGCCGCCAAGCCGCAGCCGAATATTCCCGTGTATCTCGCCACGCTCTCGCCGAAGAGCCTCGAGATGACGGGCGAGATCGCCGACGGCTGGCTTGGGACGTCGTTCATGCCGGACCACGCGCGCGTGTTCTTCGACCACCTGGAAACGGGAGCGCGCCGCGCCGGCCGCTCGCTCCAGAGCCTCGATCTCCAAGCGGGCGGCTTCGTCGCCTTCTCCGATCACGTAGAGCGGCTCATCCCGCCCCGCAAGCCGGGGCTCGCCTTCACCTTGGGTGCCATGGGCTCGCGCCAGCACAACTTTTACAACGATGCCTTCAAGCGCGCTGGCTACACCGACGTCGCCCTCGAGGTGCAGCGGCTGTGGCTCGATGGCCATCGCGAGGAGGCAGCGGCGCGGGTGCCCGACGAGCTGGTCCTCAAGACCAACCTCCTGGGGACGGAGGCGATGGTGCGCCGCCGCCTCGAGCTCTATCGCGACGCCGGTGTCACCACGTTGCGGGTGGAGCCCGCGGGCGAGACGCTCGACGAGCGGCTCGCGACGCTCGGTCGGCTGCTCACCCTCGTGCGCGCCCTCTGAGCCCCTCCACAATGAGCGGAACGATCCAGCACGTGCGTGCGGGAGTCCTCGATGTCGCCTACGAGGCCGCGGGTCCGTCCGACGGCGTGCCGGTAGTGCTCCTGCACGGTTTCCCCTACGACGTGCATGCCTACGACGAGGTGGCACCGGCCCTCGTCGCAGCGGGCTGTCGCGTGATCACGCCCTACCTGCGCGGCTACGGCCCTACCCGGTTCTTGTCCGCCGAAACACCGCGCTCGGGTCAGCAGGCGGTCCTCGGGCACGATTTGCTCGCCCTCATGGACGCGCTCGGCATCCGCAGCGCGGTGCTCGCCGGCTACGACTGGGGCGGCCGCGCCGCCTGCATCGTGGCGGCCCTCTGGCCCGATCGCGCCCGGGGGCTCGTATCGGGCTGCGGCTACAACATCCAGGACATTGCCGATTCCGCGAGGCCGCAGGCGCCGGAGCGCGAGCACCGCCTCTGGTACCAGTACTACTTCCACGGCGAGCGGGGCCGGGCCGGGCTCGCCCAGCATCGCCGCGAGCTCGGCAGGCTTCTGTGGCAGCTCTGGTCGCCGAACTGGAAGTTCGACGACGCTACGTACGACCGCACGGCCGTCTCCTTCGACAATCCCGATTTCGTGGACGTGGTGATCCAGTCCTACCGGCATCGCTTCGCGCTCGCCCCCGGCGATCCCGCGGTGGAGGAAATCGAGGTCCGGCTCGCCGCACAACCTCGAATCACCGTGCCGACCATCGTCCTCCATGGTGAGGGAGACGGGGTGAGCCCGCCCTCCGCCTCCGCGTCCCACCAGCGCTTCTTCACGGGGAGCTACGAGCGGCGTCTCGTCCCGAGCGTCGGTCACAACCTGCCGCAGGAGGCGCCGCGCGAGTTCGCCGAGGCGATACTCGCCCTGGCCCACATCAAGTCCCGGATGGACTCCAAGCGGGCGTGAGGATATCGACGTGGAGAGACGAAAGCTCGGCAAGACGGACATGGAAGCGAGCGTCCTCGGCTTCGGAGGGTCGGAGATCGGCTTTCAGGGAGTGAGCGGCCGCACGGTGGCGCGGCTCCTCGACGGCGCGCTGGACGCCGGGCTCAACGTGATCGACACCGCCGAGTGCTACGAGAACAGCGAGGAGCTCATCGGCAAGGCGGTGAGTGGACGCCGCCGGGAATTCCATCTCTTCACCAAGTGCGGCCACGGGAAGAGCTATGGCCATGCGGACTGGCGGCCGGCCGCGGTCCTCGCGAGCATCGAGCGAAGCCTCCGCCGGCTCAAGACCGATGCCGTCGATCTCGTCCAGCTCCACAGCTGCTCCCTCGAGCACCTCAAGAAGGGCGATGTGATCGCCGCGCTCGAGCGGGCGCGCGAGCGGGGCTGGACGCGCTACATCGGCTATAGTGGAGACGGTGAGGCCGCCCGCTACGCCATCGAGTGCGGGCACTTCGACACGCTGCAGACGTCGGTGAGCATCGCGGACCAAGAAGCGCTGGAGCTGACCTTGCCCCTGGCCAAGGCGCGCGGCATGGGCGTCATCGCCAAGCGACCGATCGCGAACGTGGCGTGGACGTACCAGACGAAGCCGGCCGAGCCCTACTACCAGGACTACTGGACGCGGCTCCGAGCCCTCGACTATCCGTTCCTGCGTGATCCCGACGTGGCGGTGGCCACGGCGCTGCGCT
>Ga0306921_10004750_pt1 | contig 14008 bp, 15 predicted proteins | sample sta12Cox44000080_FD_203760 | JGI IMG/M metagenome (GOLD analysis project Ga0306921, IMG submission 203760) | Lab enrichment of tropical soil microbial communities from Luquillo Experimental Forest, Puerto Rico - statoxic.12C.oxic.44.000.080 (v2)... | ecosystem: Environmental > Terrestrial >... | reverse complement strand
CAACGACCAGACCCATTTGTTTATGGGAATCGGCGTCGAGCCAAGAATGGGGAACCAGCTTTCCGTCTCGATTCTGAGTGCACTGGGAGATGGCTCCGCGAGGCCGGTACAGCAAGTTCCCGCCAAAGCACTGAGTTCGATCAATTCGGTTTCGATTCAAGCGCATGGGCCTCAGGCATTGCTTCCTCCATCCAATCCCGAGCCTGTTCCATCGATCACAAGCGGTGACCCGATTAAAGTCACAACCAATGAGCCGGAAACGGCAAAACAGGAGTTGGACCTTCCTCCGAGTGACAGCGAACCGCAGAAGCCGGTGTCTGCCCGTACCGGTTCTAAAACCGAGCCGAAGGGGCAAGTCCCGTCCTCCAGGAAGGCGGAAATAAAACAGGAAACCCTGCAATTTGAACCGGTCTCACGCGGCCGTTTCGAGAAGAGCGAACCCACCATTATTGATGGTCAGGACTTGGATGTCCCCACATTCCTGCGTAAGAACCTCAAAGTCAGGTAAGTAAAATTAAACTCAAAAACCGAAACGGATTTAGTTAGCCACAGATTACGCCGAAGGCGTAATAGTAATAGACCTCAGCCCAGGGTGGAGTCCGGCCGAGCCCGGACGGAACCCTGGGTCTTGAATATTAATATGCTACCCGCTCTGAGAGCGGCAGAGGATAGCGAGCGCTTGTCGTTGAATGCAGGGTTCGGTCCGGCAGTGGCCCGACTCCACCGTGGGCTTTTGAGGTCTGTCACACCTTTGGCGTAGAGCTCGCTCTGACACCGCAATTTAGCTGGAGGCAAAAGAGTGAAATAATTTTTCGTAATCCTGGTCAGTCGGGTTTACTTGCCGATTGGGGTTGATGATCAGCTTTTTGCCCTCCAGCCTTAAGGATGGATTTACCGCGAGATCCGGGCCAATCACCAATCCATAGGCCCCGCGTACCTTGATCCGCCTGTAACCCAGGCCGCTCAGTGCGCCGGCCAGCCGCTGGCAGAAGGGCTGAACAGTCTGTTCGCTGGTCAAGCTTAACCCCGCACCGTAGCACATCACCATTTCAATGTTTTCGTGGCTGCTCGGCAGTCCCTCGTCGACTAGCAGTGCCGCGAGGGTATTCGGATCCACATACCATCGCTCCTGGTGTTCGTCATTTGCGCACCTGCCCGGTTGTCCTCCGCCGATCGCTCGGTCCCTCACGGGATGGGAAGCCGGCGGCGGAACTTTATAAGTGAGGGTGGCCCCAAGCGGGTTCCCATGACCTACGATGTAAAGAATATCTTCTGCTTGCAGCCCGGCTAGAGGTTTTGCTCCATTTGCTTCCGCCTGAACCTGGTTATTCGACGGAAGTACTTTTCCCTTCACCTGAGCAAAATACTCGGTCGCCAGACACGGTTGCAGATGCACACCGTTGCCGTACTGCAGAGCCTTGGGAGCCTTTGGTTTGTCACCCGCCTTCAGCGCCAGGAGGTTTTGCTGCGGTGTACCGAGCAGTTCGAAAGCTTTGCCTTGTGTCGACCGGCCCATGGACGATAGCTGGATCCAGCGCAGGTAGCGCCCGCAATCCAGGGGTGCTGCTCCTTTGCTTTCGAAGAGAGCGGTAACGGCTCCGGTCATGAAGTGATCGTCTTCAACACTATCGGATACTGACCCGTTGACGACGGTTTTCTTTCGGTAGCCGAAAGCGCTCCGAATCTTGATCATAAATGATTGTGAGTCTTGGCATGGCGCTTGGGTCAGTTCGGCGCGAGCCAGACCAGGGACATAAACGTAACGGGTGGGACGGGCTCTGATAATCGCCACTTCGACTGGTGGATTTACCACCACTGCCCGTTCTAGACTTGTCGGATTCACCACCGCTGCTCGCTGCAGGGGCGGCGGATTGACCACCATCACCCGCTGGAGGGGCGACGGATTTACTAGCACAGCCCGCCGGAGAGGCGGCGGATTCACTACTACCGCGCGCTCTGGAGGCGGCACAGACGACGGAGACGAATTGTTCTTAGCCATAGGTAGATACTGGTAAACGCAGATCCAGACTACCATCGGCTGCTGGGCGGTTCTATGGTTCGAAGGAGTCTTTCTTGATAGCTCTAGCGAGCTATCCGCCTGAAAGGTTATGGAATCAATTGGAGGCCGGCCCCGAACACGCTTCTTCGGAGGCGGTCGAAACCAGGGAATCTATACCGCGAACCGCCTCCCTCAGGCTCGTGTAAACGCTTCCGGCAGATGATTCCTCGATTTTTCTGATGACGCGCGCACCGCCTTGCGAGGGCAAACCCCAAAGGCCGACTAAGACAATCGCCTCTGGAAGCACCTCCTTTATGGAACGCGTCATCTTTCCAATAGCCATAGATGATCTTGCTTCGATCGCGGACAGAAGTATGCATTTGGCTTGGAGTTCCCGAAGCTGCCCAATCTTTTCCGCGCGCAAGGCACGCCAGGAAAGCACCTCGCTCTTAATTTTTTCAACTTCCAGCAATCGAGTTAGTATTCGGCCTACGATTTCATCTCCCTCACCCGTAAAAGGAACGATAACCACTTCGCACGATTCCAGTTCTCCGTTTTCCTTCGTTTCCTCGGCATCGGATTGCGGCTCGGTCTTCAATTCAGCGACGATTTCACGCATCTGTTCATAGATCTGCGCTTTTGACTGAGTTGCCGATCCTCCGGGAAAAAAGTCGTTCTCAATCGCGCGAATCGTAGGAACGATCAGGTTCTCCGCCGTCGTCGTCGACAAGACGTTGCCGGTCGCTTCGTGAACCATGGCTTTTGCTTCAGGGAGGCGGTTCTCTATCAGAAAGCGAATCAAGTTTGTCTCAGCCGAGGTGGGAGGATCCGCCGCAAGAAGCACGCTCCAAAAGTGGAACGCCGGGAAATAACGCCCGAGTACAACAAGACAAGCGGTTAACGGAGTCGCGATAAGCAAACCGATCGGACCCCAGAGCCAGGTCCAGAAGAGAGCAGCGACGATGACGGCTAGCGAGGAAATGCCCGTACTGCCTCCGAGGACAATCGGTTCAATCACGTTATTCGTAAACAATTCAAGGAATGCATAAAGTAGAAACGTAAGGGTCGGTTGCATCCAATTGGTCGAAATCGCAATCGACAAAGCTAACGGAAAAAAAGCCGAGATCCAGAGACCGACATAGGGAAGAAATCTTAGGACAAGCGTCAGAATCGCCCACAGAATCGCATTCGGGATTCCGATCAGATAGAGCCCGATTGCCACAACGATCGCGTAAACGGTGTTTACCTGGAGCTGAACGAGCAAGAACCTGCTCAGTCGCGATCCAGCCTCGTCGACCGCAAGGGTGGTCGCCACAACATGCGAGTGCCCAATCAATCTGAGAAATCGCTCACGCAGACGTTTGCGCTCCAGCAGCATGAATACGACGAGAACCACAACGACCGCAAATGAGGCGGCCGGTGATATCAAGGGAGTCATACTGGCGCGGACCATTGCCAGCATCCCATCGGTTCCATTCACGATTTGAACCTTCATCGGTTGGAATTGGTGGCGCGAAATGTCATCCGAAGCACTGCCTTTGCTCAAATCGTTGACCAGTTCTCCCAGATTTTGCAGCGCAAAACTCACCGGTCCTGGAGGTCCTTTTTGGATCGCGGCCCACCGCGTGCGAATATTGTCGCTGTATTTAGGAACCGAATTGACTAGATCCAGAGTCTCGACTGAGACCGTCGTACAGACAGCTCCCAGAAGTGCAAAGGCAATCGTTACGACGGCGAAAAGGGCTAAGATCGGATGAAATCCCCAACGCTCAAGCCGCGAGACTAAAGGGGCGAGTAAAAAGCTTATGAGTGTTCCTAATACCATTGGGAGAAGGAATTCTTTGGCCCAGAAGCACAAACAAAGAATTACGACCAGGTAGGCTAGTTCAACCAGCCTGCCCTTTTTGGATTCGTTGACCTCAGGCATTGCCGTGCTTAACGTTTCATCTCGGAATCACGAAAACTGAGAACGCAATAAGTTGCGGATCAAGAATCGCTTCAAATCTGAATCTGATCGTAGTTTGGCCGGTTGACAATGGGGACCGGACTGCCGTTTTTGCGGCAGTCCGGCAACAGGAAACTCAGCGGCGATTTAACCAGCGATCTTACAAGTAGCCCGCGCGCCTGAGAAAGACTGCGGTGAGCGCCAGTTTACCTTTTTTTGGGCTCTCCTCTCCAGATAGCCAGCGATGGAGGCTATGGCGATTCACCCCGATTCGGGAGGCCGCAGACCGCTCGGTTTCGCCCGATTCTTCAAGATATCGTTTCAGAGCTTTCACCAGTTCAGCAGGACTTATTACACCATTTTCCAGCATTAAATGCTCCGGTGCGACGAGTTCCTGACTGGAAAGCGTACTCAACGCCCCTTTTCAATAGTCAGCGGGCCAACCCGAATGAACTCATGTCTGTGATGATGGTAACGCCAGTAGCCGCGCTCACCGTGCCAATAGCCGTAATGCTCATGATGCCAATATCCATCGTTCCAGTCGTGATCTCGATGATCTTCGTCGGCCAGCGCCGTCAACGAAGTGCCAACTATCGATCCGAGCACCACAAGAGTTAAAAGTAGCTTTTTCATAACCATTGTTCGCATACCGGGTATCAGAAGAACGCTGTTTTTGGGATTAACTGCCCGCCTTAGGTGACCTTAAGGGAGGCGCCTGATGGCTCCTGCTCCATGTTCCGAAGAACCTAGCAAATTCTTTCTCCTCGATTTGTTGGCGATGCGCCCCGGCTGAGCTGCATTTTTCACGCCGTACGTCAGTAACCGGCGCTCAAGCGCCGGCCTATTATCAAGGCGTCCCTCCGGGACGGGTATGTTTAGCGTGCCTAAACGCGACCTCTCACAAATCTGCAAAATTTGTGAGAAGGTCAGGCTAAGACAACTTTGGCGCAACCGTGGTGACCGTGAGGACCGAATAAACCAAGTGAAACAAGCTATTCTGGCAACGGTTGTTCAGGTAAAAAGGAAATGCTCAGATTCAGTGGTGGTACTACTCGAGAGCGACGAATTGAGCGATGCTGCCGAGGTCGTTTCCACGGGATTGGATTGCGAACAGAGTCACAAAAGCTCAAAATCGGGCTTAGAAGTAACTTGTAAAGGTGATCCCAGAGCGAAAACTGGCGACAAGGTACCGGTAATCGTCAATTCGGAATAAATCCGTTGAGTTAGTGAAAGACGAATCGCAGAGTTAAACCCCAAAACCGAAACCGATCTAACCACAGATTACGCAGATCACACAGATACGATAGGTTACGATCAGCGACCACCCTGAAGTTTTGCCACGAAAAGATTCGTACGGTCCTCCCCAATAGCCTTCTCAAAATCTGTGAAATCGGTGGAATCTGCGGTTCCAATTTCGGAATCTGGGTTAAATCGTTACGAATGGCTGCGGGATGACGTTGTTCTTTATGTCCCCTGCTCTTCGACGTCGTCCGAGGGAATAAATTCCTCCCGATGGCGCAGGATGAAATCGGAAAGGGCCATTTCGACCACAGCCGAAGCACCCAGAACCGAAAGCATCGCGTAATTGCGTGGAAGCCATTCTTGCAACGCAGAGTCAATTAATTCCTCTTTGCTCGTATCCAGTACTTCGCACTGTTTAGACAGCCAAGCGAAGTGACTTGGTTTAACCGCGATTTGAAACGAGTTTCCTAACTCAAGGTATCGATATGGCTCGTCCGCGTGCACACTCTTAGTTCGCTTGTTTCGTTCTTTCCGGATGCAGGTTGAGGCACGCGAAGGAAAGAGCCAGGTCAGCCCCATCTCCGAGTGCAAAGGGTTTATCCCACCAACATCAAACCAGAGAGAATGAAGACGGGAGGGAGTTCCATCCCGTACCTTTCGCTTGTCATCGGATGCAGCGATGAAGCATACCGGACTCATTTAGTCTGACTCGCCTGTCGTCCGCTTTCCGGAAGCCGGAGCCCATTTGACAAAAACTCTTCGGCGTCAACCACGCGATCGTAACAGTCTACGCAGAAACGACCGTTGAGTCCGTCGTCCCACATTTCTAGCTTTTTCCATTGCCCGCACACAGTGCAATGCCCAAGGCCAGGATAAGGAGCCCTGCTGATTGTATTACTCATAAGATGGGTTAAACCTTGTTCTGCAAGGGTAGAAGAAAGTTATAAAGCTTGCGTTGAGCCAGATTAAGTCGGGTTTTCACCGTACCCAGTGAGATGTGCCGTTGGGTCGCAATTTCCCGCTGACTCATGCCTTTAAAAAATGTGAGGTTGACGACTTCCTTTTGAGCTTCAGGAAGAAGCTGAATCAATCGCCTGAGCAACGTGGACAAGTCATTATTCTCGAGTTGATTGGTCGTGGTTGTAATTTCACTAATCAGAGGATTACCAACATCGTGCTTCAGGCTTTCAGTTGCGCGACGATAAGCTGCCCTTCGACGCAAACGATCCAGTGCACGCCGGCGCGCCAGAGTGACCAGGAGTCCGCGCAGGCCCCGCCTGCTTGGTTTGTACTTGTCTCCCAGGTCCCAGACTTGAAGCAGGACGTCGTGAAGAATATCGTCGACTTCCGATTCGTCACGAATTACTCCCAAAATGACCGTGCGAAGCAACGATTCGTACCTCATATAGATACATTCAAGTGCTTCACTTTCACGATTCATAACAGCTTCCATCAATTGATCGTCCGACCTTTGAATTTCCTGGGCGCTGTCTATCACATTCGTCATGAACCAAGATAGTAGGTCCAGAGGCCTCTGAAAATCGGTGAGGTCCACGAGAAATGGCTCGGTCAATGCCTGAGGCATTTCTTGTTCCAACCCTGATTTACACTTCTCACGCCCGCAACTCTCTCCTGGTGCCTCCGGAATACCCCTGACATTTCCCTCCGTGAATTTTCCTACCGAGCTCTCAGTCGAGCGATGCCGTCCGTCTTTTGAGAGTCATTCTTCCTGGTTGCGCAGGCAGTTTCACCCAGAAAACAGCCCTTGATGACGCCGGGTCAACGTTCTCAATGGATCGTGCGAACCTGAATGTTTCCTGTGCGACGCAGGACGTTCACGCTCACGCTTTCTACGTTCCGGATCACCTCGAGATCAATGGAGTTCGCACCAATGCAAAGGTTTTGAATCCTCACCGATTGGATAGATTTTGGCAAACAGGGATAAGTCAAGCAGATCCTCGATTCGGCGGCGCAGACAGCGAGGCCGAGGCAGCTTTGGAGCACGAGGAACACTGCTCCTGCGGCCCACGCCTGCGGCGCGCATGCGACAGGGCACAATGTTGGGCCCTTTCCGGGACTTCGCGAGAAGCCGCAAAAAAGCTCTGGAAGCCTGTGCGATTCAAGAAAGATTGAAGCATCAAAGAGTCCCGTTAGCACCTTACACGGCAAGTCCTTGCCTTCGGTTTGCGACAAGCCATACGCGATTAAGGCGTTATCATGTGGCCAGACCGAGCCGTTGTGATACGACATCGGATTGTAACGAACCTCGGAACTGGCGATCGTGCGGATTCCCCACCCACAGAAGAATGCGTCAGACAACAGATTTTCCGCAATGCGCCGGGAATGTTCGGCAGTGGCAATTCCAGAAAATAGACATTGGCCTGCATTGGAACTGCGGACTTGGCATTGGCGCTTTTCTTTGTCGAGGGCAAGAGCGTACAGTGAAATCTCCTCACACCAGAATGCCTCGTGGTATCGTGTTCGCAATGTTTCAGCCTCGCGTTCCAGCTTTTTCCCCTGCTCGTGGTAACCTAATGCGGCCGCCACTGCGCTAATTCCCCGTTTCGCAGCGTAGACATAGGCCTGAACTTCGCAGAGAGCGATCGGACCTTCTGCGAGTCTGCCGTCGGCGTGAAATACAGAATCATGAGAATCCTTCCAACCCTGCTGAACCAAACCATTCGGGGAGAGCCGCGCATAATCCACGAATCCATCGCCATCTCGATCTCCGAAGTTGTCGATCCAATCGAGCGCCATTTGAATGTTCTTCCAGATAGAACGCAACAAACCGCTGTCGCCTGTCCGTTCGAAGTAAGCAGCGGCTAGAACTAAAAATAAGGGAGTCGCATCGACACTGCCGTAGTACCGGCGAAACGGCACTTCTCCAGTTCGCGCCATCTCTCCCTCACGAGTTTCGTGAAGAATCTTCCCCGGCTCTGAATCTCTCTCCGTTTCAATTTCGGTAGCCTGGGTCGCAGCTAAAAACTTCAGAACTCCTTTCGCCACTTCCGGACTAAACCATAGGCATTCAAGGGCCGTAATGATGCCGTCTCGACCAAACACAGTGCTAAACCACGGGACGCCGGCGTACGGGTAGAAACCCTCAGGCATCATTGTGATTAGCATGTGAAGATCTGCCTTGGACCTATTTAACCAATCATTAAATCTTTCGTTAGAGGTGTTAATGTCGCAGTTTGTGAACTTGGTGAAGTCTTTATGGAGTGCCTCGGCCGCTATCTCATATGGCAAAGCCTCCTTTGCACCCTCGGATGTAAACGAGGTTGTCAAACTAAAAGACGTTCCCTCCCGCGGGCCAAGAGAAATCTGGATTCGCATCTCGTTGGGTGCCACTTGAGCAACTGCTCCGGTACATTCCAGCTTTGTCGTTCGCAGAATATCATCTAAGCCCTGGTAAGCGAGGGTTACGCTAGACTTACCCAACCGCGGCTCGAGTAACCGCCCTCGTTTTCCCCGACTATAACCTCGCACCTCGAATATATCTGCGAAATCAGCTGCAAATTCGAGGAGTAGCTCTACGGATACAGAGGCCGGGCCATAGTTATGAATGGCGACCAGTTCCTGGCAGGCGTTTTTCCACAGAAACTTTGTTCGATAGATGTGTAGGACCCCTCGCAATAGCCGCTCACCACTTGGCAGATCCAGATCCGATGTCGTTAAATCGACGGCGAGTAGCGCGTTGTCGTCCCTCACAGTCGAGCTGAGGAGCAGTAACTCAGTTTCGGCGAGGCGAAGAACTGATTTGGAGAGATGCCTGGCTTCTCTGTAAAATAGTCCCTGCTCATTAAGACCTATCGGATTTAAGTCTCCATGGCGATTAAAGACAGCGAATGCATCTTCGCGCATCAGCACCCATGTCCGATTGTCAGCGAGATAAGAGTGTGCGCGAATATAATATTGGTTCTCGATTTCAATGATATCAGTCATGATATGCCGGACCGCTCGGCGAAAAACATTGACCCCTACCGCCGGCGGTGTCGTCGGGATAAATCTGACTTCAGCCTCTTATAAATATCAATGGAGTCAAGTGCATACGGCATCTCAGTCGCGAGCGACGACACATACCTCTCCAAAATAACAATCCGCAAAAGATGTTGTTGGACAGCATGCAAGAAATTTTGCCCAAGCGGCGGCAGACCGGGAAGGGCCGATTTGTCATCTCTGAGGTCCCAGCAGCGAAGCCGCGGCTGAAGACAACCCAGGGCGCAGCCCTGTACGTGTACAGCGCTTTTAAGACGGACCTGACTGGCACACGGGTCGCGGGGTGGATAGCGGGTGACTAGAACCGATGGTGCCTCGGAGAGCCGCTCCGATAATAGGCCGGCGCTTCAGCGCCGGATACTTAAAAACAAAAAGTGGTTCCCCCGTCCCGGAGGGCCGAGGTGAAGCCGCGTAAGCTTCTGTTTAGCACGAAAAACCGCCAAACTTGGTCGCTTTCTCAGCAAAGCTGGTTATTGGGATCATGGCCCGATGGCTCACTATTGGGATCATGGCCCGATGGCTCACCCCGGTCCCTCCGGGACGGGGCCGATTTGGAATCGTCAATAACCGGCGCTGAAGCGCCGGCCTATTATCAAGGCGTCCCTCCGGGACGGGTATGTTTAGCGTTCCTAAACGCGCTAAACACGTGCGCAGCCCCAGGGACTTGTCCCCGAAGCCGCACGCACTGAACGTGCGTCTTTCGTGATTGAGCTAGTCCCAAACGTATTTCGCCACAGTAGGAGTACTCGAAACTCGCTTAACCAAAACGACTTCGGGTTTAAATAGATGGTCTTCCTCGAAAGATCAGAGAAATAATGAACAACACCAGGAAGATCACAAACAGCACGTGGGCAATCCACGCAGACGTCCCGGCAATTCCTGCAAAGCCGAAGATCCCGGCAACGATCGCGATGATTAGAAAAATTATGGCATAGTGTAACATGGCAATTTCCTTTTAGCGGTTTTTGCTCCTGCTTTTCGAAGCATTATGTAACTATTCGTCCCATGGAACTCGGGTGGTCGTAGCGATCGATTGCGGGAGTTTGACTCTAGCGTACCGTCTCCTAAATCTCCTGGGCTTCGTTGCGTTCAAAATGGGTTGGCGGCAAGGCGGTCTATTTGACTTTTGGTGAAGCCCGCGACGCAGCAGAGGCTTGGGGAAACAATTTCCAGGACGAAGGACGATTAGCCGCTTAGCGAACGATGACCGGAACTTGGTACTCGTCGCTTAGGCAGCCTTCCGACACATTTAAAGAAACCGATCATTAGCTTGGGTTGCTGAAAGGCTGAGGGGGAATCCAGACATCAGGTGCAAGCGGCATAGGTTCGCTAAAAAAAGGCCGGCGCGTAGAGACAGTTTTACAGGCGGAACTTTCACGCGCCGACTAGATTTTGGCTCCCGAGAATTATTTCGCGATTCGGACCTGGCGTGGATGTAGATCCACTGTAATAAAATGAAATTTTGTTTCTGTTTAGCGCCCACTCCCCGCATGCAGGCTCGAGTCTCGAGAGCTTTGTCCCGATCGCTAGCTCAGGGAACTTCCTGAGATGTTTTCTGCTCTGACCAGCGAACCTGATACGTCTAAGAACAAATTATGAAGAAAATCACTACTTTGGCTTTGGCCATCGGAGTTACCATTAGTTTAATCCCGATAGCTCGATGTGACGAGATTGCATTTACAACCCTGCCGCAACCGGTGCAGACGACTGTCATTCGCGAAACGCACATTGCAAATCCCAGCTATGTGACACGCGTGGTCCGTTCCGACAACGGTGTGTACGCAGTCACGGTTCGGGAGAAAACCGGAGACCAGGTGGTCTATGTGAATCCGGAAGGTGCCGTCGTGCAGACTCCCTCGAGCGCCACTACAACTACCACGGTTCAAGAGCCTTCCACAACGACAACCGTTCAACAACCAGTAGAAGGATGGACGGTAACGTACGAGCAAATTCAACAGAATCAGCCAAGATACCAACTGCTCGAAAAGAAGGGCAGAAAGGAAGTCTACCTTGATCGCCAGACAGGTAAGAAAGTAAAAGTGGAAAGAGAAAAAGACTAGACAATCAATGCCGGCCATACTTTCCGGCAGAAACGCAGACGCTGTAAGCGTCTGCGCCTTCTGATTAACGGCCCCAAAGCTCTCTCTCATCGCACACAGCCGTAGATCCATTCGCGGTCGCAATTTCGATTATTTATATGATTATACGCCAGGTGAGAGTGAGCATATGACCGTTAACCTCAAGCCGGGCCTATACCAGGTGGAAGCTTTGGCCAAGGGAGAACCGAGTAAATACCTAACGGTTGAACTGACCGCACTGGCAAGATAGAGAGCCCTTTTGTTTGGATGCGATCCCCCTCGAATGCCCTTCTATGGAATGAAAAAGAACACTGAAAGTGGATTTCCCAGGTGGAGCGCGGTTGGCTGAACGTCGCGCAATCACAAACGAAGCAGCTGCGCCAGAAATTCGTGCAGCAGGTCCCTGTCCCAAAGACTCTCCCGGCTAAACCGCTCTGCCAGCGAAACCCGAGATCAATCGCCGAAGAACGGTTCTTTTGCTTCAGAACAGGGAAGACCAGCGCAGCGTAAAACTGGAAGATTGGAGATCAAGCTTAGTCTGACCTTCCTATTGCCTGGGATGGAGGGAAGCGGAAACCCCAGGGGACAGACGGAGCTGCGGTAGGGTCAGATCTCCGAGCTGACCGCCGAGAATAGCGCGCTTTCCTTACCAGTCTGCCTCCTTAGAACGGCCGGCTCGGAGATCCGGTACACTCTGCAATTAAGGCATTTTCAGGAGGTCACACCTGGGCAGTACGCCGAAGGCGTAATAGACCTCAGCCCAGGGTGGAGCGCAGTGGAACCCTGGGTCTTGAATATTAGCACGCGACCCGCTCTGAAAGAGCGGCCGAAGCGCATATCGTTGAATGCCGGGAGATGCAAAAGCCCACTGAATCGACGACGAGGACGAGTTGAACATCCTCGCAATATGCATCCGGGCCTATTCCTAAACGGGCGGCCGTCCTCTAAATACCAATGAAATCACAAAGAGCACGAGGAAAATCAGGAACAGGATTTGTGCAATCCAGGCTGATGTTCCGGCAATGCCCGCGAAGCCGAAAAAAGCGGCTATTAGTGCTATGACTAGAAAAACTATAGCGTAATGTAACATGGCATCCTTTCTACAGCTCTTCGACTCAAGTTTACGATCAGGAGTCGAAGTGCCGACATTGCTAAGAGTTCGCGGCGCAAAAATCCGGCGGACGTTCCTCTCCCCGAAATAGGCATGTCTTTTGGCCGACGGCGGCCGGGATCACTTGGCTGCTGGACAGGCGTGATCTGCGGAGCTTCGAACAGCGTGGTCAAGCGCCTCCTGAGCTTGTACGACAACTGGAGAGTTTCCCAGATAATAACGGGCCAAGGGGTGCAAACTCTCATCCAGCTCGTAAACGAGAGGTATCCCGGTGGGAATTTCCAGCTCGGGGATATCCGCATCAGAAATTCCATCAACATATTTGACCAATGCGCGCAACGTATTGCCGTGAGCAGCGATAATCGATCTGCGGCCAGCACGGATGGAAGGCGCCAGGGCTTCGTTCCAATACGGTAAGAATCGTGTCACGGTGTCTTTCAAGCACTCGGTACAGGGCAGGTCCCCTTCAGGCACAGTTTTGTACCGCGGGTCATGAATGGGATGGCGGTGGTCGTCCTTCGTCAAAGCCGGCGGCGGAACATCATAGCTTCTGCGCCAAACATGAACCTGTTCGTTGCTGTAACGTTTTGCCATTGCTGTTTTATTGAGGCCTTGTAAAGCACCATAGTGACGCTCGTTAAGTCGCCACGATTTCTCGACTGGGATCCACATCAGACCGAGTTGATCGAGGACGAACCAGAGCGTTCGAATGGCTCGTTTCAGGAAAGAGGTATAGGCACAATCGAAAGAATATTCGTACGACTTCAGGATTCGACCGGCTTCCAATGCTTCTTCTCTCCCACGCCGGGAGAGATCAACGTCTGTCCAACCGGTAAACCGATTCTCCTCGTTCCAGGAGCTTTGGCCATGCCGCAAGAGAACTATTTTTATCATAGTGCGTTTTCCGAATCGCGGTCGCCGCCCGTAAAGCAAATCAGCGTACAATGTTTAGTTCAACTCGTCCTCGAAATGGTGCATCAGTGTATACGATTCTGAGGACGAGGACGATAAGTCGGTCCGCGGACGCATTCGTCGGATATCAAGGGCTTCCCGTGGTTAGTCAGGATCATTGCGGGCTGGTTCAGGGCTAGCCCGCAATGCGCGCGCGGCCCCTCGCTAAGCCTGATTTTTGCAAGGCTATTAGCTTCCGGTTCGCATCAGGCTTTCGCCGGATGTCACGTTAGGGGAGTGGCCCGATTGAAAAAAATCGCGCTACAGGGATAAAACATTTCCCTCGTGAACCCCGAATGCTCACCCCTTGATCTTCGAAACCGGATGTATAATCGCGAAGCATCCTGCTTGCTCAGTCGCCTAAACAATGCAGCCGAGCTTAATACCAGCTGCGAACATTTTTGATGAGCAGCACGAGCAATCCCGAAGCAGGCGCAAAAAAATAACGGCCCGAGTACTATAGCCTCCGCATGCCAGATGAATTCGAATCTGGAAACTGCAAATCAAGAAGAACTGGCGTTGACCGACTGGCTTCGGCTTGCTGGGCTTTTGATTTTCGTCGCCTTCATTTGCTTCTCGATCGTGCTTTTCTGTAAGGGTGCAAATCACCCCCCGACGAATGAGAGGCAAGCCCTGGCGCGCTCCTCTGGTCGGACCACCGGCTTGGAGCTTCGACCAGAAAC